>Ga0222709_1000122_pt1 | contig 29905 bp, 25 predicted proteins | sample AntAcemetage1692_FD_179822 | JGI IMG/M metagenome (GOLD analysis project Ga0222709, IMG submission 179822) | Saline water microbial communities from Ace Lake, Antarctica - #1692 | ecosystem: Environmental > Aquatic > Non-marine Saline and Alkaline > Saline | place: Antarctica: Ace Lake...
TATGGCGGCACTTGGAAAGGCAGCGCCAAAAACTAATTATTTCAGACTATAAAGACTTATTTAAGTAGGTGCGAAGAAGCTTATCTTAGAAAATAACGCACCTTTTATAATAATAAATTTAATTCATCAATCAAATAACTATTTTTTGTTATCGCAGTGTTCATAATTAGTTGGTACTAGTTCTTTTGTTGAAATAATGGTTTCTGTTATATTTTTATTACTGCTTCCAGTAATAAAATAGAAGGATTATTAACAGCCAATAGTCGTTTCTCTCTCGTTATTTAAGGACTTTTCACCATGGTGTATACTTGCATTATGATTTGAATATAACGCTAATTGTATATTTTAAACAGTCTATATATTTAATAAGATTTGGAAAAAGACTTTTATCTATCTAAAGATTTGCTATGTTTTCATACTATAACCGTTCTACAGAGTAACTATTTTATACTAGCAAGGTTTAGTATGTTTTCTAAAATGTATGCTGTTCCAATATAGTGTTGATAATTCAGGGCTTTTTGTTACATTACGATTTTACAAGTGGTACTGTAACAAGCCCACACCTTGCGCGTCTTTTAAACCTAAATCGTTTCTATGAAAACTTTATGCACTGTTGTCTTTTTTTTGTTTTTGGCTGATGTTCAAGCTCAAAATCCTGTAGAGATTTCTATTCCCCAGTTTAGTACCATAAAGGTTTTTGATCTCATAACTGTTAATTTGGTAAAATCCACAGAAAATAAAATCATTATAACTGGCAGAGACGCACAGGATGTCCAGTATGTGCTTAAAAATAACCTGCTGAAAGTGCGCATGAAAGCAAATAAGATTTTTGACGGTGTCGAAACGTTTGTTCATGTTTATTACACACAGTTAGATGTTATAGACGGTAATGAAGGTGCGGTTATTACTTCCAATAAACCCATAAAGCAAGCACAATTGTCTATAATGGTGCAAGAAGGTGCACGGGTAAAAGTAGGGTTATCTGTAGATAACTTGAAGTTAAGAGCTGTTTCTGGCGGTATAATAGAAGCTAGCGGTACGGCAACTTTTCAAGATGCCACCGTAAATACTGGTGGCATTGTAGAAAACCGCAAATTAATAACGGACCACTCTACAGTAAAGGTACAAGCGGGTGGCGAGGTAACGGTACACGCTACTGAAAGTATAGACGTTAACGTGCGCGCTGGTGGTGATGTTAACGTAACAGGTAGTCCAAAAAAAGTGATCCAGAAAACGCTTTTTGGTGGCCGCATTATAATTAAGTAGTTGGTTTTATACACAGCTATGTTTCCCAGTTTCTGGGTATAAGTTGACTACGTTTTCCTACCTTTGAATTATAGAGGTTGAGTGATATGCTAGAGGACATACTTAAAGCGATACCGTTGGGTTTTTTCATGGCATTCATGATAGGCCCTGTTTTTTTCGCTTTATTAGAGACAAGTGCAATTAAAGGTTTTAGAGCAGCTATAGCCTTCGATATAGGCGTTATGTTTGCAGACGTATTGTTTGTGCTTGCTGCCTATTTCATGACATCTTCTATCCTAGAAAAGTTAAAAGATGATCCAGGTCTTTTTATTTTTGGCGGTTCTATTCTCGCTATTTACGGTATTATATCATTTATACAAACCCGTAAAATATATCTTAAAGAAATCAATCCCAATATTTTAACGGTCAACAATACAAATTATACTGCCTTATTTGCAAAAGGTTTCTTTTTAAATTTTATTAATGTAGGTGTGTTAGGCTTTTGGTTAGGGCTTATCGTAGTATTTAGTCCGCAGTTAGATAATAATCCAGAACGTATTTTTGTGTTTTTCTCGTCGATTATAGGATTTTATTTTATAGTAGACATTGGTAAAATATTATTAGCAAAAAGCTTAAATAGTTATCTTACCCCTTTACGCATTTTTTGGCTTAAACGTATAATTGCAATTATTATGGTTGTATGTGGCGGAGTTCTTATCATTAAGGGAGCGTTTCCTTCTGGCATACAAAAAATAGAGAACAAACTATATAGGATGCCGGCAGCACCAGTTGCTAAGGATATGACGAAGTTATCACTAGAGCCCGTTGAAACAATAGATATAAAGAACAGCGTTACACCAAACTAAAAAAACGTGCCTAGTGGTCTTGAATACGGTTGGAAAACATTACCCGTTTAATTCTTCACGTCATTACGTTAAAAAATAAAAATCCCCTACTTAAAAAGTAAGGGATTTTTTTGAGGCGTCTAGCGGATTCGAACCGCTGTAGCAGGTTTTGCAGACCTGTGCCTAGCCACTCGGCCAAGACGCCCAGAAGCGAGCGCAAAAATAGCTAAATAAGTTGCTAAAATACTATTGGTTGTTAAAAACACTTCTTCATAGTAGGTTTTTAAAGTAAAGCAACCTTATGTGGTATTATCGTTCTAGACTCATACATACAGTAACCTGCTGCACGTCACCGCCTATAGGCGGGTTTATTTTAGAAACTGCAACTGTCGCTTTTGTTACTAAAACTTCTTCTGCGAGCGTGCGGTTTAGTATGCGTTGCGCTACATGTTCAAGCAATTTAGAACGCTTTGCCATTTCTTCAACCACAATACGGTTGAGCGAAACGTAGTCCACGGTATCGTTTAGTTCGTCACTGATTGCGCTTTTAGACAGATTAGCTAGTACTTCTAAATTTACACGGTAATCACTACCTATTATCTCTTCTTCGTTCAGACAGCCGTGATGCGCGTAAATGCGTATATTTTCTAGTTTTATTGTATGCATGCTGTAAAGATACGTACTCGCTTGCTAGCAGTAAAATAAGAAGTAAATTTGTGCATATTAAAAATTTAGGGATGAGCGATGTAGTTAAAGCTTCAAATTTTATTGAAGAGATTATTTATGAGGACTTGAAAAAAGGGTTGACTCAAGACAAATTAAGGTTTAGATTCCCACCCGAACCCAACGGTTTTTTACACATAGGGCACGCAAGTGCTATATGCCTAAATTTTGGGTTAGGCGAGAAATTCGGGCAGCCGGTAAACTTGCGTTTTGACGATACAAACCCGGCAAAAGAAGAATCCAAATTTGTAGATGCCATTCAAGAAGATGTTAAATGGTTAGGTTATACATGGGATAACCTGTGCTATGCGTCGGATTATTTTCAAGAGCTCTATGACTGGACCGTGCAATTGATTAAGGACGGTAAGGCTTATGTGGATTCACAGTCTAGTGAAGATATTGCGACACAAAAAGGTTCACCTATAGAGCCTGGAGTAGACAGCCCGTATCGCAGCCGCACTGTCGAAGAAAACCTTTCTTTTTTTGAAGGTATGAAAAATGGTTCTTATGGTGAGTCAGAACATGTAGTACGAGCAAAAATAAACATGCTGTCTACAAATATGCTTATGCGTGATCCTATTATGTATCGCGTAGTTAACAGACCACACCATAGAACAGGTACTGACTGGAAAATTTACCCAATGTATGATTGGACACACGGAGAAAGCGATTACCTAGAGCAGATCACTCATTCCTTTTGTACGCTGGAATTTTTACAACACCGAGAGCTTTATGACTGGTTTCTAGACCAAATCGTAGAACCTAATAAAACTAGGCCTAAACAACGTGAGTTTGCACGCCGCAATGTTTCCCATACGGTAACAAGTAAGCGCAAATTACAAAAACTAGTAGAATCGGGTGTCGTGACTGGTTGGGATGATCCTCGTATGACTACCATATCTGGTTTGCGACGCCGTGGTTTTACAGCTGCGAGCATTCGTAACTTTGCTACCTCTATAGGTATTGCAAAAAGAGACAATTTAGTAGATTTAAACCACCTAGAATTTCATTTGAGAGAGGATTTGAATAAAACTGCAGACCGGGTAATGTGTGTTTTAGATCCAGTAAAATTGGTTATTACAAATTATCCGGAAAGTGAAGTAGAAATGATACAGGCAGAGAATAACCAAGAGGACGATTCACGTGGTTTTAGAGAAGTACCTTTTTCTAAAGAGCTTTACATCGAGCGCGAAGATTTTAAAGAAGAAGCAAACAAAAAATATTTCCGCTTAAGTATTGGTAAAGAAGTTCGTCTTAAAAACGGCTATATTATTAAAGGTGAGGGTTGCATCAAAGATGAAAACGGCGCAATCACGGAGATACGCGCAAGCTATGACCCAAATTCACGCAGTGGTAGTAATACAGAGGCAAGCCTGCGTAAGGTTAAAGGAACCCTACATTGGGTTAGCGCAGCACACGCTATACAGGTAGAGGTACGTCTATATGACCGTTTATTTACTGTTCCGTCACCAGATACTGATAAAGAAAAGGACTTTATAGAATTCGTAAATCCTGATTCTCTGGAGGTTATTACTGCATTTGCAGAGCCTTCTACTAAAGAGCTTGCAATAGGTACTAGCGTACAATTTCAGCGTGTAGGGTATTTTTGCGTAGACAGGGATTCTACCATAGATAAAATGGTTTTCAATCGTACGGTAGGTCTTAGAGACACCTGGGCAAAAGTAGAATCAGAGTAAACGCATTTGTAGCTGTAAACAGTTTCTAAAAAAGTGCGCTTTTAATGCAATAAGGAAATTGAACGGTTATCCTGCACGCAGTATCGGGATAATTAGCGGTATAAAGGACTATTAAATAAAAACCCATGCACTTGAAAAGCGTATGGGTTTTTTAATTACTTTAACATCATTTGTCACGTATCGTTAACTAAAAACGGTTTTTATTAAATTATTTATATAATATTAACAGGGTAAAAGAATATTTAACGGCATGTTAACACCCAACGGAGCGCACTTATGTTACCTTCCTGTCTAAACATAAAAAAACATGAATAATTCAAGTAAAACAGCGCTCGCAGTTATAGTAGGTGTTGCGATGGGAACAATAGTGGGCTTATTATATGCCCCAGAAAGTGGTAAAGAGACGCGCAAAAAGCTAAAGAAAAATGCAATCAAGGCAAAAGATGATGCTACAGCATATGCGCAAGAGACCTATGATAACGCAACCACAAAAGCCGAAACCTTTAAAGGAACAGTATCTGAGCGCCTAGATAACGCACTAGCAAGTGCAAGTGATAAAGCAGATGATGTTATTACAGCCTTAGAATACAAACTTGCACAACTTAAGGAAAAGAATGCAGCGTTTTCTAAAAATAAATAACACGCTAACCAAACAGTTTAAAAACACTCCATGAGCAACAGTATCGTAGATAACTTTACCGACCTAACCGGTGCCACTCAAAACTATATAAAAGCCACGCTTGCTTACCACAAATTAGATCTATATAAAAAAATCATGCTAACTGTCGTAAGCAGTATTCACAAGCTGCTTACAGGCCTCGTCGGCTTGCTTAGCTTGATGTTTTTGAGCTTTGCTCTCGCCATCTATTTAGGTGAGATGATGGGAAGCGCCTACTTGGGATATTTAGTGGTTGGTGCATTGTACTTGGTACTGTGTTTAGCGGCAATGCTGTTTCTCAAGCCTCTTGTTGAAAAGGCACTATTGCGTAAATCGTCCACAAAGTGGTTTAATGAAATATTGGAACCTGTAAAAAATGACCATGAAGAAAGTTTATAACAGTTTCAAAGAAGTAGAACGGGACCTTAATTATTTGCGACTGAAGAAACACATAGGCGCAGAAACGGTAAAACTGAAGTACGCGCAAACGAAAGAAAGTGTATCACCTATCAATATAGCTTCTGATTTAGTGGCCTCCGTTGCAAAAAAAGCAATCTTTACAAAGATTTTAAATAAAATCATAGGCAAGCAGTAAGCTCAGAATAGCATAACCAAAAAACAAAGTACTAATTGTTTTAACGAAAAAAAGCAGCCTTCAGGCCGCTTTTTTTCTCAATAAATATTGCTACTCATAACCACCTTCACTGTCCTTCGAGCGGTCGATTTTAGTTCTAGGTTTTGCTTTAGATTTTGCAGCAACCCCTCTACCTTCATTTTGCTTTTTCATTTGTTCACCTATTTGCGCACTAGCGGTAAAACTAGCAATCATGTTGTTAAGCATGTCGCTACCAGCTTGTGGTGAGTTAGGTAACAGAATAAGGTTAGACTGCGTTGACTCACCTATAGATTGTAAGGTGTCATAATGCTGCGTAACTACAATAAGAGCACTTGCTTCTTGCGAGTTAATACCTACGTTATTAAGTACATCTACGCTTTCTTCTAGACCACGGGCAATCTCACGACGCTGGTCCGCTATTCCTTGTCCTTGAAGACGTTTAGATTCCGCCTCAGCACGTGCTTTTGCTACTATTTTGATACGTTCAGCTTCAGCTTCGTACTCTGCAGCTACTTTCTCCCGTTCTGACGCGTTAATACGGTTCATTGCGTTTTTAACTTGTACATCTGGATCTATGTCTGTAACTAGGGTTTTAATGATATCGTAACCATAACCGCTCATAGCTTCATTAAGCTCACGTTTCACAGCGATAGCGACGTCGTCCTTACGCTCAAACACGTCATCTAACTTCATTTTAGGCACCTCTGCGCGTACAACGTCAAAAACATATGATGTTATCTGGTCTTGCGGGTTTTCAAGTTTGTAGAACGCGTCATATACCTTATCGTAAATTACCTGAAACTGAACGGATATTTTAAGACGCACAAACACGTCATCTTTAGTCTTTGTTTCTACGATAACATCGAGCTGTCGCACTTTTAAGTTGATACGTCCAGCAACTCTGTCCACAACGGGTATTTTAAGTTGCAGTCCAGAGTGGCGCATGCTAGTAAATTTACCAAATCGTTCTACGACTGCCGCGGTTTGCTGTTTTACTGTAAAAAAGGCTCCTAAGAGTAATATAAAGGCACCTACAAACAGTATTGATAATATGATAGTATCCATTTTGAAAATTTTAAGATTATTAAAAGTAGTAAATTAGGGACATTATAAATTCTCCGTTGCTACCCACCTTATTAGTAGCAAAACAAGGCATTTATTTACAAGATACTTGCTTACAAATCGGGTTTAAATCGGTAAAAACCACCTTATAATGCTAAAAATACGATAAAACGCGCGATTATATGACCTGTATAGTGTAAAAAGAAGTAATAACCGGTCAAAGCGTATCGCAAGCGGTATGTATGCGGTTCACGGTTTCTACTTTCCCTAGCATAGACGCTATTTCAAATACATCAGGGCCCATAAGGCTACCTACAAGAGCTAGACGCAGTGGCATCATGACTTTGCCCATGCCTAGTTCTTGTTCTTTAATCCAGTTTTTTACTGTATCGCTTAAGCCGCTAGCGCTGTTGTCTTCACAAGTGTTTATCACGCTTGCAACATCGTTCATGATCCTAGAAGTTTGCGCGTTCCACGCTTTTTTAACAGCGGTTTCGTCATAGGTTGTAGGCGCAGTAAAAAAGAATCCAGCTAGTTCAAATAAATCTTGCGTAAACACAGCGCGCTCTTTTACAAGTGCTATTGCCATAGTCACATAGTCTGTTGAACCGTAAGAAATATTTTGTGCATGTAACGCTTTCGCGAAAGCGTTACTTATAACAGCATCGTCCTGTTGCACATACCATTGCTGCTGAAACCATTTTGCTTTTTCTGGATCAAACTTTGCGCCAGCACTGTGTATACGATCCATTGTAAATGCTTCTACGAGTTGGCTTAGGGTGAATAATTCTTGCTCCGTACCAGGATTCCAGCCTAAAAACGCAAGCAGGTTTATGACCGCTTCAGGAAGGTAGCCTGCCTCTTTGTAACCAGAACTAAACTCGGCCGTAATAGGGTTTGTCCAGTTAAGCGGGAATACAGGGAAACCCATTTTATCGCCATCGCGCTTACTCAGTTTTCCTTTTCCCGTAGGTTTTAAAATAAGGGGCAAATGGGCAAATTTAGGTGCTGTCCATTGAAAGCTTTCATACAACAACACATGCAACGCCATACTTGGCAACCATTCCTCGCCGCGTATGACATGAGAAATTGCCATCTCATGGTCATCTACCACGTTTGCAAGGTGGTAGGTGGGCATACCATCACTTTTAAATAGTACTTTATCATCTATTAATGAGGTGTCTATGGTAATATCCCTGCGTATCTCGTCTACCATATGCAGCGTTTTTAAAGTGGGTCTAAAACGAATGACGTAGTCCTCACCGCCAGCTATGCGTGCACGGGTTTCGGTAGTTGATAAGGTTAACGAGTTCTCAAAATCGAGCCTGTTGTGGTGGTTGTAAATAAAGGTTTCCTTGTTTAATTCGGCTTTTTTGCGGGCATCTTCTAAGGTTTCGGCGGTATCAAATGCATAGTATGCCGCACCATTTTCAATAAGCGTTTCAGCATAAGCACGGTAACGCCCCTTGCGTTCACTTTGTTTGTAGGGACCATAGCCACCATCTTTCCCCGGGCCTTCATCATATGGGATATTGCACCAGTTAAGTGCATCTATAATGTACTGCTCAGCGCCGGGAACAAACCTGTTTTGGTCAGTATCTTCTATACGCAGTATAAATGTACCCTTGTATTTTTTTGCAAACAGGTAATTAAACAGTGCGGTTCTCACACCACCTATATGCAACGGACCTGTGGGACTAGGGGCAAACCTCACGCGAACTGGAGTACTCATCTTTGTAGATTTTAAGCTAGCAAAGATACGTATTCAGTGGCTAGCTGTTGTGCTGTCGTAACAGATTGCTCACGTGTTTGCTTTACTAGAAAACATAAATAGCACGGAGATAAAAAACTTTTTGAGTGAGTATTTGTTTAGGTTTCTGTTTAAATGTAAAGAAATCTTATATATTCTTTTGCGCTCACAAACGCACTAGCTCATTTATTTAAGTGATTTAACAAAGCTCATGAATCTACGAACAAGAAACATAGATACGAATGGAGTCAGCTGTGTAACCCCTGATTTTATAGTGTGCGCTTATAGCAAACTTCATTCATAGGGACGTACTTAAGTACCCATGCATAGAATAATTAAGGAACACTAACCACCAGCCAGCGCTACTATTTCTCGTGGAACGCGTTTATTTACAAATCTAAACCATAATGGCGGCAGCAGCGCGATAAGCATCATGGTAGGATAACCATAAGGCGACTGTGGGCTTTCTTGGTGATAGTCTTGCACTTGGTATTTTTTACTTGCGCGGTAGTGGTGGTCGCTGTGTCGAGTAAGTACGTAAAGTAGTATACTGCCTAGCGCGTAATTGGAATTCTAGCTGTGTACTTCAAGTACGACCTCACGCCGACCTAATTTCTTTTGCTTACGAAGCAAGCCATAATGCTCTAGGTAATTTATAATTTCAAGCAAGGTAAAACCTATGATACCTGTAGCGATAGTGATAAGGGCTGTTGCAAAGAAAACAACGACCCTACGGCTATAATATAGCTCGCTTGGGGTATGGTGAACCAGAGCATGTCATTTTTAAAGCCTAAAAACGACGTATTATTTGCCTTATTTAAGCGTTTCTGAATAGAACACGCACCCGCTTACTGGCAGGTAACAGACCTTAGCCAGAATGCATACAAACTCTCGTTGTAACGGGCAGTCGCAGGATCTTCGGGTGTTGATGCCTTTAAGTGATGCCCGTAATTATGTTCTTCGTAAAAATGCATGTAATGGCTAGGCAACAAAAGCATTTTATCTAAAAAGCGTTCCCAGCTTTCCTGACGGTGTCCTTAATCGTGCGCGACATTTATACCATTACTACTAACAACGATTCCTAGCGAAAAAACGAAACCCATGTCCTCATAAATCGCTTAACTAGAAACAGAAAAAGTGTACAATTCATAAAATAACGCAACGTTAATGATGGGCACGTTAAGCCGTAAAATGACATCAAAAAAGCGATTTTTAAGTTTGCTTTCTTTTACATTATCGCCCAGATTAGATTGTAAAGGCGGCATAATCAACTCTATTAAAGGGACTAGCACAAAAATGTCCGTAGGCGTTATAAAAGGCCAGACACCACCGTTCATAACGCCTAATCTGCAAAATAATGGTACGATATAGGCTATTAAATATTTTAAACCGCTTATAATTTACTGACTATTAACAATATAAATATAGTTTATGAATTTGACTTTCCTAGACAAGGTTCGTCACGAAGTAATGTTAATCTCATAAAACCTGCGTTCATATCGTTACCTTTACATATCGTAGTAGACCAACACCTTTTATGACAAATTATGGTATCATAGAGCTCAAGCTCACTAAATTCATACGTAAGTATTATATAAACGAAATTATAAAGGGTATTATCCTTTTTCTAGCGTTGGGTTTGTTATACTTTCTGGTTACTGCGATTATAGAATATCTTTTATGGTTAAGCCCGTTGGGTAGAACCATATTATTTTGGCTATTTATTGCAGTACAAGCTGCCTTATTGTTCAAATTCATAGGAATTCCGCTAGCAAGGTTGTTCAAACTTTTCTCTGGTATAGATTTTAGAGACGCTAGTGCGATGATAGGCATATATTTTCCAGAGGTTTCTGACAAACTCATTAACGTTTTGCAACTTCACAAAAACGGTGGCGATGACGAGCTCACGTGGGCAGGAATCAATCAAAAAAGCGAAGAGTTAAAACCCATACCATTTACCCTTGCCATAGATTTTACTAACAATGCAAAGTATCTGAAATATCTTGCAGTTCCTGTGCTTATTATTGCGGTCTTATTCGTTACTGGTAATAATAAGATACTCACCGACGGCGCGACGCGCGTTGTGGATTATAAAAACCAATACGTACCGCCAGCGCCTTTTAGATTTAAAGTAGAAAACACGGACTTAAATGCGCTGCAAAAACAGGATTTTAGACTTAATATAACTATAACTGGTCGTACTATTCCTGAAAATGCCAGCATATATTATAATGGGCAAACCTATTACATGACCCAAGAAGCCCCAGGTAGATTTTCTTTTATTTTTAATAAGCCAGAAACCTCAACCGACTTTTATTTACAGGCAAATGAGCTAATCAGCGAGACCTATAAGCTTAGGGTAAATGAAGTTCCCGTCATAAACTTTTTTGAACTTTCTATGAACTACCCGAACCACACCGGCAAGGAAAACGAGGTTATTAAAAGTACTGGAAACGTCATTGTACCTCAAGGCACACGGATTACTTGGAAATTAAACACGACAGCTACAGATAAGGTGCTTTTTAAGGAGGCACAGGCGGTTCATAAATTTGCTAGGGAAAGTAATGAGTTCGCTTTCGAGAAAGCGGTCATGAGACCACTAAAGTATACCATATCAACTTCTAACAAAATAGTAACCGATTATGAAGAGCTGAATTTTAGTATAGACGTAACTAAAGATGAGTATCCAGAACTAACCCTGGAAATGCGCAAAGACTCTATAGATGATGCACTTATGTATTTTAAAGGCCAGGTCGCAGACGATTACGGGATACGTAAAACGCAGCTTGTCTATTATCCAATTGACGATGCCAGCACTCCCAGCATTTATACCATAGGAACTAATCGCGGAACGTACGACCAATTCTTCCTTACGTTTCCCGGTAACCTGCCTTTAGTCCCCGGTAGAAATTACCAATTTTATTTTGAAGCCATTGACAATGACGCGGTAAATAATTTTAAGAGTGCAAAGTCGCAGGTCTTCTCATACCGGATGATTTCTAAAGATGAGGTGCAAGACAAACAACTAAGCAATCAACAAGAATCGCTTTCTAACCTAGGTAAATCACTTAAAGAACAAAAGCAGCAACAAGAAAAACTCGATCAGCTTACACAAGAGCAAATCGAGAAACAACAGCGCAGTTTTAACGATAAACGCAAACTAGACCAAGCACTTAACAATCAGGTAGATCGTGAGCAAAAAATGCGCCAGCAAATGGAACGTCTTAAAGAGAACTTGGATAAGTCGCCTCTTAATAATGATGCAGAGAAGAAAGAGCTGGAACAGCGTATGGAAAAAAGCATCGAAGCAATGAGAAAGAGTGAAGAGCTTCTTAAAAAGATTCAAGAATATCAAGACAAATTAACACCAGAAGAGCTAAAAGAAAAGTTAGATGACGCGAAGAAAAACAGCAAGAAACAACAACGCTCATTAGAGCAGCTTTTAGAACTTACTAAACGCTATTACGTAAAGCAGAAATTCGAGCAATTAGGTGAGAAGCTTGCCCATCTTGCAACAAAACAAAAAAAGCAATCGGAAAGGCTTGACAGGGACAATAAAAAAACTGATCAGGATATGTTAAACGGCGAGTTTAAAAAGTGGCAGGAAGAACTGCGCGAGCTTGATAAAGAAAACGACGGTTTAAAAAGCCCCATGGAGATGGACTTTGACCCAGATGCAGTAGACGAGATCAAGGAAGAGCAAAAAGACGCTTCGCAAAAACTGAGTGAGCAAAAAGCATCCGATGCGCAAAAGCAACAAAAAAGTGCAGCCATTAAAATGAAACAACTTAGTGCTGCTATGGCTTCCCAGGGTCAAGAAATGGCGGGGGAAGGCGCAGAAGAAGATGCTGAGGCTTTACGTCAGATTTTAGATAATCTAGTTGTATTTTCTAAAGAACAGGAGAAACTTATACAGGGCGTAAAAAACCTGACAAGAAACAGTCCAAATTTTGGCAACAGGTTAAAGGCTCAAAAAGATTTAGAGAAAGCTTTTAAGCACGTAGACGATAGTTTATTTGCCTTAGCAAGCAGAAACCCTAAGATTGGTGAGAATATTAATAAGGAAGTTACAGATGTTTTCTATTATTTAGAGAAATCTATGGAACAACTATCTGAATTTGAGATTAACAAAGGAGTCGTTTCGCAGCAGTTTACGCTTAAGGGAGCAAACACACTGGCAAACATGCTCAGCCAGTCACTAGATAGTATGAACAGCGATATGAATATGCCTGGTAAAGGAAAATCTGGAAAAGGCCAAGGTTTTCAGTTGCCTGATATTATAAAAAAACAAGAAAGTTTAAGTAAAGAAGGCGAGAAAGGCAAAAACCCTGGAGAAGGTAAATTAGGGAATAGTGGTGAATCAGGGAAGAGTGGTGAATCGGGAAAATCTGGTAAGAGTGGAGAGTCTAGTGAAGGTGAAGGCGAAAACGGTAAAAACGGCAAAGGCAAGGGTAAAGGAGAAGGGGATGGTGAAGGAGGCGGTAACGGCGATGGCGGTAGTTCAGGAGGCGGTTCAAAAGCTGGCGGAAAACAGGGTCAGAAAGGAGAACAAGGATATAAAGATTCTGAAGAAGATGCCAAGCGTATTTACGACATTTATAAACAGCAGCAAGATTTACGCAATCAGTTAGAGAGTCTGATAAGACGCGAAGGTCTAGAAGGAAAAATGAATAAGCTTACAGATAAGATGAAAGGTATCGAGCGCAAGTTGTTAGACCAAGGTTTTAATAGAGAAGTACAGCAAAACATGATGGATGTGCAGTACGATTTATTAAAGCTCAAAGACGCTGGTTTGCTTCAGGGTAAAGAAGAGCAGCGCGAGGCATCTACAAATGTCAGAGACTTCAATAACATTTCACCGAATAAGATTCCGGACGCATCTAAGTATTTTAATAACAAGGAGATTTTAAATAGGCAAGTACTACCTTTGCAGCCGCAATTTCGCAACCGTGTGAAGGAATATTTTCAGAAAAATGATTGATTTTAATTATCAAAACGATTTTGTGCCCATTAACGAACTGGCATACAGCAAATGGCTGGAACAGGTAGCATTATCTGAATCTAGGACTATCGGTGAGCTTTCCTATGTTTTTTGTTCTGACGCTTATTTATTGGATATCAACCAGCAGTTTTTAGACCACGATACCTATACGGACATTGTAACCTTTGACTATTGCGAGAATGGTTTACTAAATGGCGAGGTCTACATTTCAACAGATAGGGTTGCTGATAATGCTTCGGAATACAGTGTTTCATTATTAGATGAATTACACCGCGTTATTGTGCATGGATTACTTCATTTAATGGGGTATGGAGATAAGACGGAAGAGGATGCGTTAGTTATGCGTGCGAGGGAGTTGGAAAAAATGAATATGTTTCACGTGAAACATTAGAAATGTTTAAGTATGTTTAATAAAGAATATGATGTAATAGTAGTTGGGGCAGGGCACGCTGGGAGTGAGGCCGCCGCTGCGGCTGCAAATATGGGTGCTAGCACGCTGCTTATTACCATGAACTTACAGACCATAGGTCAGATGTCCTGTAATCCAGCTATGGGTGGTATTGCCAAAGGACAAATTGTGCGGGAAATAGATGCGTTAGGTGGTTTAAGTGGTATTGTAAGCGATAAAAGTGCCATACAGTTTAAAATGCTTAACCAGAGTAAGGGCCCAGCCATGTGGTCACCTAGAACTCAAAATGACCGTATGCGTTTTGCGGAGGAGTGGCGCCTGCAGCTCGAAGAAATAGAAGATCTGGATTTTTACCAAGATATGGTTGCAGGCTTACTTATGGAAGGTGACCGCATTTGTGGTGTTAGAACATCCTTGGGACTAGAGATAAAAGCTCGTGCTGTCGTGCTTACAAATGGCACCTTTTTAAACGGATTAATTCATATAGGTGAAAAACAATTTGGTGGTGGTAGAGCTGGCGAGTCAGCGTCGGTAGGAATGACTGGAGACCTTTTAAAACTGGGTTTTGAAGCGGGCAGAATGAAAACAGGAACACCACCTCGCGTAGATGGTCGCTCACTGGATTATTCTAAAATGGAACCACAACCTGGTGATGTACGCACTTCTAAATTCAGTTACAGTAATGCAACAAGTGCTTTAAAGGTACAGCGCGATTGCCACATGACCTATACGAGCCCAGAGGTTCACGATTTGCTGCGAGAGGGTTTCGATCGTAGTCCTATGTTTAATGGTAGAATTCAATCTATTGGGCCTCGGTACTGTCCGTCTATAGAGGATAAGATTAACCGTTTTGCAGACAAAGAGCGACACCAATTGTTTATAGAACCTGAAGGGTGGAATACCGTCGAGGTTTACGTAAACGGTTTCAGTACATCGTTGCCAGAGGACGTGCAGTTTAAGGCCATGCGCAGCGTAGTTGGATTTGAGAACGTTAAGTTTTTTAGACCTGGCTACGCAATTGAGTATGATTATTTTCCTCCTACACAGCTTAAACATACGTTAGAAACAAAACTGGTAGAGCATCTTTATTTTGCTGGACAAATTAACGGCACGACTGGATATGAAGAGGCTGCATCACAAGGATTAATGGCTGGTATTAATGCTGTTCGTAAATTGCGTGAAGAAGACGCCTTTATTTTAAGACGTGACGAGGCATATATAGGTGTTTTAATAGATGATCTCATTACCAAAGGAACAGACGAACCCTATAGAATGTTTACCTCGCGCGCCGAGTATCGTACGCTCTTAAGACAGGATAATGCGGACTTGAGGTTAACACCACGTGCTGTAGAGTTGGGAATCGTATCTGACGCAGCTCTTAAACGCGTAGAGCGCAAAGCAGCAGAATCTGAAAAAATGATTCAGTTTCTAAGAGATACCAGTTACGATTTTGAAGAACTTAATCCAGTTCTAGAGGCAAGTGGTAGTGCGTCAGTAAATCAGAATGATAAATTGTTTAAGATTCTTGCAAGACCACAGATCGCTTTAGATGATTTATTAGACCTTTCTCAAATCGCTACTTACATACAAGAAAATGACCTAGATGAGGATATTTTAGAGCAAGTTGAGGTGCATGTAAAGTATGCGGGTTATATAGATAAAGAAATCGCAAACGCAGATAAATTAAACCGACTGGAAAATGTAAAAATTCCTGATGGCTACGACTTTCACAAAATAAAAGCACTGTCTTATGAAGCCCGCGAAAAATTTACGGCGATAAAACCGGTTACAATATCACAGGCTTCTCGTATATCTGGCGTAAAACCTAGTGATATATCGATACTTTTAGTACATATGGGAAGATAGTTCCACGTGAAACATATATCATAACTTGTGAATTTTTCAGAATACTTTTTATCGCCAAATGATTATTTTCTAACTCAAGAGCCTTTTGAATTATGGAAAGATCCTGCGTCTGGCCTGCTTAAAACGCTGCCGCAACCAGAGCAGCTCGATAGGTTTTATGAAAGTGAAGATTACTTTTCTCATGACAATAACAATGCTACGTTTTTTGCACGTTGCTATAACGCCGTTAAAGTTATAAATCTGCGTTCTAAAACAACCTTAGCAAAACGTTACGCGCACAACGGAAACGTGCTGGATATAGGAGCTGGTTCAGGTGACTTGGTCAAAAGTTTACGACGCGAAGGAATGAACGCTGTAGGTTTTGAGCCCAGCATGCGCGCAAGAGCAGTTGCAGCAGCTAAAGGAATAGGGTTGTTGGACACATACCCAGAAACCGTAAACGCATTTAAGTTAGTTACCATGTATCACGTTCTAGAGCATGTGCCAGATGTGGTTTTTCAATTAAAACGCGTTCACGGTCTTTTAGAAAATAACGGACACCTTATTCTTGCGTTGCCTAACTATAAATCTTTTGATGCTCGTTATTTTAAAAAGTTCTGGGCTGGATATGATGTGCCACGACATTTATATCACTTTGATAGAACTTCGGTACATGTTGTCTGTAAAGATTACTTTGAAGTCATAAAAACGAAATCTATGTGGTTTGACAGTTTTTACGTTTCTATCTTAAGCGCACGGTATAAAAAAGTACCGGCGGCGTTTCTTGTAGGGATATGTATAGGTATGTGGTCTAATATGGTCGCTATTGTTTCAAAAGAGCCATCTTCTATAACCTACGTACTCAAAAAACGCATTTAAAGACGTTTTAAGCCGCTTTCATCTAGTTTGCCTTGCCTTGTTAAGGATTTTCAACGAAGCGAACTCAAAGCAGCTCTTAAAAAAGGATTTTTCAGCGGGTTTAATCTATGGTTTTTTGTAAAATCATAAAGTTTATCGATAGTACGATAAAACCCGTTATCGCGACGAGGAAATAAATCCCGATGCGTGAGGCACCTTCATAATCTTTTAGCATACGTAAGCCTAAGAGCAGTATGAGTAATAAGATGGCCGAACCAGTAAGTGCATAATACACGTAAGACAAACGTGTTGTAAAAAGCAAATCGTAAATTCCGGTAACCAGAAGAGTCACTAACAACAGTTCAGAAAATAATATAAATAGAATAATGGCTCTTACAAAAAAAGAGGGGAATACGTTTTTGTATTCGTCAACATAGTATTTTTCGCTCATTTTCCAGTCACTTATCTTTTCGTACGCAGAATAAATAAAGGTGAGTAATAAAAATACAAGTATGAGTGCAAGTGCAGTGATTGGCATAAACTTATTTTTTTAGTATATAGGGATTTATATAGCAAGGAATATGCGAGTTCGTTATTATTTAGTTTTATGCAACATCCTTGTGAGGGATATAGCTAAATCTGTTAGTATAATCTTACTATTACCGTTACGCTCTATGTGGTACATCGCGTCGTTTATAGAGGTGTTTATTTCTACAATTCGGTGTCCGTCTATAAAAGGAGCAAATTTTTCGAGTAAAAAATCGGTTGCTGTCGGTTTCAGATATACTACAGGTGCTGCTTTGTAGTTGAGCAGTAGTGCTTGTCTGAAAAACTCAAGACAGTATCCTAAAAAACGCTTTTGTGTATCGCGATTGAGTGCTGCAATCGTCTCAGACCAGGTTATTAAATCATTAATGCTGCTTTTGTTTCCTTTGGCCTTAAATGCGGTGCGTACCCATTGTATAAACCAGGCTTCAAACTGCGTATCTTCATGTGCATTTCCAAGCAATTGTTGTGCTTTAAAAAAATCGCCATTTGATTGTCTAGCAACAAGTTGAGATTGAGACACACTTATGTTTAAATGGTTTACTAATCCTTGCGCCACAGTGTCATTTGGCAGTTTAGGAACATGCAGTACCTGGCAGCGTGATTGTATGGTTTTAATTATTTTTTCTTCGTCAACTGCTAGTAGCAATATGACTGTTTTTGCAGGTGGTTCCTCTATAAGCTTGAGTAGTTTGTTTGCAGCAGCAACGTTCATGTGGTCTGCTGCCCAAATGATGAGTATTTTATAGCCGCCTTCGTAAGCCTTAAGACTCAGTTTTTTACCTATTGCTGCTGCCTCGTGCACGTTTATGAGTAATTCTTTTTTATCCAGTCCGGCTGCTTGGCTCCATGCAGCGATATCGCCATACGGCTCTTCCTTCACAAACGTGCGCCATTGCCTGATATAATCGTCGGCAACGGGTTTTTCTTTTGCACTCTCACTACTTGCGATGGGATAAGAAAAATGCAAGTCAGGATGTGAGAGTGCGTCGATTTGTACATCACAATGCGCGCTGCCATTTTTGCAAAGTATGGCTCGAGCATATGCAATTGCTAGTGGTAACAAACCACTGCCCGTAGGGCCTATAAATAATTGAGCATGCGCAATGCGTTCGTTTGCAACGGTAGATTGCAGGTGATTTTTAATATGATCTAGACCTAAGATGGAATCATAACGCATACTGCAAATATAAAGTGACTTAAACGCTATACGTACATAAAACCTATCTTTGTACCATTAAAAATTTGGATAATGAACTTAAATAATACTGATTTTAAAAACAAAAGAGCGCTGGTGCGCGTAGATTTCAACGTGCCGCTAGACAAGGATTTTAAGATAACAGATACCACACGCATCACAGCTGCAAAGGATACCATTACCGCTATTTTGAATGACGGCGGCGCGGTAATTCTCATGTCACATTTAGGGCGACCTAAAGGAAAAGACGCACAATTATCGTTGTCGCTAATTGTAGATGCAGTGTCGGAGGCTCTAGGAGTTCCGGTAAAATTTATAGGCGATTGTATAGGTTCAAGCGTTGAAAATGCTGCTTCTGCGTTGCAGCCGGGAGAGGTTTTGTTGTTAGAAAATTTGCGTTTTTATAGTGAAGAAGAGGCTGGTGATATGGCTTTCGCGAAAGCGTTATCACAACTAGCTCACATTTACGTTAATGATGCATTTGGGACGGCGCATAGAGCACATGCATCTACGGCGGTCATAGCACAGTTTTTTGACACAAAGTGTTTCGGATATCTCATGGCCAGAGAAATCGAGAGTTTGAATAAAGTGATGGATACGCCAGAGCGACCGCTTGCAGCTATTTTAGGTGGTGCAAAAGTGTCTTCGAAAATCACTATTATAGAAAATATACTTGACAAAGTAGATGATTTAATTATTGTAGGTGGCATGGCGTATACGTTTATAAAAGCACAAGGTGGTGCTATAGGTGGATCCCTTGTTGAAGACGACAAAATGGAACTTGCGCTGCATATTATGCAACAGGCTAAAGAGAAAAACACAAGAATACATTTACCCGTGGACGTTATTACCGCAAACGATTTTTCGGAACTGGCGACACGCGACTTTGCGGCTATAGACGAAATTCCAGATGGCTGGATGGGTCTGGATATAGGAAATAAATCGCGCGCAATGTTCCACGAGGTTATTTTACGGGCAAAAACCATATTATGGAACGGACCAGCAGGAGTTTTTGAAATGGAGCCATTTGCACAGGGCACTATTGCCTTAGGTGAGGCAGTTGCTTTGGCTACTACACAAGGAGCGTTTTCACTTGTAGGTGGTGGCGACTCTGTTGCTGCGGTAAAACAGTTTGGTTTTGAACATAAAGTAAGTTATGTGTCTACAGGTGGTGGGGCCATGCTAGAAATGTTAGAGGGACGGGACCTGCCCGGTATCGCAGCAATGAATCAATAAACGGCTTTTTTCACTTTTGAAAAATACATATGAAGACAAAAAGCCTATACATATATGGATTGTTTGCAGCTCTAATAATGCATAATGCGCAAGCACAAACACTGCTTAAACTGGCTGTGGTTAAGGATACGTTGACTAAAGTATTATCTCCAGTGATTGAGTTAGATGAGCTAGACGGCAGGCTGGTTGAGACGCTCCTAAGTAACGACCTGTTTGATTACATGCACGATGAGATTATAGGCAACAACGATACCTTGCCCCTTGAACGTACAATACCTACAGAACTTTTGAAAGAGCGGCTATTTGCGCTTAACGCAAGCACACCCTTTGATGTGGAGTATAATGAGGTACTCGAGCGTGTGGTAGCAAATTATTTAAAGCGCAATACCACGTATATGGAAAAGGTAATGACCTTAAGTGACTACTATTTTCCCATGATTGAGGCAAAACTCGATAAATACGACATCCCGCTAGAAATGAAGTACCTCGCCATTGTTGAAAGTTCATTAAACCCGAAGGCAAAAAGCCGTGCGGGTGCTACCGGAATGTGGCAATTTATGTATGGAACTGGGCAAAATTATGGTTTAGAGGTAAACAGCTATGTAGACGAGCGCATGGATCCTATTAAAGCTACAGAGGCTGCTTGCAAGTACTTGCGCGCCCTTTATACTATTTATGGCAACTGGGACCTGGTACTTGCCGCCTATAACTCGGGCCCAGGAAATGTGAATAAAGCGATAAAAAGAAGCGGTGGTTCTACAAATTACTGGAATATACGATCGTATTTACCACGTGAAACAGCAAACTATGTTCCTGCTTTTCAAGCAACTATGTACATATATCAGTTTGCAAAAGATCACGGATATAAACCAGGTGCTGTAGATTTTAAACGCGCAGCAACCGACACTATTTTAGTAAAAAATATGATTGCACTAGAGCGGGTTGCAGAGTTTTTAGATGTAGACCTAGAAACGTTACAATTTTTAAACCCCAGCTATAAACTGGATATTATTCCTGTGATACCGGGTAAAACGCACTGGATTAGACTGCCGCGAGAAGCTGCAAATACCTTTGTCAATAAAGAAGAAGAGGCTTATACCTTCTCAAATCCTAAACGGGAACAACAAAAAGAGGCAACCGATACAGCAACTGCTTTGAGTCGCGAGTCTAAGAACAGCACTGCGGTGGCGCGGCGCACGGAGTACTCCGTGCGCAACGGCGACTATCTAGGTAAGATTGCAGCGCGATATGATGTAGGTGTGAGCGAGATCATAGCATGGAATAACTTGCGTGGAAACAGTTTAAAAATAGGTCAAACACTCTACATACATTCGAAAAAAAGCGGCACCGTTCCAACGAAAGAAACAAAGATCCCTAAAACCTATACTGTAAAAGGTGGCGATAGCTATTGGAATATTGCAAGAAAATATGGCTTGACTATTGCACAGATAAAAAAAATGAATCCGCAGGTGACGGAACTTAAACCGGGAATGAAACTGCGATTATCTTAAAAACTATGAAAAACTATATCCTCGCTATTGCTACTTGTTTTGCCTTGTTCAGTTGCGACGACGCTCCTGTTATTATTGTAGATAGCATAGGTAAAATAAAAAGCGTGGTTATTGTGGTAGATAATGACCTGTGGGAAGGTGTGGTAGGAGACACCTTGCGCAATAATCTTGCAAAACCGGTAGACGGTTTAATACGAGACGAACCGCTGTTCTCCCTTAACCAGATTAAACCGGCCTCGTTTGAAGGACTTCTTAAGAAATCACGCAGCTATGTTTATGTAAAAATAGGTAAAGAGGCAAAAGTAACCGTTAGTAAAGACAGTTATGCAAACCCGCAAACAGGTATTATTATTACAGGACCTGACAAAGTAGCGATTGCCCGGGTAATAGGGGAAAATGCAAGTGCGATCATAGAAGTGCTCACAAAGTCTGAAATTACCGAAAAGCAACGCCTTATGGATAAGGTACGCATGAACGCACAACCCTTTAAAGACCAGTTGGGAATAAATATAAGCATTCCCAAGGCATACCGTTACGCAAAGTCAGATAAAGATTTTTTCTGGATACGAAAATCTATATCAGAAGGCACGATGGATCTTATGTTCTATGAAGTTCCTCTAGAAGCTATACAACGCGATTCTAGCGTGGTTACGCAAATCGTTAGGGTGCGCGACTCTGTAGGCGGCAAAAAGATAATAGTAAATGATCCAGGTGTTTTTCAAACAGAACCCATGTTTTCGCCTTACTTGCACGAAGTTTCTGTAGGCGGGCAGTTTGCTTATGAGACAAAAGGCACTTGGGAAGTAAAGGATATGTACATGGCCGGACCTTTTGTAAACTATGCCATTTACAATCCTAAAAGAAAAAACTGGCTCATTGCCGAGGGGTACGTGAGTGCGCCTAATTCAGAGCAGCGCAACTTTATGTTTGAGCTAGAAGCTATTTTAAAGAGTATTAAGTTTGAGAAATAAGCTTTTTAGCATAAATAATGCTCTTTACTTGCAAATAACCATCACAATTCAACTATGGTTAACGAAAAAAGCTATGAGTAAAATTACCTACATTACTTAACTTAAGCTCGCAATATCACTAACCGCTACTTACAAAAACTAACAAAAAAAACCGTTTTCGATTATTTGAAAACGGTTTTTTTGTATGGTTATTGGACTGCTTATAATTTATCGTCCTCTTTTTGAATATCGTCCTTAGCGTCATCTTCCTTCGAGGCGTTCTTAAATTCTTTGATACCTCCACCTAAGCCGCGCATAAGTTCCGGTATTTTCTTACCACCAAAAAGCAGTAATACCACGACAACGACAAGGATAATACTTCCATATCCTGGCATTCCTAAAAAAAAGCTTGCTACCATTGTTTTATCATTTTAAATGGATACAAAGATACAACAAGCGCTATAATTTGTATGCCGCACACCACATAATTACTGCACGGCTCCTTTGAGATTCCTAAGTACACTCTAAAACACCTATCGCTGCACTTAATATTTTATCTTTGTAGAACGTTTGAAGCTTATGGTAAAGAAGAAAAGAGTTAAAAAAGGCAAGTGGAGACATAATTACCGGTTAATTATTCTCAACGATAATACCTTTGAAGAGCGTTTTAGCCTTAAGCTAAACAGGCTTAACGTATTTGTTGTGACCTGCTTAAGCGCTGTTTCCCTTATTGCATTAACCACCGTGCTCATCGCTTTTACTTCATTACGTGAGTTTATTCCTGGATATTCCAGCAGCCAGTTAAGAAGACAAAGTGCAACGCTAGTAAAAGAAACAGATTCCCTGAAACAGCAGCTCGCGTTAAACAACCAGCAGTACGATCGTATTAAAAAGGTATTAAAAGGCGATATCTCTACAAAAGAATATGAAAAAATAGATAGCGTTGCAAAAGCGCAGGTGGACAAAGGCAACATATCGCTTAAACCCATTAAAGAGGACTTAGCGTTGCGCAAAGAGGTAAAGCGAGAAGACACATTTAGTGTCACTGCTGGTGCAACAGCCAAAACCAAATTTATTTTCTTCCCACCGCTCAAGGGCAGCATTTCAGAAGGGTTTAACCCTAAGATCAAACATTACGCGGTGGATATAACCGCACAAACCGGTCGTCCCGTAAAAGCCGCGGCAAACGGCACAGTGATTTTTTCAAGCTGGGCAAGTGAAACCGGCTATACCATGATTATAGAGCATGCAAACGGCATTATTACCGTTTATAAACACATGAGCCAGCTCAATAAAGGTCAGAACGACCAGGTGAGCTCAGGCGAGGTTATAGGTAGTGTGGGTAATACCGGCGAGTTTACCACAGGGCCACACCTTCATTTTGAGCTTTGGAATGACGGCTACCCATTAGATCCAGTTAATTTTATCAATTTTCAGTAATGTCTATAAAGTCTTTTGCGGCACGCATTTTTGCAAGCGTAGTTCATAAACAAACCCTAGCATGGGCACGGAACCCTATTGCTGTTCAAGAAAAGGTTTTCAAAAAGTTACTGGAGGTTGCTGGTAATACTGCTTTTGGCAAAGCGCACTCGTTTAAAAACATTCAAAACCATACAGACTTTACGCAGCACGTACCAGTGCGGGACTATGAGGCATTGCGACCCTTTATAGACCGAGTGGTCGCTGGTGAAAGTGATGTAACATGGCCAGGAAAACCCCTTTATTTTGCAAAAACATCAGGAACAACCAGCGGCGCAAAATACATACCGCTTACAAAAGAGTCCATGCCCGAGCATATAAAAGCTGCGCGCAACGCGATACTGAGTTACATATATGAATCGGGAAACAGCCATTTTGTAGACGGCAAAATGATTTTTTTACAGGGCAGCCCAGAAATGGAAACAAAAAACGGTATTCAGTTGGGCAGGCTGAGCGGTATCGTTGCGCATTATGTTCCTAATTATCTGCAAAAAAACCGCATGCCGTCCTGGGAAACAAACTGTATAGACGACTGGGAAACAAAGGTTGAGGCTGTTATAGACGAGACCTTACCTGAGTCCATGAGTGTAATTTCTGGAATCCCTAGTTGGGTGCAAATGTATTTTGAACGCATCGTGCAGCGCACCGGCAAGAAAGTAGGCGAGGTGTTTCCAGATTTTAACCTATTCATTTATGGTGGTGTAAATTTTGAACCCTACAAGCCCAGATTTGAACAACTCATAGGTCGTAAGGTGGACAGTATCGAGCTTTTTCCTGCTAGCGAAGGGTTTTTTGCCTATCAGGATACACGCACCCAATTAGGAATGTTACTGCTTTTAGACGCAGGTATTTTTTATGAATTCATTCCAGCAGACCGATTTTACGAAGAAAACGCACCACGATTAACTATAGGCGAGGTAGCGATAGGCGTTAATTATGCGCTTATTATTTCTACCACAGCAGGCTTATGGGCTTACAATATAGGTGACACTGTTGCATTTACCAGTACAAAACCCTACCGGGTTGTGGTTACAGGACGCTTAAAGCATTATATAAGCGCAAGCGGCGAGCACGTGATAGGTAAAGAAGTAGAAACTGCGATGCAGCAAACCGCGGCAATACATAACTTAGTTATAAACGAGTTTACCGTTGCACCACAGCTAGAGACAACAGCTGGCGAGTTACCACATCACGAGTGGTTTATAGAATTAGGTGCGCAAAACTTAAACGTAGAGCTTGCTGCGATAGCTACTACACTGGATAAACAAATGCGGGAACAAAACAGTTATTACGATGACCTTATCGTAGGTAAGGTCTTGCAACCGCTTAAAATAACCGTTGTCCCGCAAAATGGTTTTCAGCAATACATGAAAACCATAGGTAAACTGGGCGGTCAGAACAAATTACCGCGTTTGTCTAACGACCGCAAGATTGCGCAAGTTCTTAGTGAGATTGTCACTGATTCTTTGAGGTATTAGTTTTGCACAAGATTCGGAACCTTTTGTTACTAGCATAATTTCTTTAGTTGTAAACTCCAGTTGCATTAACCAATATAAAAACTTTGTTCCAAATGACTCATTCCTACATTATAATTTTAAATAGGTCTCTGTTACTAGGTTTAAGCAGTTCTTAAAAGGTTTTGATTTAAGTTCCGCTTTTAAATTCAAGAGGCATCTCCTGCAGCTACAAGACGCTAGTTGAAGTTGATTTTTTAGTAAAAAAGTGCTTCTTTCTTTATAATCATTTTGCGAGATGCATTAGTTATTTTAAAAGACATCACAATCATTATCTTTGCAGCGAAATAACGCACATGCCAATACTAAACGTAGAACCCAGAACCAGAGCGCAAGAAAGTACAAATGCCATCGAGCGACTTTACATTACCATGCGCCATTTATTTAATAGAGGTTTTTATAAACCCATGGGAATAAGCGGTGAATCACTTAGAGAATCACTACTTACTTTGCGACCTGAGATTTACGGTAGTATCGCCGAGGAAAAAGTAGAGCTAGACGGTTTGCTCTACATTATGGACCGTTTACCGGAAGGTATAGAAGAATGTACGTATATAAACCTGACGAGTGACGAGGGCTACGAGGGCTCGCATTTTAAGGTTATCATCCCCAAAAAACGCCGCCGCAATTGTTATCGTATCGACAAATTCCAAATGAACATTGAGATTACCCGCGGCCGTTCAGAGATTTACGATATACTCACGCACCTCACTTTTCTGATGATTGAGTCCCACAAAATCATGAAACGCGTGCTCATAAATGATAATGGCGGCACGAGCCGAGATTGGAAATGCCTAGAAGATGCAGTTTTTAAGAGCAAACTTACGTTACAAGAAAAGGAAGTAGCCGTCACACACACCGCAAACATACTGGGTCGCACTTTTGAAGAGGTTACTAAGGTTTACAAGGAATTTGAGACAAGCAAAAATCCGAATCAGTTTTTAAGTACCATTTACCACATGGGTATGCTTGCAAAGCAAGAAATTATGGATGAGGAAAAACGTATTGTGACCTTTTCGGCCATTTTGCGGGAGCGACTGGGACATCACATACACGGTGAGCGCTGGGCAACACGCATCAAACAGCACCTTGCAGAAAAGAACTTACTAGAAAGACCCCTGCACATTATAAGTGCAAACATGCATTCTGTCATGAACTCGCTTTATGCGCCTAAAGCACTAGTGTCACAGCTTGAAAATGCAGATCGCATGGAGCTGTTTGCATCATTGAGCAAGCCAGAATCTAAAAAGAACCGCGACCTTATAAAGAAACATGCCCTTGCAAACGGAATGGCTGAGCTGCTTGATAAAAGTGGTACAAACATAGACGTACAAATTTTTGACCTAGACGGCTGTAGTTTTCAAAATGTAGATTTTTGTGATGTACGTTTTCGCGAAAGCGATTCAAATAACAAACCCGTACTGATCGTTATGGATTACGCGTTTGGCGAGCAGGCTTATGAGACTATGGACGAGTTGCTTAAACCGTATGCGGACAATAGCGGAAAAACCCACCTAATGAATGTGAGGTCCGTAAATATTATGGGTAAAGCTGGGATTTTAGAAGGCGACAAGGGTGATATTATGATACCAGACGCCCACGTTTTTGAGGGAACCGCAGACAACTATCCGTTTAAAAACGAACTCACAAAGAAAAACCTACAAACAGACGGTCTTAATATCGTTACCGGTTCTATGGTAACCGTGCTAGGAACGTCGTTGCAAAACAAAGACCTACTCGATTATTTTTACACCTCAACCTGGCGCGTTATAGGGCTAGAAATGGAAGGTGCACATTATCAAAAAGCCGTACAAGCAGCAGCGCGCGTGCGCAAAAGTATACACAAAAAGATAAAATTGCGTTACGCATACTATGCTAGTGATAACCCATTGAAAACGGGACATACGCTCGCTAGTGGAGGTTTAGGACTTATAGGTGTAAAACCGGTTTACGTTATTACGGAGAAAATTCTAGAACAAATCATGGAAAATTCACTTAAAACAAGTGAAGAAGAAAACGAGGAGGCTTAATCCACAGATTGGAAACTTAGCATATATTTGACCTTGAAAATGTTATACCCCATAATGGAACAAAACAAACCGCAACACGAAGAAAAAGAAGTAGAATTAGTACCCATTTTTGTATGGATAGGTAGAGGAATATCTAGCTGTTTTAATGGAATAGGTCGCTTTTTTGCGAGTTTAGGGCACCTCTTTTTACTGTTTTTAATTTTTCTTCAACGCAATCTGTTGTTGATAGTCGGAATTACCATTTTAGGGGGTGCGCTAGGATGGTACTCAAATCAAGGTAGTAAAAATACATATACTACGGAGATGCGAGTGCAGCCCAATTTTAAAAGTACCGAACACTTAATTGCAAAAGTATCTTCCTATCAGTCGCTCATTAACGAAAAGGATGTAGCTAAGCTAGGTAAGGAGTTAGGAATTACTTCAAGTATGGCTGCGACCATAACATCTATAAATATTGAGCCATATTATAATGAAATAGAGTTATTGAAAGAATATGACGATTTTGCTAGAAGGTCAGATACGATGGCTTTAAAAGACTTAACCTTTGAAGGATACAAAGCTGCGAAAAGAGATTTTGATTATGAATATCAATCAATAACCGCTAGAGGTTCCAACACTATTGTACTGAACAAAACGATGGATAAGCTTGTTGCTTTGGACCAAACTACAGCAATAGCAGCAGCAAAAAGAACCTCGTTGGAGACTGCAGAGTACAAACTTGCTGCGATGGAAATGCAAGTACGTAATTTAGATACGCTCATGATTTCTTTGCAAAAAGCAGTTAAGGACTCTGGCTCAAATCAGGCGATCCCAACAAATAATATTTACTTAAATGACCAGCAAGAATCAAGTACAATGTTTACCTCTATATTTGAAGAAAAGCAAAAGATGCTTAACCGTATAGATTTAACTAAGAAACAATATTATGACTATCAAAATGTTATAAACGTTATTTCTAAGTACACTCAGAAAGGATCTATAATCAAGCAACATCTAGTTTTAAAAGGAGCCCTTCTTTTCTTTTTGGTAGGGTTAATTGTAGCTGCTGCGCCCAAGCTATGGAGGTTTCTTAAAGAGTACGAAGAAAAGACAAATCAGTAAATCACGTAATTGAATTAAAAAATAGGGGTAGGCAATTAGTTGTTTACCCCTATTTTTTTAAAAACGAGAACAAAATGAGTAAGATAATAGTCTTAGGAGCGAGCGGTATGTTAGGGGTAGCTATTTGTGAGCGATTAAAAAACCATGATGTGCAGGCGCATACGAGCAAATCGTTAGATATGTTATGTTCTCATAAACTGCATGAAGCGGTAGCTACGTTTAGACCAGATTACATCATAAACTGTGCTGCATATACTGCAGTAGATTTGGCAGAATCGAACAGGGAAGATGCGTTTTCAATAAATGCTACTGCTGTGGAGAAACTCGCTCAAATTGCATCCCACTTTAAGGCAACACTGATTCACTTTTCAACAGATTACGTGTTTGACGGTAACGCTATAAGTCCGTACGCGGTACATCACCCTACCTTACCAGTAAACACCTATGGTGCAAGCAAACTGTCTGGAGAAGAAGCCGCACGTACCTTGTGCGGTGCACACTATATCTTTAGGGTATCATGGTTGTATGCGGCGCATGGCAAAAATTTCTTCCGCTGGGTCGCTGAAACTGCTATGCAAGATCTCAACATCACAGATTCTCAAACTGGCTCACCTACCAGCGCGCTGGACGTAGCTACTTTTATAAAACATTTGATAGAAAATGACCCTGTAGCTTATGGCACATATCATTTTACAAATACGGGGAGTTGTACCTGGTTCGCTTTTGCGAAAGCCATAAATGAAAAACTAGGTTTAAACAAAAAAATAAATCCAGTAGCAAGCTTTAAAACAGCTGCTGTGAGACCTGCTTATAGTGTGATGGATACTTCATTAGCTCAAAAAACGTTTAGCCATCATATACAATCTTGGCAAGACGCGCTTGACGACGTAATTATCCAATTCAAGTCCTAGCGAAACCGTATTTTTACATCTTTACAATTATAATATGGCTGATAAGAATTATAAAGTTGCCTTAATTACTGGGGTAACTGGTCAGGATGGCGCGTACCTAAGTGAGTTTTTACTTAAAAAAGGGTATGAAGTGCACGGTATTAAACGCCGTGCGTCCCTTTTTAATACAGACCGTATAGATCACCTGTACCAAGATCCACACGATAAAAATGTAAAGTTCAAGCTGCATTATGGTGACCTTACAGACACCACAAACCTTACCCGAATTATTAAAGAAACCCAGCCAGACGAGATTTACAACCTTGCCGCTATGTCGCACGTGCAGGTTTCTTTTGAAATGCCAGAATATACTGCAAATGCTGACGGCATAGGTGCATTACGCATTTTAGAATCGGTACGTTTGCTGGGCATGGAAAAAACGACACGAATTTATCAAGCATCAACCTCTGAGCTGTACGGTAAAGTTCAGGAAATACCGCAGTCAGAGACCACACCGTTTTACCCGCGCAGTCCCTATGCAGTTGCAAAACTGTATGCATACTGGGCGACGGTAAATTACCGAGAGGCTTACGGCATGTTTGCCTGCAACGGGATACTCTTTAACCACGAATCGCCAGTACGGGGCGAGACCTTTGTCACCCGCAAAATCACCCGTGCAACCTCTAAAATAGCTAAAGGCCTGCAGGATAAAGTTTTTTTAGGCAACCTAGATGCAAAAC
>Ga0222709_1000125_pt1 | contig 29466 bp, 22 predicted proteins | sample AntAcemetage1692_FD_179822 | JGI IMG/M metagenome (GOLD analysis project Ga0222709, IMG submission 179822) | Saline water microbial communities from Ace Lake, Antarctica - #1692 | ecosystem: Environmental > Aquatic > Non-marine Saline and Alkaline > Saline | place: Antarctica: Ace Lake...
AACTAGAAGCCCTATCAAAACTAGGATGACAACTCCAAAAATCCATACAAAAATCGGCAAGACTATCGGTTCAAATTCCATCATTTGAGTTTGCTCCAAAAGGCTTTTTGCAATTCTTTTTCTACTTGAAATGAAGCGTCCAGTTCAGCATTGGAAGCAACCAGCGGATAAAGTTTTTCGAATAGCACTGATTTGCCTTCTTCCTTTAAAATCCCCTTTTCCAGTTCCTGAAGATGAAGCAACACAGACCAATCCAAAATCCCTGAATAGTACATCCGCTGAGTCCATAATTGACCTAAGCGCTGTACTTTCAATTGATCGGAAGTATCCAGACTGCTTTTTGGAAGCATGCCCAAAACTGCTGCGGCCAGTGGTGCGATCAGCTTTTCTTGGGCAACTTGCTCCTTCCGAATCTGAGCATCCAACTTCTCCAAATTTCCAGACAATCGCTTTTCTTCTTCCTTAATTGGAGGTGGTCCGTAGGCTGTTCGCTTCACATATACGCGGGATTTTTGCTGCACCGTTTTCAAGTATTCCAAGGCTTTCTCCTGATAGGGCAAAGCTTTCTCAGGTTCAAAAAGTCTCAAATAAAGCTCCGATTGCCACATTTGTTCCAAAGCCATCTTCAACATATTCTTGGTTGAAGCCTCATAGTAGGTATTCATTTCGGCATCCTCATGATTGTGCAGATAGGAATCGAGAATCCCTCCCAAGCCACCATCATCGGCATTCAAATGTTCTTCGTGTGTGGCTACTTTTTCAGGAGTAGGAGCTTGTTTGGCCAGTCCCGCTCCTTCATCTTCATGGTCATGATCATGCCGGAAACCTGCCAACAAATCGGCTGGATCTCCTTCTTCCATAGCACCACCGCCAGCTGAATTCTCAAATTCTTCACCTAAATATTGCCCGTAGCGTAAGCGGAGTAACTTTTGATCATAACCAATCTCATTGGAAGTGACATTGAAAGCCCGCTCAGTGATGGATCTTTTGGAAGCGAGTAATTTCTCCGTGTCGATGATGATCTGCCGTTGCGAGCGGAAATAATCAGGCATCACATGAATCGCCATCCCCATCAGCTGTTCCTCAGTCATGCCCGTGCTATCCACAAAATTCAGAAAATAGGTATCCGATCTGGAAAAATTAGGCTCAGGTCTTTTGTTGTCAATAGCAGCCCAATAGTAATAAAGTTCATCTCCAGGCTTGAAATCCAGTGCCTTTAAATCCAAATTCACATCAAGCGTCGCAGTCTTGAAATTCTTTTTTGAAATGGGAATTCGAGTTTCCCTGAATTTCACATTCTCTCCCGAACCCCGAGCTAAAGTGGCTACCAAATAAACTTCGGCTACCAAAAAATCATCACTCAATTCCGCTTCTACTTTCTTGCTCATGCCGTCCTTGTTAAAGTGATAGCTGTATAATTCCTTTTCTGAAGGAGTGATTATCGGAGCCAAATCTGGAATAGCTTCCAATTGGAAAAATACCGATTCGTAAACCAGCAAACTCCCTTTAAATGCTTGAATGGCATAAATCCCGGAAGAATTTACCTGATCGGATAATTGGAAACCCGAAGTGGACCGATCAAAAGCCAAGGAATCCCGAAGGGAATTGATGAGGAACACCTGCAAATCGAGATCGGAAAACTGAAGCGACCAATCAATTCGAGAACCTTTCAAAGCAGAAATCTGAAGGGACTTTTGCGTGCTTTGGGGAATTCCAGTGTAGGCAGGCGGAGTGATTTTCAGTGAAATTTCTTTCAAAGAAACTGCAACTTCCACGAGCGAATCTGGAAGCGAAATTAGATTCCGGATTTCTGGAGAATTGTTGATAGAAGTATTCTCAGGGATAATTTTTGAGAGTCCAAAAACAAGCAAAGGAAGCAGAAGAAGTAAGAGGAAAGGGGCAACTTTTCGGAAATCCAATCCAATCGGTTCTGCATTTAGTTGGGCTTGGATTCGCTCGATTTGCAATTGCTCAGCGATATTCAAATTGGATTTATCCAGCAGTTCCAAACTGAATTCCAAGCCTTTGGTATACTGATGCAGGTGAATGATGGCAGCTTTCCGATGTTTGGAAAAACCGCCCATTAAATAGAAACTCAAATTAGAACATCCGATCCCAAACAAGCAAGCAAGGAAAATCGAAGCCCCAAAAACCAGCATTAATCCAGCGAGGCTAATGCCCACCAAAATCGACTTAAGAATGATCAAACTTATGATCTGCTTCTCAATTCGGGTGATATGTGATTGCAGCGATTTCAAATTCCTTGTTTGAAGGCTAAGTAACGTTCCAAAATCAAGGTTCCCAAAAACAGCATCAAGAGCCACTCATTTAGATTTGCTTTTTGATTGCTCGTCTTTTTATCCTTCAGTAAGAATCGCTGTGATAAGTCATTCGAATTGATCGAGTTTGGATTTTTCTCCACGCCGATAAAAGCCAGATAGCTTTCCAAAATCAATTCCGGTAATTGCCCATTTCGAATTTTCTCCGAATCCTCAAAAGTCCAGGAATCCGGAAACGAGATTTGATTTTCTGACTCCGAATAGCCAAGAGTATTAGTATGAAAATATAACTTCTTCGGATCTGAATTTGAAATCTGCCGATTAGAAAAGATTACAGAGGCAGAATCCAAGTTTTCTGTTTCCCGAAACTCGAAACCGTAAACCTCAGAAATTGATTCTAGAGCAGCTTCAATAAATGGTCTCTCCTCAGCTGAATTCTGAATAGCAAAACCTATTGATTGCTGTGAAAAATCGAGATCGGCTTTGCTCCCACCCTCAAGCGATTGAGATTCTAAAAGCCCCACATTGTTCACTTGATAGAAAAATCCTGCTTTGGTTTGAATACTATTGGGTTGGGCAGCACTAGCTTCTTGAGAACTAATCTTCAAATTTGGCACAAGCGGGGTACTATAAAAATCAGCAGCTAGCTCCAGATTTGAATTTGGTAGATATAAAATCAGTGAGTCTAGATCTACTGGCAATTGATCCAAAGTAGTTTGCAAATTCCGCTCTGAAGTATTCTCCATTGTAAAAAGGGATTCGAAGTCTTGAACAGCCTTTGGAGGATTTCCCGATGCAACTACCAATTCTTCTCTTTCCAAGGCCTGTTGAATCTCAAATCTAAATTCCTCCCACAGTGCTTTTTCTCCATGCAGCACATGGGCAATTTTCTTTTCTTGAGCGATCGCGCTCCGATTCCAAAAAAGTTGCGCCAAGATCAATACCAGTAAACCAATCCCTAAGATCCGGAGTAATAGCACCAGCCAATTTTCCAATTTAATCCCATTGGAAACCCGGTTTTCGGCATCAGTTAAGAAATCCATCGCAGCCCAAGCAATGGTTTTGCCCCGCTTTCCATTCCAAAGATGGATCAAAATCGGAATGCTGATCGCCAACAATCCCCAAAGCGCTATGGAATTCAGGAAACTCATCAGAGTTGACGGTCAGCTAAAAATCTACTGATGACTTCAGCGATGGGTTCAGACATTTTCACTTGATAGTAATGAACCTGTGGCAAATGAAAAGCTTTCCTCAAATTGGTCAAATAGCTTTTGATGGCTTCATTATAGGTTTTCCGAACTGTTTCTCCATCCAAATCAATACTTCGATTGCCTTCTAAATCTTCAAATTTGAAATTTCCTTTCTGATCAAAATTCAACTCCTGATCACCTAATATCTGAAAAAGCACTAGCTCTTTTTTGGGATGCCGCATCTGCTCCACGATTTCGCTCCACTCCGATTCTTTTTGGAGAAAGTCCGAGACGAAAATGATCAGCTCCTTTTGCTTTGATTTCAACTCCGGAAAATCCTGCTTGCTAATCGGCCAAGAACCGGAAGCCTGATCTTGTTCCAATTGGTAGATAATTCGCTGAAATGCCTTGGGCGAAGGAGCTACTTTTTGGCTCACTTTCCCATCTTGAAATGTAAAAAAGGAAAGTGCATCGCCTTGTTGATTTGCCATATAGGCCAGTGAAGCAATCAGGTTTTTAGCATAATCCAGCCGCTTGAAGCCATTTTCTTCATAGTTCATCGATCCCGAGAGATCTAGCAGCATTCGGATATTCAGATGACTTTCAGTTTGGGATTCTTTGATCATGTGCTTTCCCGAGCGGGAAAAATATTTCCAGTCGATCCGCTTTGGATCATCTCCGGGTTCGTAGTATCGGTACTGCTCAAACTCCAATCCGACCCCAGTCTTTTTTCCCAAATGAAGACCATGCTTCAGCTGCTCGCTGATGATCTTGGCTCCCAGTTTCAGATTATTGAGTCGGATGATTTCGAGATTACTTACGTTCATGGATCGAATGAGCTTCCAGGATTTTGGAGATAATCAGGTCTGGGTGAATTTGCTCAGCCTCTGCACGAAAATGCAGCGAAAGTCGATGCCGAAGCACCGGGTAGGCCAAAATCTGAATGTCTTCGGGAATCACGGCATAGCGCCCTTTGACCATCGCCCGAGCTTTGGCACAAAGAATCAAAGCCTGACCAGCTCGCGTACCAGCTCCCCATTCCACATAAGTTTTGACGGCTTCCACTTTACTTTCCGCAGGTCGGGTTGATCGAATCAGCGAATTGATTTGAGCCAGTAAAGCCGAATCAACATGCACCTGACGTGTGAGCTGCTGTAGTTTTTTAATATCTAATCCTGTAAAAATCTGTTCTATAACAGCTCGATAAGTCCCCGTTGTCCGCTCCAATACTTCCAATTCCTCTTGCTCCGAAGGATAGCCTAATTTGATATAGAGAAGGAAACGGTCCAGCTGCGCCTCAGGAAGTGGATAAGTACCGGACTGCTCGATGGGATTTTGCGTAGCGATAATCAAAAAAGGATCTGGCAAAGCATGTTGCTGACCGCCATAGGTGACTACTTTTTCCTGCATGGCTTCCAGCAAGGCCGCTTGTGTTTTTGGTGGAGTTCGGTTGATCTCATCCGCCAAAACCAGATTCGCGAAGATCGGACCTCGGTTGAATTGGAAAAACTTTTTCCCAGTTTCATGATTCTCTTCCAGAATCTCGGTTCCCAAAATATCTCCCGGCATCAAGTCGGGAGTAAATTGAATTCGCTTGAAATTCAAGTCCATCACCTCCGAAATGGACTTCACCATCAAGGTCTTTGCGAGACCCGGAACACCTTCCAACAGGCAATGTCCACCTGCTAAAAGTGTGATAATGATCTCCTCGATCACTTCCTCCTGCCCTACAATGGTCTTGGCGATTTCTCGCTTGAGATCAGGAATTTTTGCTACGAGAAGTTTATAATTAGCTAGTTCTACTATTTCCAAAATCAATAAGTTAAGGCGTACACGACGATGTTGACGCCGAATTTGGTGTTGTCTTCTTTTAGAAAACGCTTGTTTCTAAAATCGTAATCCCATTCGCAACCATAGTCTTTGTTACTGTAAAGCACTCCGATTCGACCGTTGATCACGATGGCTTTGAGGTAATCGTGGATCAAGTCATCACCCCAACCGTTGAGCTCGAAGGAAGTCGCTGGTGGCCCATCTTCAAATTCAAAGAAGGTGGAATAAATGGGATGGTTGTTTGGGATTTTTTGAAGGGCATTACTACCAAAGGTCTTGGCCATTTCGGCTTCGAAACTTTTGGCAAAAAGCCCGTCTATGTCATGATTGCAATCATCGGCAAAGACAAAGCCGCCATTCTCCACGTAAGTCTTAAAGTTCTTTCGCTCCTCAGCGGAAAACTCGACGAGCTTATGCCCGCTGAGGTAGCAAAAAGGACTTTTGAAGATCTCCGCACTGCTGATCTCCACCACTTTCTCCTGCTGATCCACCGGAATCGTGGTATACTCCACCAGCGAATTCAGCAAATTAGAAGGCATCCGCTGATCCGTATCCCAGTTTCCTGAATTGTACTTGAGACGGGTGAAGAAGAAGGTCATTTCAGTTATCGGTTGTGGGTTGTCAGTTATCGGTTTTGGGTTGTCGGTTTTGATTCGTTTAAAGCTCAGGTTTGAATTCCTATTTAGTTTAGAAGTAATATCTTCTCTTACCAGAAAACAGCAGAGTGAATAATTTCAACAAGACATTCAACCCCTACTTAATACCAACTGACAACCCATAACTGATAACTCTCTTAAACCGCGTCTGACAAACTTGTAAACGTAAAGTCTCGAATCTTCATTGCCGGAATCATATCTCCGCCTACTCGCTGCTGACGACCAAGTGCTTCAATGTTATTGAGCATGATGATCGGGCTTTCGTTGAATCGGAAATTCTTTACCGGGAATTTGATTTGACCATTTTCAATGTAGAACGTACCATCACGAGTCAGTCCCGTAAAGAGCAAAGTCTGTGGATCTACGCCTCGGATATACCAGAATCGTGTCACCAAAATACCACGCTCAGTGCTTTTGATCAGGTCGGCAAGCGATTGATCGCCACCTTCCATAATTACTCCACTTGGTCTTCCTGTTGGAGCAACGCCTTGCTTTTCTGCCCAATAGCGAGAATAAAACATATTTTTCACCATACCATTTTCAATCCAGCTCACTGGTTTCTGAGGAAAGCCCTCATTGTCCCAAGGTGCACCGGGAATCTGTGGATGATCTGGATCGGAGAAGATATTCACCCGCTCATCGAAGAATTTCTCGCCTACACGAGTTCCTCCTCCCTTTTTGCTAAGAAAGCTTCTGCCCTCGTCAGCACTTCGCGCATCCAAACTTCGAGTCAATAATCCCAATAAGTCTCCTGCAGCTGTAGGCTCCAGAATCACGGTATATTTTCCTGGCTCGATAGCCTGTGCATTTACAGAGGCTTGCGCTTTTTGCATTGCGATGCCGGTCACGTCCTTCGAATTCAATAAACTCACGTCATTGAAATCCCGAATTGCATAGCCAGAACCAGTACCATCTTCGGTACGAACGGTCACAGAAAAATCTACCGAAGTACTTTTATTGTAACCAAACATGCCCTTGCTGTTTCCCATTGCAGAGAATCCAGAAAAATCTTCTAGATACCCAGCTGCGCTAAGATTGGCTGCACCGCTTGGATTTAAGCTATCAGCAGCAATTTGTGCCCGTTGATCTGGAGTGATCGCATCCGTTGGACTTGCAAAAGTCTTAGAATTAGGAAAAGTCTGTGGACCGAGCATCGGCATATATTCCGGGTTTTCCGGAGCGAGCGTAGCGATTTCCTCTGCCCGTGCTACAGCTTTGCGCAGCGACTCATCATCCAATTCGTTGATGCTGGATGAGCCAGACTTTTTACCATATACCGAGGTGATGTTTAATCCGATTTCGTTGGTCTCTCCGCTGGTGCTCACGTTGTTTCGGGCATAGCGGATATTACCGGTTCTTCCTCCAGAGATCACGACTTGGGTTTCGTCGGCTTTGGCATAGGAGAGCACTTTATCAATGATTTTTTTAGCTTCTTCTTGTGTTAAGATTGCCATAATTCTCTAGTTGAGGTTAAATATTTCTTCCAGTATTGATCACATTGACTCCGTCAAATCGGGTAGTCGAACTACCGTGCGAAACGGCGGAACTCTGCGAGGGCTGTCCTTTGCCATCGAAGAATGAACCAAAGAATTTGTAATCATCCTCGTCGCAGATCTGAGAGCAGGAATTCCAAAACTCTTGTGTATTGGACTGATAGGCCACATCCTCAAGCATATTGGTAATTTCCCCGTTTTTGATTTCGTAGAAAACCTGTCCGCCAAACTGGAAATTATAACGCTGCTGATCGATTGAATACGAGCCTCTACCCAGGATGTAAATCCCTTTCTCGACATTTTTCACCATCTCGGCTACAGTCAACTTTTCTGTACCCGGCTTTAGGGAGACATTTGGCATGCGCTGAAATTGCACCGAAGACCAATTATCTGCAAAGCAGCAACCGTGAGACTCTGGTTCGTTAATGATTTTGGCCTGATCACGAATTGCCTGATAGTTCACCAAGATTCCGTCTTTGATCAGATCCCACTGCTTACATTTTACGCCTTCATCATCGTAGCCAGTATTTCCCAGCGAGAATTCCTGCGTTTTGTCTGCAAAAATATTGACCTTATCCGAACCGTATTTGAAGTCGCCTGATCTCCATTTGTCCAAGGTCGCAAAGCTAGTTCCGGCATAATTGGCTTCGTAGCCCAGTACACGGTCTAATTCCAGCGGGTGACCAACGGACTCATGAATCGTCAATCCCAAGTGATCAGGATCTAGCACCAAGTCATATTTACCCGGTACTACGGATTTGGCAGTCAACTTTTCCTTCGCATGCTTGGATGCATTCACCGCATCCTCTTGCATGTCATAGGTGTTTTTATAGCTATTGAAACCTGCAGGATTCATTGCTTTATCTTTTTCGAAGCCATCTAAATATTCATAGCCCATACCCATCGGTGCAGAAAGCGCCTGACGGGATCGGAAGCCCCCTGAAGTTTTATTCACTGCAGTAACGGTGAAATTTGGCCAGATACGATGGATATCCTGATCGATGTAGGAACCGTCAGTGGAAGCAAAATACTTTTGCTCGTTGATCATAAAAAGTGCAGAATTGACAAAGGCGGCGCCATTATCCATAGCTGCATTATTCACACCGAGGAGCAAATCAATCTTGTCTTTTACCGGAACAGCCAAGGCATTTTTTTCGATAGGAGTCTGCCAAGACACTTCCCCATGTCCTTTGACAGGAGCAAGTTCTACGGGCTCGGACTGAAGTTTGGAATTCGCTTTGGCGATGGCCACGGCAGTTTCCGCACATTTCTTAATGCCATCAGGCGTCACATCCGAGGTGGCGGAGAAGCCCCAAGTGCCATTGGCAATCACACGGATGCCCACGCCAAAGGACTCGGCATTACTGATATTCTGAACGTTTTTCTCTCGGGTAAAGAGGAACTGCTGTAAGTATCGGCCGATTCGCACATCAGTATAAGTTGCGCCTTTGGCTTTGGCAGCATTTAGCGCCGTATCGGCTAGGAGTTTCTTCGCGGCAACATCGATTCCGGGTTGCAGGAGGGTTTCTGCCGAGACGGAGTTGCCCATCATGACCAAGCCTGAGGTAGCCAACGCTCCCAAGCCTAGTCCGGAAAGGTGGATAAAATCTCTTCTTTTCATTCGATTAAATTTTGTTTTTGAAAGGTCTCATAGAATCTCGCAACTCAGTTAATTATTTTTGTATTGCACTTTTGGTTCATGCGCGATTTCAATGGATTACAAATTAGGGTTATAGGAAATTCTTTAGGTACGTCGGGTTATTTGGAAAAGTAAGCTTCTCAGTCCAGACCCACAAATAAAAATACAAGAGTGGGGATATTTCACTTACAGGAAAGAAACTTGCGGTAAAAAAGTTTTTCAAACCGAACAGAAAAAGGAAAACATTTTTTTACCACATAGCCACATAGCCACATAGTCTTTTGCTGCAGATTTTATATTCAAAGGAGCGAAAAATCTTTTGCCCTTGAAGGGTCAAAATTGCAACTATGGATGCGTCTTGTAGGGATGCCATATGGGTAGCCATGGGTGCAACCCATGGTCACGACGATCGATTGAGTTCCAGGTTTTGGCCGAAAAGATGCCAATCGAGAAAATGATGATTCGCCAAAACGGATGGAGGGTATTTTTTTTGAACCACATAGCGAACATAGAAAACATAGCTAGAAAGCGTAAGCTGTTCATAATATATCCACGAACTTTCAAGACATTGATTTGAAAACCCTTCTATTTTTTCCCAAAATACCGAATCAAATCACTTTCAGCTGCAAGGTATCCAAAAGAAGAAAAAGCCTTTTCCTTGACCAGTTCTATCATCATTTCCTTAGCCAGAACAGAATCCCCGTGGTATAAATACCAGTTGGCTACGCCATAGCGAACCGCATCATTAGCGGGACTGCCAGCACTTTCGGTAATAAGCGAATCCACTGGAATCCCTCCCTTATATAAATGGCAGAGATCTGCATAGCTTTGGTTTTCGATGATGGTGGAGTCTTGAGAAATGGGAGCTAAAAGCGAGTCTGCTTTTGCGGGATTTCCGAGTCGCTGCTGGATCATATACAGCCAATGGGTACTGGAGACGATGTTGTCATAAAGATCCCCAGTCTCCCGGCAGCGCAGGTATGCGGTATATGCTTTTTCATACTGATGATCAAGGTAGTAAGCCAACCCGAGGTGGTACCAAATATTTCCTTGGAGCGTACTTACGGGGATGTTTTGGGCATTGGGCATGCCATCCGGTTCGACTTCATCTGGAGTGCCGCTGATCAATTGGACTGCCTGCTCTAGATCCGCAATTGCTTTACCATATTCTCTCAGACTGATATATCGATGTCCACGGTGCCGAAAGAGGCGAGCTTCGTCTGGAAACTTCTCCAGCCCTTTGGAATAAATAGCAATGGCTTCTTGGTATTGCCCCAGATAGGCTGTGCGACGACCGTACCAGATTAGCGCTTCTATATCTTCGGGATTTGCTTCGGAGGCTGTTTTTGCTTCTTGGTATTGTGCCAAAGCTTTTTCGCTTGGCTCCGGGATCACATAGCTCACTCCCAATGGCGTGGTAAATATGGAGTCCCGTTGGGAAATGCTTTCTATTTCTTTGGGGCTGTTTGGGCTACAAGACCAGATCAAAAAAGAAAGAAGAAGAAGGGGTAGCAGGCGCTTTTTCATTGGTTTTTGTGGGAAGCTGTTTAGTAAGAGTTTCGAAGCAGAAGCAGGTAATCTGGTAGGGAAATTAGATTGCTGTTTTGAAAATTAAGGAAGATTTGTTGGATTTCAAATGCAAAAAATAGTGAAGTAGAGTGAAATCAGACTGCTGTAAGGATTACGCTTAGTCATCATCTTAGTCCTAGTCGGATTTTTCTATTTATTATTCATACTAAAAATGCCAGATTCGAATTGAGCAAATCAATATTAAACATAGGAATATGTTGAGCAAACACTAGGATTTTTAATATTCAAAAACAATACTCATCAATTGAAACCCCTCCGTTATGGCGACCTCTCAATTCCCCGTTGACGTCATTTCGGTCAAAACCCAGAATGAATTTTGTTGTCATATCCACAAAGCTATCGCACATGTGGTACTGTCTCTCATGGCCTTGGTCTCTATTAGCAACCAATGAAATGTTAAAAAAAATATTGCATAAAAATCACCCCTTTTTGGTGAGTCCTCATTTGGTGTCAGTGTAGTCAATTATCTAGTAAATTGCTGGACTAATTTATTTTTTCTTGAGCATCAATAGTTTCTAATTATCCACCAAGTGGGTGGAAGATTCAGTATCTATGACTTGTTCGATTATTTCCCTAAAAAACTCAAGCGGCTAGATCGATGTTAAGTTACATACTTTAATTTCTCTGCTGATGAGTAGAAAGGGACAAAACAATAAATACTCCGAGTTTTGGCCGAAAAGATACGAACTGAGGAAATAAGGGAAGCCCATATTTTTTTGAAAACTGCTGGATTGAACCCAGATTTTTTAAAATCGAAAAAAACTATAAATATCGTTTACTGTAAAACAAAACAACCCTGAATATAAAAGCTGCTCCCAAATCGCGCCTCAAAAAAACCATGGATATCTTTACAGAGATTACTGATCAATTCATAGTTAGCATTCTAGTTGAAGCGGGTAACGGAAAGTACGCCATCTTCTGTACATCTTTTTATAGATCTGAAAGTCGACATAATCCCTGTTGAATATGTAATTGACATCTTTTTGAGATTTGAACTGCCCAAGAAAATATTTATTATTGGTAGTTAATGGATTAATCTAGAGCAATTTAGGTATAGAATTATCCAGCCTTAGAAAAGCATATATTCATAGCCTACCCTTTTTGTCTGATATCGGATTTTTTTTCGCGTCTTTTAGTACATCATTAAACAGACTCAGGGCAGTGAAACCAGCTAGCTGTAACTAATCAAAAATATTTCTGAATTGACGGGTAGTCTTGGATAGCTTTCCGAAATCTCACTCTATTAAAGAGCTAGTAACACATTATAAATGTAACAAAACACCTGATTTAAACGGTTAAAGTATACACATGATGGGCTTGCTACTTGTAGGTAGCTTATAGATGCCCAAATAGCTGAGCTTGTTCTCCTAAACTGTAGATACTTTTGTAGGCTACTTACCCAATTAATTTAAAATATTATCACATAAGGGTATGAAAATGAGATTTTTCTAATCGTTCATGGTCTTGTACTAGTCATCTAATTTGAAAGGCTTCGCTGCTCAACCAATTAACTCACTAGGAATGGAAGAAAGTAGCGGGAAAATATTCAGCTATCCGATAAATTTTGCATTTTATACCAAATTGATTGTTATGAGATAACTACAGCTTGCATCGAAAGATGAAACTATCACCTGGGTGTCCGCCTTTACTGTTTTGTAAAATCGCAGAAATGCTGATATCAGGCTGGTTTTTTTACTCGGATGCCAGTAATTTTGAATCCTAAGAAAAACGCCATGAAAGTAGACTATGAATTGAAGGCAAAAAAAAATAAGGTAATAGGTGAATTCGGTTATGGAATTATGTGGCTTTTTCTCTCATTGCTGATAGAGGTGCTCCTATATCTTGGGAGTCTGGTAGAAATTTACTATCACATTCTTGCCTTTATATTACTTATCCCAGCAGTAAATAAATTTATAATGGCTATAAAAAGATATAGAAACCTGACCGAAAAAAAGATCTGAGATAGTTTCATTAATTACTATTATCTCAACTATGCCAGTGCAGAATTCGAACGATTTGATCACGTGAAGGCAACTAATTTGATCATTTTGTGTAACCAATTTTTAACTTATTGATTTACGCTATAGATCCAGTTTGTCAAATTTTTTAGAAATTAAATGAACAACATGTATTTAATCTGATTATCGGCAAAAAAGCCAATAATTTAATTTTCTTTGCTCAACTGGCAGGCAGGCCCGCCACAGCGAGGCAAGCCAATGATATCTAGACAGCAGTGAGGAGAAGTACCAGCAATGCCGACGTTTACGATATATTGAGCTGTTTTTTATCTTTTACTCGCGCAATCATGGATATACCTGTAAGAATATCATGTTACTTCAAATAAATGTCACTAAAATGTTCGTGTTACTATTTTGAGCTTTTAATAAAAGCTAGTAAAGCAGTCTGTCAAAAAAAAGATACGCTGGGTGGACCATGAAATCGTCCAATACCTTTCTCCTTTGCTGGAGTGCGATTAAACATTAAATAGTACGATTTCAAAAATTTGGTTGCAGTAAACACAGATCATTATGAAAGATCTCCGTAAAATATACCCGGAATAGCTGTCAATTACTGGGTCAAAAAGAAAGATTTGTACACCCAATTTCTTCGGAAATACCTGCGGTTCTAAGTGCTAATTACCTGAGATACTATATTGAGCTCAATTGCAGTTATTTGGAACTTGCAGCATCATCAGTGTAAATAATATAAAAGTTTTACCTTTTTGATGCGATATATCGAACAGTGTAGCTAACTTCATTCTTATAAGCTTTCAGAAAAATTAAATAAATGCTCTTCTTCAATTATTGCTCTCGAAGAACCCCAAGTCAAAAAAAGCTACCTATATCATCTTTCCTTAGCTATATGGGAATAATACAGTCTGAAATAAATTCACCTCAATTCGGACATTGAGCTACATTTAAAAGGAATCAAGGAAGATGAAAAAATGATCGACTGATTTATAAAAATGATTATCTCGTAACTAAAAAGGGATTTTTATCTAACAGAATCCTTACATTGGTAAATCAAATATGGCAGGGCTTATTTATGAATTACAGAGGAATTAAGAAGAAAATTCCGAGGTAAGGCATAATATATAGTAAAAAAGATTGTATTATTATAATAAAATCAGGAGTTGAATATATAAATTATAATATGCTCATTTAAAATATGGTTATACCACGAATTTAATGGAGAAATCAAGAGTTAGATGTTATTTTAATTTTGTTGATTCTCCTAAAGCTCAGTAAATCATCCAATACATGATTTTAGTAAAAGGCAGGTTTCCTAGTTTAAGCCACCTCATTTATATGTTCTACTAACTTAAGTGTAGAACCAAAATATTTTCAATATAGAAAATTGGAGAAAAGGATCAGAGGAAACGATTTATCTGTTTACGGGTCAGGAATTTAAATTTATAGAGCTGAATAAAAAATTGGAAACCTCAAAAAAATCAAACAAATATAGTTTTAAATTATGAATTTTGTTTTAACAACTATATTCGAAATAATATTTGTAACAGTCCTCGTGTTTTTTTTATATCGTGTAAAGCCTTGGTTTGGACTTGCACCGCTATATATATTAATTGGCAGCAATCAGTTTTTTGAGACACTTGTTGCTACTACATTTCAAATAAGAATATTGAATAATTACACTATTTCTCCTGGAGCCATTATACTTTTTAGCGCTACTATATTTATCATATTATTTATTTATATAAAAGAAGGAACTCAAATAGCACAGCGTTTTATTTTTGGAATTATATTATCCAATATATCATTTGCTGTTTTATTATGGTTAACCCGAATTCAAGCAGAGAATATTACATCTATAAATAATTTTAACAAAATACTTCCTAACTTATTTGATTTGAATTATGGTTTTTTTTTAAATGGTACTATTATTTTATTAATAGATTCGCTTATCATTGTTATCGTATATGAATTTTTGCTGTCCAGGATAAAGTGGATAGGTTTATATACTCGTTTACTTATTGTCATTTTATTTGTACTGAATTTAGATTCAGTATTATTTATTATGATTAGCTTTTGGGGAAGCTCCGACTTATTAAATAAAATAGTAGGCCAGCTCATTGCGAAATCTTTTATGGCCATATATTTTGCCTCTGTACTATATCTATATCTCCGATATTTCGATAAAGAAACCAATCCCAAACTAGCAGCTGAAAAAGCTGGAAATGAAGATATATTTTCTATTATAACATACAAAGGAAAGTTAGAAAAATTACAAACAGAAAAAGAGATTAGTGATGAATACTTACAAAATATAATTGACGAAAAAACCAAAGAACTTGAAAAATCGGTAAAACGCTTTATTATTATGGCTTCACTGCGTGAATTTAAGATAGATGAATTTACCACCTCTGATCAGGCAGGAGAGTTTTTAAAAATAGTACAGGAAGCATTTGAAGTTGACGCATGCAGTATTTATCTTTTAAAAGATGAGAAACTAGAACTGCTTTCCAGTGTAGGTATCAATGAAGATGAAATAATGCATATAAGAGATGTAAACACACCTTTCTTAAGTAAAGTCCTTAATAGCAAATCATGTCAAGTGATTGAGGATACACAAAAAGATCCAGCAATAATTAAAGCCATAGAACTAGGCTTACAAAAATTTATATTTAAATCCTGTGCAGGCGCTCCATTAAGGATAGGCAATCAGGTTTCAGGGATAATTCAACTATATGCTACAGAAGAAATAAGAATATTTACCTCATTGGAACTGGAACATCTTCAGTTAATAGCCAATCAATTGGTACATTCCATTGAGAACAACCGACTTTTTGAACAAAACGAAAGTCAAAAAGAAATACTGAAAAAAGAGATCCTTGCAAGAAAAAAAATAGAAGCGGCCATCAAAGAAAGTGAAGAAAAATTTAGAACTCTCGTACAGCAAGCCGCGGATGCTATTTTTCTAATTGACCGAGAGGGAAACTGCTTGGAGGCAAATGATAAAGCAGTTGTGATTACCGGGTATTCAATTGAAGAGTTAAAAACAATGAATGGCTGTGATATTATTCCGGTAACACTGCTGGAAAAAGTGCCGCTACTAGTAGAAGAATTAGAAAGGGGTGATACGGTCTATTCCGAAAGAGTCATAAAAAGAAAAGATGATTCATCTATTAACGTTAGCTTAAACGCTAAGTTGATGTCTAATGGTAAGGTGATTGTCATTATGCGGGATATTACGGAAAGTAAAAAAGCAGCAAATAAACTGGCGGAAAGTGAAAATCGGCTACGCACCATTTATGAAACAGAGCCGGAATGTATAAAAATAATGAGCTCAGAATACGAACTATATGAAATGAACCCTGCTGGACTTGCTATGATAGAGGCCGATGATTTCAAGCAGATTCAGGGTAAGAGTTTTGTGGATATTATTACGCCACAATATAAAAAAGAATTTGAAAAATTGACTAAAGATATATTTAGAGGGGAATCCAGAAAACTAGAATTTGAAATAATCGGTCTAAAAGGAACCCATCGCTGGATGCAAATCCATGCAGTACCAATGAAAAATGCTGATGGAAAAATCATTTCTTTATTGGGAATAACCCGCGATATTTCAGAAAACAAGAAAATTGAAACGGATCTTATCCAAGCGAAGGAGCTCGCTGAAGGATCGGTTAAAGCCAAGGAACTATTTCTAGCCAATATGAGTCATGAAATACGTACCCCCATGAATGCCATAATTGGAATGTCAGAAATTTTACAGGAAAACAATCTTAGTCTAGATCAAAAGGAATGTGTTAATGTGATCAAATTATCAGCGGATAACTTGCTGTCTATCATTAATAATATTCTTGATTTTTCAAAATTAGAAGTAGGTCAGGTTTTATTCGAAAACCTCCCATTTAAACTTGAAGAAATTTTAAAAGGAATTGTGCAGACGCTACATTTTACTAATGAGAAGGAAAGTACAACATTGTCTTATACTATTTCAGATACAATACCTCTGACAATCATTGGAGATTCGGTGCGTCTGAGACAAATACTACTTAATCTTGTAAGTAATTCGATAAAATTTACTGAAATAGGTAATATAAATATTGATATTCAATTAGAAAGTCAGCAAAACGATATATACTTCCTTATATTTAAAGTAACAGATACAGGTATAGGAATCCCGAGCGATAAACAGTCAAGTATTTTTGAAAGCTTTGTTCAGGTCAGCAGTGAAACTACTCGTAAATATGGTGGAACAGGACTTGGTCTGGCCATAACAAAACAACTGGTTGAGCTACAGGGCGGGACTATCTCAGTTAGTAGTATCCCCAATCAAGGAAGTTGTTTCTTTTTCACATTGGGTTTTAGAAAAGCTGAAACAGAAAGTATTCCTTTAAAAACTGAAAATAATAATATTTCATATTCAAAAGCAAAGGGTCTAAAGATTCTGCTGGTCGAAGATAATCTAGTGAATCAGCTGCTTGCAAGAAAGATATTAATAAAATGGAATTGTACAGTTGATATTGCAGATAATGGAAAAATTGCAATAGATAAACTATCTAATGCTAATTATGATGTAATACTTATGGATATACAGATGCCCGAAATGGATGGATGTGAAGCGACGAAATACATTCGTAAAAATATGTCCTTGCCTGCATCTGTGACTCCTATTATTGCGATAACTGCCAACGCACTGGTAGGGGAAGAGGAAAAGTATATAGCAATCGGTATGAATGATTATATTTCAAAACCTTTTAGTCAAAAAATATTGTATGAAAAGATAATACGATGGACTGGTAGGGATAAGATAGCTCCGTTTTGATGGGTTAAGCTAGCTGTAATTCATACTGTCATTAAAGAAAAAAGTTAAATAATTTTTATCAAAGTTGCTTGATATTCATTTTTATTGAATATTCTCGAAATTATTATTATTCTTTTTCAAGAAACTAATGAGATACTATACTTAGAAATAGTGTTTTACATTTGCAACTTAAACTGCTGAACTTTTTTTATTTCGAAAACTGAAAACAACATGATAAAAGAACTTATCTTAATTAAATTACTATAATTTTCTGGCGGCCTGCTGATTATATACACAAAAAATCTGATTTAAATCATTTACTTTTATCTGATTTTTTAAAAAATTAAAATTACTAAATAAGCAGTCGACCGGTTTGATAAATTTTAGGTCCATACATGGCATAAATAATCTAAATTATCAAATAAGCTCCTGAAGTCAACTTAATTTAAGTCCTTTTACCCAGATTAGTGCATCAGGTTCGGTTTCAAAAATTTTGTAGGGTACGGGTTGCTTTTGAAATGAAAAGATCATTTTCAGTATTCCACGAATCGCCATATTTGGGATGACATAAGCAGTTCCGAGGCAAAAATTTTGCATAAGTTTCTTATTTTCTTTCAACCAATCTGCCTGCATCTTTTGATGTGAAAGATTGGGAATACTTGCTTTAGAAGCATCGAAAATAATGGCTAAGTTCTTTTCATGTCGATAACAAGCCTTGGTTTGATCCAAGTAGGATCGGAAGTTTTGATCCGTACTTTTAGTTCCGGTAAATCCAATTTTTACAATTGGAAATGAAGATTCATCAATGATTGCGTAAGGTTCCATAGTTTACAAACAGGATTTGGATCAAAGAGTTTCTTGGCCGATTAGATAGTTATGACAGTTCAAAAGACAGTAAGATTTAAGAGAAGAACTCAAATGATAAAATTCTGGAGCGAACCAGTTTATCTATCAGACTTGGAGCCAATGAAACGCTAACTGTAAAGATCTTAGAATCCCCTTAGGTATTGACTAGCATCCGTTTAAAATCCCTTCTCTGGGAGATGCAATTACTGCCTCCGTTAGGCAGGTATCATTTGCTTTTTGATATTCATTTTTTTGGACACTGTCTTGAAATGCGGTGTGACCATATTTGCCGTGCAGCTAAAATAACGGTTTTCAATTATTTTAAGAAGTAATTATTTTTGTTTTACAGTCTTTGTCAATGTAACCTAAAGAATAGTTATTATTTATGTCTGCAACTGCAGCAATAAAAGGAAAAAAGCAGCTTAATATATAGTAAATACTAGCTTTACATATACTTCTTCCCATAGCTATCATAAGGTCATCTACCAGGCAGATAAGTGAAGAAAATCAGGTTACTTACATAACCGTGAGGTTACTTTTTGATGAATATGTGCGCATGCTGTTCATTTTACTACTCCTCCAGCGTTCTTTCTTGCTTAGACCGATCTACCGCTACTTCACAGGCGGTTCTGCATTTAGGTTTAAATGAGGTGGCTATTATGCTGACATCATTAATTGAACCGGTCTTTAAGATTATTTTATGCTTTACAGTTTTTTGTTGATCGCTTTGAACAGCTTTTATACATCCTTTTTTTGGTAAGTTCGGTCCTAAAGTAACTTATTAGGCTATAGCCCGGAACATAATTATCCGTACTAATACCCACAAAATGGCTAAAAGAAATACTGTTATTTACCCAATCCAAGATCCTATAGTCGCTCAGCCCACAACATGTTTGTAAAAGGCTCATATTAAATAGAATAACTCGTTCATACAATGGACGTCCTGCGGCACTTTCCCCTTTTTGATACTGTTTGTTGATGCTATTGGAAACTGTGCGCCAGCCAATTAGTTGATTGATCTGATTGAAGAATTCCTATTTGATTTTTCGCTACTGAACTATGTAGTCTGCAAAGTCTAGTTTCTGCTCGTCTTTCGTATGCTAACACATGAAAAACTAAAGTATAAATAACACTAATAAATTACAAATCAATTAATTATAATGAAATTTTCCTATAATAATCTCAGATTTTATAGCTTTAAAATCGCGGCTTAACTAATCTAATTTTTAAGCTGAAATGCAAATTCATTATTGTGATATTCAATTTATTGAATATTTATCGTCACACAGTTTTCACCGTTACCAAATTTGAAAATCTTTTAAGATTGTTATTTTTCAATTAGTTTAACCGGATATTGTTTCAAAATACTAATTACCGCAGGATTAATTTCCTCTTTAAGATATGCAGGATCATAAATATCGTTTTCGGATGTTCCGGTCCAAACCATCTGGTTTGAAACTCTGTCAATCACATTAATGGTAATGGAGCTTTGTGTATACTTCCTAGTCTTAGTACTATAGCTCTGATTGTAAGAATAGTGGTTGTCGTAATTATAATTTCCGTAGTAATTATAATTACGATTATTATAGTATAAATTATTGTTGTAACGTTGATTGTAAGGATAGTTATTATACGTATAATTAGAATAGTTATATGGATTGCTGGTCTGAACTTCATCTGTTTTCTTTTCGCTTTTTAATACCAGCTCAAGCAAAATATCGGGCTTCAGCGTATCAATCGTATATCCTCTGCCCTTAAAATTACGATCAATATAACTTTTAGTGTTATTCTCAATAACATCATTATAATACGGAGTTGGAGCTTGTGCTTGCGTCTTTTGTGAATTTAACCATGCATAAGTTTTGTATTTGGTAAAATCCACAGTCTTGTCATAATTGGAACTCACATTATTTAACATGGAACATCCTGAAAATACGATGATTGCTATTAGACCAAGTTTGGAAAATATTTTGTTTAATTTCATTTTTTTGTTTTTTACTTATGAGTATTAATTATTTTTCGTTAGGTATTATTACTTAAAGATCTAAAATATTATTATTACTTTTTTCATTATTACTATACTTCTCAAGTCTTACTCTATCTTTTTCAATAGCAATAGGAACAACGAACATGTAAAAAATTATTTTTCTAATTTTATCTGCCCTACGCACATCTTTCCGGATATCAATAAACTGACGAAAATTTATGTAAAAAGGATTGTCGGGCTTATCTAATTTATGAGTAATTCCATATACCTATTTTCTATACTCAGTATGGTAAGTACCAAAGATACAATCCCATAATATAACTATTGTTCTATAATTTTTATTGGTAAACTGATCTTGATTTCCATAATGGATGCGGTGATTGGAGTGGCTATCGAAAATATATTCAAAGAGATATAATAACTTTTTAATATATTCTGTATGAACCCAAAATTGAAACAGTATTGCAAGCTTATTTGCAACAAAGAATAGGATGGGATGAATACCGTAGGGTGTAACTGGTAAAGTTAAAATAATCTAAATGTATTGTACCCAACTTAGCCGGAAAGATGTTGTAAGGTTATAATCTTTACTACTAGGAGATGCCACAAGCATAACCCATCAATAAAAATAGAGTTGCCACGGCAGTATGTCATGCACCTAGATAATAATGCCAAATTGAGTAGAAAATAAATAAAAATATTACCAATGCCTACACAGATAGATGCAAAAGCTTCTTTCTTTTCGTAAGTTTTTGTATCGTATAATTTTGAATAAATCCATTCAATTAATAAAAATATGATTGGTACTGCCCGTACTATAATCTTTGGTACCTATTTATTGGAGCTCTTTATATTTTGAAGATCAATGGTTGGTACCCCAGAAAGGTTAGCCATACAAAACTGTTACTTTGTAATTTATTTAGTTTTTTAGTGAGTAATAGCCTTTTCAATTGGCGTCTGCCCTGCTAATATTTCGAAAACCTGATTTTGCATTGCATTGTCCTCTAACACTTCAATGAGTGTCTTGGCAACATCGGCTCTTGTGATACTTCCGTGATTTTCTAATTTTTCCATTAAATGAATTTTACCCGTGCCTTTTTCATCTGTTAATGCACCAGGTCTAACAATAGTATAGTCTAAGCCACTCGCTTTTAGATGCTCGTCAGCATTTTGTTTCGCCTTTAAATAGTCTTCCATTACTTCACTTGCAGAAGGGTTATCTGCCCCCATGGTACTTAACATTACAAACTTTTTAATACCAGCATCTTTTGCAGCATCCACTAGTCGTATTGCCCCATCTTGATCTACTCCTATCACATTTTTACCTTTAGACCCGGCAGCAAAAATCACTTTATGTATATTTTTTACTACTTGGCTTAAATCCTTTTCCAAATCGGCAAGTACCACTGAAATATTATCCTTTTCAAAGTAGTCTCTTTGCTCTTGTTTCCTTACCATCGCAATTGGTCGATAAACGACTGAATCTTTTAGTAATTCAACAATAATTCTTCCTGTGGTGCCATTTGCGCCAGCTATCAATATATTTTGTTTTTGGTCAGTCATTTGTTTTTGATTAATTGAAAATTAATAATGGGATCTAACCCTTTTAAAACTTAGGAGATACTGATAATCACTTTCCCTTTTGCTCTTTCTGTAGCTAAGTACAAGTAGGCCTCAATACTATCTTTGAAAGCATATACTCTATCAGTGACAGGCTTTACTTTCTCTTCTTTCACCATTGCTGAGATAGCATCCAGTTGCTCACCACTAGGCTGCATCCAAGTAAGTTTATAGTTAGCTGATTTTTGATCAATTAATTTGGAGAAGTTTTCAGGTAACTTATAATCTTTCATTCCCATTATAGCAGCTGTTTCCTCATCGGGAATACTCGCAATGCTGGTTACTTTACCACCTGCTTTGATAACTTGGAATGCATCCAGCGTGTAGTCGCCTCCAAGCGTGTCAAACACAATGTCTAAGTCCGAAACTATGGACTTGTAATCCTCCCGCTTATAGTCGATAACACGGTCGGCACCCAAGGCTTTTACCCAGTCCACATTGTCGGTGCTAGTGGTCGTGTATACATAGGCTCCTTTAGCCTTGGCGTATTGAATTGCAAAACTACCTACGCCACCTGATCCAGCATGAATTAACATACGGTCACCCTCCTTGAGACCGATACGTTCCAAAGCTTGAATAGCGGTAAGCCCTATCAATGGTAAGCCAGCGGCTTCTTCAAACGAAATATTTTCTGGTTTTTTCGAAACCACTGTAAAATCAACAGCAACGAATTCAGCTATAGTACCCATCTGATTTTGAGGGACTCGGGTATATACAGCATCACCTAATTCAAAACCTACGACTTCATTACCTATTTCGATAATTATACCGCTTACATCAAAGCCAATTGTGCTAGGAAAGTCCAATACCACCATATCCTCTAAGCCACCACTCACTAGTTTATAATCAATGGGATTGAGCCCTGCGGCCTTACTTTTAATAAGAATATCCGTAGCGCTAATTGATGGTTTTGTGATTTCGGTGAAAGACAATCCATCGTTAAGATTTCCGTATTTTACTATTTGTAATGCTACCATATCAATTAGTGTCTTTTAATTTTAGTACTTTTTACTTTTTCCATGATGAACAGTCACTTGATGACTACAGCATAAATACTATAAGAAAAGATTGACAAAATTGTGATCAAGAACAACTTATCACAAATCTAAAGCATCCTTCTTATCAAAATATTGAGTGCAATTGCAGCTTAGAAAAAGAATGGCTACAGTAAAAGAAACCATGAACGTTAATTTTTTTTTAAGAACTAAACTCGGCTCAAATGTGAATTCTAAATTACCGGTTAAAATCACCATAAAAATCTTACTAAAATGCATGTGTGATATAACTTAAAATTTATATCAAACGCTATTAAAGGTTCAATAAATAATATCTGTATAAATAGTATAATAAAAATACGAAATATTTTTATTAATTTTGTTTATTAATTTGGAAATTTATTCGTAGCAATTATTTTAATTTATTTACTCTAACTATACTAATATTGGTAAGATGACCTTTGTAATATTTTTCCATTTTACATATTTTTATCAGGACGAATACTATATAGCAGGCTATTTTTCAAATACTACAGCGTCGGATTTGGCACCTAGATTACCAAGTGTGTCTGACATGGCTTCCACAAATGATGGTGGTCCACACACATAAAAATGCTGACTGAAATCTGCTATTTTTTCCTCTAAAAAAATATTATCAATCCTACGATTGTCATACCCGTCTTTTTTTTCATGCGTGAGTGTATTTATGAAGTTTTCTCCAAGCATCTTGTTAAATTCATTTTTTAGAATTATATCATTTTCAGTCTTATTTGTAAAAATCAACTTATTATTTGCGATTTTATTATCTTTATATAACTGTTTTAGAATAGCTATAAAGGGTGTAACACCTGCACCTCCTGCTATAAAAACTCCCTCACCCTTATATTCAATAGCACCCCATGCATCACGAATAATAAGTTCATCCCCTTGTTTTAACTTTTCTAATTCCTTAGTTATTCCATCATGACTAGGATAAATTTTAATAGTAAATTCTAAATGCTCATTATCATTTAAACCTGTAAAAGTAAACGGTCGCTTTTCATTTTTAAATGCTGGAGTATTTATTGAAACATCGGTTGCCTGTCCAGCAGAAAATTTATAATCCGTTGGCTTTTCAACAATAAAACGCTTTACATCACGGGTTATAGATTCAACAGTTATAATTTTCACAATATTATGTTCCATTTTTTAAGATTTTTTCTTTATTACGTATGACTACAATAGTATGTTATCCAGATTTTATTACAAATAGTTATCAAATGAATCCAGTATATATTTTATAGCATTTCTGCCGCCTAAAATTTTTATTTTATCAAGTAAACTGATTAATATATTATCTTCAGCTGATAGGGAATATCTATTATGATTAGCAGCGACATAAGCCGAATTTCCCATCCCACTCTACTAACTCTTATTAATATCATGAATAATGATAGTTAGTATTGGCTAGGATGAACTGCATAATAATCCTCTTGCTCCATATCTCCAGCTTTTATTTTCCATCACAGCATTCATCATCCACGTGCTATATAGGTGATGATTGATAAATAATTCCGGAACGATCCATATCGTTTTTTAGTAATTGATCTGAGAGCTGATTGGAATCAGAGGCTGGAAATAAGAATGCAGGATTCACTAAAAGCATTAAGGTAATCAGTAATTTTTTCATTTTATTGAAATCTAAATTTTTAAAAAAGGGTATAATACCACCAAGTAATTTAAATTAATTTTATTAGTTAGCAGTCTTAGTTTATTAGCGATATGGGGCTGCGTGTTAAAATGGATCACTCAGTTCGGTTACTCGAATAAGTTTTTTATTTACAAACTCCTGAATCCCCAACTCTGATAGTTCACGACCGAAGCCTGAGCGCTTTGTTCCACCGAATGGAAGATCGGCTTGTGTCCAGGTAGGATGATTAATAAATATCATTCCCGCATCAATCTGATCGGCTATTCTTTTTCCGCGTTCAATATCCTGTGTAAATACAGAACCTCCCAATCCAAACTCAGAATCATTGGCCAGATCTATTGCACCTTGTTCGTCTTTCACTACATAGAAAGATGCTACCGGGCCAAATAACTCTTCATAATAGGCAGCCATATTAGGCTTTAGGTCGGTAAGTATTGTTGGTTCCATGAAAGCGCCTTCACGATCGGCACGCTTGCCACCTAATAGAAGCGTTGCACCTTCATCAACCGAACGCTGCACCTGATCAGCCAAATCAACTGCTGCTTCTTCACTGCTTAAAGGGCCTAATTCTGTTGTAGGATCCATCGGATCACCCAATTTCATTTTTGATAATCTTGTTTTAAACTTTTGAATAAATTCATCTGCTATTGCCTCTACGGCGATAAAGCGCTTGGAAGCAATACAGGATTGACCGTTGTTATTCATCCTTCCCACAACTGCCCAATCCACCGTTTTTTCAATATCGGCGTCTTCAAGTATGATGAAAGCGTCATTACCTCCTAGCTCTAGTACTACCTTTTTCAAATATTTTCCAGCTTCTATGGCAACACTTGCACCAGCCTTTTCTCCTCCTGTCAAGGAGACGCCTTTTATTCTTTTATCAGAAACCAATGCGGATGCTTGTCTGCCTGATATGTATAAATTGGTGTATAATCCTTCAGGAGCTTTTGCCTCTTCAAACAGTTTTTCAATGGCAGCAGCACATTGAGGAACTATGGAGGCATGCTTAAGCAAAATAGTGTTGCCCACCATAATATTGGGGGCTGCAAAACGAACTACTTGGTAAAAAGGAAAATTCCAAGGCATGACACCTAACAATACACCAATGGGACAATTTCGAATTATTGCTTCTCCATCTTTTGGGTGTAATACTATATCAGCAAGAAAGGCCTCAGCATTATCGGCATAATAATCTATAATACTAGCGCTTAAATCTATTTCGCTTTCCGCTTCAGAAATGAGTTTACCCATTTCCAAAGTGATGGTTTTTGCAAGTTCAGACTTTTTGAGTCGCATGATTTTAGCCACTTTGTAAAGTAAATTTGCTCGTAGTTCGTAACTTGTTTCTTTCCAGGTAGTAAAAGCCAGATGAGCTTTAGCAACTTTAGCATCAACTGTTTTTTCCGTCATTTCTTCAAATAACTTCACTGTCTGATTTGTATTTGGATTAATTGTTTGAAAGGACATATTGATTCGTTTTTATTCAAAAGTTTGAGGAAATATTCTTTGATTATTTTAAAAGTATCTCCAAAAAAATGGATCAATAATTAATCCATTACATTTCTGACCTGCTAGAAGGGTTTTCGAAAATTTAAAGGGGTTATATTCCCCAGTTTTGGGGTTATATCGCCTACCTAATTTTAGATTACTGAAAATAACCTCCGATTACATCCGTGTAAGTAATTGTATAAATTGATTTGGCTAAACTCTAAAAGTTGGAATAAATTAAAATTTACAACGATCAGCATATTATTGAATTCAATAAACGTATTCAAAGTGACCATGATTCCATAGGATATTCGAGTACTTACATAAGTATTCAGGATATAAATGGGGAAAATATAAGGACTATATTAGTCAGGATCGTAAAGATTATGCCAGAACTTACTGTAAGTGCAGTGAAACTGCCTTCCAGCTTTAAAAAATTAATGTAGCAGAGGATTGTATCTGAGAATGGTTTATATTTTTCTCATTTTTAAATTATATTTTTCCTGTTTCGGTAATGATGTGACACTCACTTCCTGTCAAAAAAAGCTTGTCAGCACTTGCGGTTTTCCCTGAATCTCCTATCGTAAACCCAAAAAAAAATTCATATACTACCCGTCTGTAATCAGCTGAATTAATGATTATCCGACAGTAGTCGACTACAGTCGGATACAAATGGGTGGCAACCGAATCCCGGTTGAGCCATCTTGCATCTTTGACCCATAAGTTTTTCCTCTAGCGAAAACGACAAACAAATCTTCTAACCAAAACAACAAACATCATGAATGCGCTAAGAAACAAAGTTCAGCTAATCGGTCACTTGGGATCTAAAATCGAATTGAAAACCCTTGAAAGTGGCAAAATTGTAGGTAACGTGAGCATCGCTACCAACGAATCCTACAAAAATCAAAAAGGTGAGAAAATCTCCGAAACTACCTGGCACAGACTGGTGATCTGGGGCAAGAATGCCGAGCTAATCGAAAAATATACAGACAAAGGATCTGAGATCGCCATCGAAGGCAAAATCTCCAACCGCGACTACAGTGACAAAGATGGCGTGAAGCGGTACATATCCGAAATCGTAGTGAATGAATTCCTACTCATGGGTAACTCCGAGCGCAAGGAAAAAATGGAAGCAGATTTACCATTCTAGACCAAGACCTTCCCATAAAAAAATCTTCTGAGCTGTTGAGTCTTGGGAGATTTTTTTTTAAACCGTATATAGGCTTCTCCCCTACTGAAAGTAGGTCGAATTTTGCTTTGAAAAGCCACGACACCTAACTATAAGACAAGCTTAGGTAATGATTGATTTATCCGGATTCATTGAGACTATCGTTAAGGTCCATAGTGCTAAATTATTAGTTTACAAGGCTTAACTTGAGCTATCTCAAAATGCCCCATATTATTAAAATTTGTTCAATTTTAAGTCTTTTCGCACAGGCTTTCAAAATGTGCTATAGAAGGAATCCAAACAGATTGGTTCAGGATAAGGCAATGGGCCGTTTGGTTGGTTTGTTCCAGCGCGGCTTCATCCCTCATCTTTAAACTCCTTGATTAGTGTCTAATCGTAGGCTGCTGGAAATTTCAATAAATTGGTATCACTTATAATTTCGCTGCTTTTTCTTTCAACATTACATTTAATATCAGGTGGTTGAGTGAGTAATCCACTGGCAGGTCAATGACATGGACGCCGGGGCTACTCAGGCATTTGTCCAGGATTTCCTGGAAGTTGGCATCGCTTTCCGGGCGGTAACCGTGGGCCCCGTGGCTGTTGGCGTACATAATAAAATCGGGATTATTAAAATCCAAACCGTAATTATCAAAGCCCATTTCCTCCTGCTTCCACTTGATCATGCCATAGCCATGGTCGTTCAGGATGATCACCACAAGGTTTAGCCCAAGCCTAACTGCGGTTTCCAGTTCCTGGGAATTCATCATAAAGCCGCCATCTCCCATCACGGCCACTACTTTTTTATCTGGATACAGCAGGTTAACTACCATGGCGGATGGCAAACCGGCACCCATAGAAGCCAAGGCATTGTCCAATATTAAGGTGTTGGAGTGGTAGCAGGTATAGTTCCTGGCAAACCATAATTTATATATCCCATTGTCCAAGGTGATCACATCCTGATCGCCCAAGTTTTTGCGGAGCAGGTTGACCAGGCGCTGGGGAAGCATGGGAAAGCGTTCGTCCTGAAAATATTCGGAGAGGTGACCGGCTACTTCTTCTTTCACTTTTTTATAGTAGGAAAAGTCCCAGTTTTGGGCTTTGGAAACCTGCTCGGTAAGCTTTTCAACCGAGCTGGTGATGTCGCCTATCACATTGAGTTGGGGAAAATAGACCGGATCTACTTTGGCCGGAGAAAAGTTTACATGGATAACTTCTTTACCCCCATGCTTCATAAAGAAGGGCGGTTTTTCGACCACATCATGACCGACGTTGATGATCAAATCGGATGCATCGATGGCGGCATGCAGAAAATCATTGCTGGAAAGGGCTGCCGTGCCCAAAAATTGGGGGTGGCGTTCGTCGATTACCCCTTTGCCCATTTGGGTGGTGAAAAAATAGATGCCGGTCTCGTCTACAAATGCAGCCAAAGCTTGACAGGTTACTTGCCGATTGGCTCCTGCGCCGATAAGAAGAAGGGGCATTTTGGCATTTTCTATCATTTTTACCGCCGCTTCGATGGCCTTATCATCGGGCTTTGGAATGATGTGGCCGACCACTTTAAATACGGTATCGCCTGTTTCCTCCTGTGCGATGTCTTCGGGTAGCTCCAAATGTACCGCGCCGGGCCGCTCGTCAGTAGCAAGGCGAAATGCTTCCCGGATGTGGGAGGCAATCATATTGCTGTCGACAATTTGTTTCGTGAATTTGGTGATGGGTCGCATCATGTCAATCACGTCGATGATCTGGAAACTAGCCTGTTTGTTTTTTTTGATGGGTTTTTGCCCGGTGATCATCATCATGGGCATGGCCCCCAACTGGGCATAGGCCGCAGGAGTAACTAGATTTGTCGCGCCGGGCCCCAGCGTGGCGAGGCAGACACCGGGTTTTCCGGTAAGCCTGCCATAGGTGGCTGCCATAAATCCTGCTCCCTGCTCATGGCGGGTTAGGATCAATTTGATACTGGATTTACTCAGAGACTCCAGTAAATCCAGGTTTTCCTCACCGGGAATACCAAAAATATATTCCACCCCTTCATTTTCCAGGGCTTTGACAAATAAATGGGATGCTTTCATAGCTAAGAATTGTAGTAGTATATTAGGTAGTGTAAACCATGTAATGCTGTTGAGCAATTTAAGTTAACTTAGCAAAGAAATAAAAAGGGATAAGCGTTTAAAATCAGCACTTTCTTATGATTATATGTCCTAGCTGCCAAAGTGATTCTATC
>Ga0222709_1000129_pt1 | contig 28769 bp, 22 predicted proteins | sample AntAcemetage1692_FD_179822 | JGI IMG/M metagenome (GOLD analysis project Ga0222709, IMG submission 179822) | Saline water microbial communities from Ace Lake, Antarctica - #1692 | ecosystem: Environmental > Aquatic > Non-marine Saline and Alkaline > Saline | place: Antarctica: Ace Lake...
ATACCTTCCCACTGAGAATCAGAGAATTCAGAGAAATTTGTTTTCATTACCTTATGTTTTAGTCGATAACAAGGTAGCTGGTTCTTACTTTAATGCAAAATGTTTAAATTCCAAAACACACTCTTATAGCCTATGTCAAAATTTCTTTACCGATATTCTGAGAAGTTCGTTTCCAAATGGTTGATACTCAGTATTGACCTAATTATCTGCGGCGTTGCCTTTATATTAGCTACCTTCCTTCGTTTTAACTTAGACTTGCAATACATAAGCCCAGATATATTTAAGTATCACTTAGTCCTGCTTTTGATTATCAAGGTATCAGCGTTTATCTACTTTAAGTCATTTTCAGGAGTTATCCGGCATACGGGTATTGAAGACGCAAAACTGTTATTCAAAGCCTGTTTTATTGCCTCCGTAGAGTTATTAATCATCAGTCTGGTCACGCAAGGAAAGTGGGGGGGGGGTACCTTCACGATTCCCATTTCTATTTTGGTCATAGATTTCTTCATTAGTTTGTTTACGTTGGTCTTTGGCAGGTTGCTCATAAAAAGTAGTTACGAACGGCTCATTCAAGGATTTAAGACCCAGAAGCTTATCATTATTTACGGAGCCGGTCATTTGGGACGTATCACCTGCGATACGCTTCGTAAAGACAAAAAACACCGTTACGAGATATTGTGCTTTATTGATGATAACCCCAGCATGGTTGGGTTAAGCATTGAAGGAATCAAGGTTATTTCAAGAGAAAAAGCCGAAAGTAAATACCTGACCCACGATGCCTACAAAGGGGAAGAAATTGAAGTTATCTTCGCCATTCAGTCAATCCCGTCGCAGCGTAAGCGGGAAATAATTGATGAACTGATGCAACACACAATCCAACTACGGGTCGTGCCCCCAGTACGCCAATGGATTGACGGAGCATTGAGTACGCAACAAATTCAAAAAATCAGGATTGAAGACTTACTCAACCGTGAACCTATCACCATAAATAATAAGTTAGTCGATACTTTCCTGAACGGTAAAGTTATATTGATAACCGGTGCAGCAGGGTCAATCGGGAGTGAGATTGTGCGGCAAGTGCTTACGTATAAACCGAAGAAAATAATTTTACTTGATCAGGCAGAATCCCCACTTTACGACCTGGAAACAGAGTTATACCGCACCGGAAAAAGTGAGACAGAATTAGTGCTGATTACGGAAACCCGCAATATTGTCAATAAGCAAAAAGTCAGGGAAGTGTTTGAAAGCGAACGCCCGCACGTAGTATTTCACGCGGCGGCGTATAAACACGTACCGTTAATGGAGCGGAATCCTTTCAAGGCATTCGAGGTAAACGTTATCGGAACGCAAAACGTAGCAGACTTGTCAGCTGAGTTCGGGGTAGAAAAGTTCGTGATGATTTCTACGGATAAAGCTGTGAACCCGACAAACGTGATGGGAGCGACGAAACGTCTGGCGGAGAAGTATGTACACGGTCTGAACAGCCACCACACAAACCGCACCAGATTCATCATCACTCGGTTTGGGAATGTATTAGGGTCAAACGGTTCGGTTATCCCGCTCTTCAAAAAACAGATTGAAGCGGGTGGACCAATTACGGTCACGCACGAAGACATTATCCGGTATTTTATGACCATCCCAGAAGCGTGTCAGTTAGTCCTCGAAGCCGGAACTATGGGTAAGGGCGGCGAAGTGTTCGTATTTGATATGGGCGAACCCGTGAAGATATTAGACCTCGCTAAGCGGATGATCAAATTGTCCGGCCTAACGGAAGGCAAAGATATTGATATCATAATAACGGGATTACGTCCCGGCGAGAAACTCTACGAAGAACTCCTCAGCACCGAAGAAAGTACCATGCCAACGTATCACACAAAGATTATGATGGCAAAAGTCGTTTCTGACGATTATGAGTACCTCAAATACCGTATTGATGGCATTAAACCGGTATTATCTAAAACGAACGCTGAAACTATCGTTCGATTGCTAAAAGAACTGGTGGAAGAATACATCAGTCAGAACTCTACCTACGAGTCACTCGACGAAGAACTGATAGTGGACTAATTCAATGCGTTGATTAAAATCGGAATTGCAGAGCATTTAACACTATTTTAAAGAGCCTTAGGCTTGATGTATTAATAGCGACTCCATCGCGGCAATGGATTTCAATCCATCGTAGAAAACCGCTATTGATATGCCGTGGCGATGCCACTTAATACCCGCCTATCAACTACTGTAGATAGTATATAATTCTGTTAAAGATTACGCTTGACCCTCACCAATACTCCCGCTTGCGTTCCGTACAGTTTCCCCGCATCTAAGCTAAACGAAACCGTTGCCTGATAATTAGTTCTCCACGGAAATGCCATTTCTTGTAAAACGGACACGCTGGTAAAATCGAATGGGTTGCTGTAAGTTCCCAAATTTCTTGATACAGCTATTCTTGATACACTTTGGTAAAGCCGCCGAGTAGCGGCAACACTCATAGAAAAAGCATTGACCCGGTTATTAACAATATAACTTTCGATGGTAGAGTCCGAGTGTTGACGGTTCGAATTATCTTTATTAATCGCTGACAAAGGTGTTAGAAAAGGAGTACCAATGACATTCCCTTGGTAAGTCCAGGCGTTTTGATACAAGCTATTATTAAAATAATTATCTCCGCCTCGGAGTTGCCCTACCGTAGAGCCACTTCCAACCCTACCGCCTTGATTAGACGTTTTTAGGTATTCAAAAACTATATGATTTATTCCGTAGCCTGTTTTTCCTGATTTAAAAGAAAGTCCAAATAACCCATCGGTAATATTATTCAGGTAAAATAATGAACCGTCTTCGTAAATACTTTGGCGGTAAATCGTAAGCTTTCCAGAATTAAGTGTAAAGTCTGCTCCTATATCTATCGTCCCCAAATGATTTCCCGCTCGGTTAAAAGCCTCGTTAAAGGGTACGCCTTCCAATTGTCCGCCATTCCCATCTCGGTTCAGGCTTCGTCCGGTTATTACGGAATAGTACGCACTCCAACCGGAAGGATACGTTGTAATCAAGTCACCAGTTGTCGGATCTGTAAAGGGTAGAGCGGGTTTCCCCCCCCATTGTACTTGATGGTTAAATCCAGCGTAAAATTTGGTCTTCCAATGCGATTTACCTATTCTCCCGTACAATGACTTCTGATGTAAGTAGAATTTCTCAACGTAACCGTTATCAAACCATCCGTGGGCGTAACTTCCTTTGATAGAAAGTAACCCCTTACCTAATATCGGCGTGTAGTTCGGAATACCTACCTGAATTTTAGGAAGTGGTAACGCATTTCCTGACCATATATAAGAACCCGAACTGAGCGTAGAGTCCACTAAGCCTATAACCTCCCTCCGCCGCCCGGCGTAAATTTCAAATGCTTTCCACTTTGCAGCTGCGTAGGCCTCAGGAAACAAGAACTGGTTCGTCTTCCCTACATTAACTACTGCTTCTACAGCGTAATTAAGTGTGAACCCCTTCCAATTTAAACTCCGATCAAGCGAGTCTTTTTTACTAAAACGGTTTGATGGATTTAATGAAGACTGTTCCGTTCCCAAACGGGCACGAATAATAACCCCTTGAGATGCTAACGGTACAATACCGTATTGATTACTGCGTAACCAAAAAGGGTTTTGTCCTGATGTGGATAGATAAGCACCCGCTTCTACCTCTTTTTGTAGGTTCTTAAAATACGACTGGCCGTTACAAAGTAGGGGAAGTATGAGTAAAACGAGTAATTTTCTTGTCATTTACGTAGATTTTGCCAGTTGAATCTTGACTACCCAAATGTACTTATTTTGCAGGAAGTTTACGCAGTTTAACCCATCGACTGTCTTCGATAACTGTTAGAACGTGTTTGGGCAATTTATAAAATGACGGTCTTCGAGTTACTTCGCCCTCAGACTGACATAGTATACTATCTCCCTGAGGTTTCGGTCGGCGTCCCAATCGAGGGGTCTCCCTGAGGTTCTCAGAGGGCAGCCCGCATAGGGTAAGTTTGTCAAGCTGACAGTCTTCGAATTCTCTCAGACTGACATACAACTCACTGTCACTCTGAGAAAGATGTTTTGTATTACAAAACTAACGATTGTTATGACGGTAGCATGTCAATTCGAGCGGAGTCGAGAATCGCATGTAACGAGCATCTCGACTCCGCTTAATATGATATTAAATTACTTATTATAAGTGAGTTATAAAACACGTCAATGGTAGCGAAGTCAAAGGGCAAATTCCTACAAAACTTTACCGAGCTAACCATCTTTGAGGTCTCAGATACATATTTTTCTAAGACCCCGCCTATGCAAGTCCTTACGGCGTATTCGCTCGTTTATTTACAACAACACCTGATAAGACGTCCAGATACCAAGTCCATTCTTGTTTTCAATTGACCCGATATCCGCCGCAATTTTTAAGGCTACTCGTTGGTTTGTTTTGATTTTTTTTGACAAGTCAATCAAAAGGTAGCTTTGCTTTAAATTTACTAATTCACCATACGTTCCTAAACTACGAGCGTAAGAGTATCTCCCCGCATAGTTAATGTTTTTAAAAACCCCTTCAACGGCAAACGAAAATGCCCTCACTCGGTTATTAGTCCGTTCATAACCATCTACGCCACCAATCTGAATAAACGGCGTTCCGATGATTTTATCTTCGTAGTACCATCCTTTGTACTGACCATGGGAGAAGTAATTATCAAATTCCCCAGAGTTAGACTCATTTTCCTTTCCAAACCGATAACGCCCTTGACTGACCGTACTAAGGTATTCAATTAATACTTTTTTGATAGTTTCTTTATTTTTAAAAGAAATACTCAGTCCATTATTTCCATCCTCTAAATTATTTAACCTCGAAATAGAACGGGCAAAATCGTAGGGATGTTGGTGATAAAAAAGGAAAAATGCTTCCTCAGTATTCCAAGTAGCCCCAATATCAACCGAACCGAGTTGATTCCCGATGGCTAAGCCACCATCGTAGCCAGGTACTTTTGCTTCATCAATATTTTTGAATTTTTGTAAGAAAGGAATAAGGACAAATTGATAACTATACAGCGGATAGGGGGCAAGATAACCATCTATCGTGGGTGGGTATTGAACATTGGTTATACCTTTTAGTATTTCGGAATAGCCGCCCCATTGAGCCTGATGGTTAAGACCTCCATACACTTGCAGTCTTTGCTTCCCAATTTTACCGTACAACCACTTCTGGTGTAAGTAATAATTTTCTACGATACCGTTATCAGAAAACCATCCGTGACTTATTCCTGCATTAATCGCAACAAAGCCGTTTCCAATTACCGGAATATAACCTTGAGTACTCAACTGGACCTTCGGAACAGGTAATGCATTACCTGACCATATATAAGAACCTGATGTTAAAGTAGTGTCGACCAAACCTATAATTTCACGTCGGCGTCCAGCGTATAATTCAAAAATTTTCCACTTAACAGACGCGTAGGCTTCAGGTAACAAAAGCTGCCCAACTTGCCCTATATTAGCTACCGCTTCCACGGCGTAGTCAAACTTGAATCCTTTCCAGTTTAAACTACGATCGAGCGAGTCCTTTTTATTGAAACGGTTTGATGAATTTAACACAGACTGCTTCGTTCCGATTCGTGCTCGAACGGTAATACCTTGCGACTCTAATGGTATAATACCGTATTGATTACTACGTAACCAAAAAGGGTTCTGCCCCGATGTGGACAAAAATGTCCCTACTTCTACTTCTTTTTGTAGGTTATCAACATATGACTGACCGTTACAAAGTAGAGGGAGTATCAGTAAAACGAGTAATTTTCTTGTCATTTACCTATGTTTTATGGCTTGGACTTCCGCTTACCAAAGATATATATATTGCAGTAAAATTGTGCCCTATTGCCTGATTTCAAGAGTTCGAAACGCGTAGTTTGGGCGGCACTCCGTCGGGACGCGTAGTCCGGGCAACGTTTGTTCAGACTGACAATAACTTAAAACCTCACTGCATCAATAATACCACCCCTTTTTTTTGAATGATTTCCCCCCTATTTGTCTTTGCGTTGATTCGATAAGTATAATGACCGGCTGGGGCAGTCTCATTGCTTACCCTTCCGTTCCACCCAATACTTAAGTCCTCAGTACTGAATACTTCTTCCCCCCAGCGGTTATAAACAACGAATTGATAGTCGGTAATTCTTTTAGTTTTTCCTGAAATTATAAGCTCATTATTGATATTGTCACCGTTTGGCGTAAAAGCATTGGGTAGAAATATACTCGCCTGAATGGGTATTTCAGTAATATTAGAGAGGCTTTCTACACCATTAGCGTCTACTGCCTTGATTTGGTAACGAGCAAATTCTTCAAATAAGTCAAGGTTAACCGTATGCGTTTCTGTTGGAAACTCATAGTCAATTTCGTTGAGCGGAAACCCAGTAGTTTCGTCAAAATATATTACTTCGTAAGTTACAGGAATTTCATCCGCATAGGGACTTTCGGGAGTCCAGTTTATTTCTTTTTGATCACCTGAAGACAGATGAATGGTGCAAAAAGTTGGAGAATCCAACGAGGTACTACCGCACTCATCGGTGTAGTTTATTTTGTAGCAATAGGAAGAGTCATCTGTACTAGTATTAGCATCTGTAAACCCTAAAATAGAGCTAGTGCTGTCCGTAGGAATGAATCCATTCCCGTTAAAACGCAGCAGCCTGAATTTTTCTTTGATTAAACTCCAACCGCTGTTGTCCGTATAAGAAATCTCTACACTGTTGGGGGCATTAACCGAACTGTAGGCATCCGTTACAGCGGGTAAGACAAGTTTTGTCCGGTCAATGCATGAAATTGCGGACAAACTTTTACTCTCAAAAGGAATACTTAACGAACCCGCCCGAACTCCCACTACCTTGGTTTCGATGCGGTAACAGTAAGGTTCGGAGCAATCTACATCGTCATTGTATGGATTGGAGGCGGGAGAGCCCACTTCAAAAATACCGCCCGCCGAGTCAACACGTACGACTTTTTCAGTTCTTGAAGTTATTTCTGCATTATACACCCCGCCACCTAAAACAGCATTATTAGTTGCTATATGTGTATCCCACTCGATTACATTTTCTCGCCCGTCCACAGTTATTGAGTCTAATTTTGTAGCACAGACCTCGCCAGAGATTTCCTGACATCCCGTATTTTTATAAAGTAGAAAGCAATTTTGGTTGTTACCTATTATATCAACAGTATGTGTACCCGGAATCAAAGAGGTCGCTGGATTCCCAAAAACGTAGTTAGTATTTCCTTCTCGTTGGTAGAGTTGATAATCCTGTCCGTAAGCCCCCGTGAAATCTATTTTTACTTGTTTATTGCCTGATAATAACTCCAACGTAGTAATATTAGGTTGATTAGCCCGCCCATTCATTTGTATTGTCTGATAACTTGGGCTTGCACAACCAACTGGAGTTTGGTAAAAACCTTCTATTTTTATATCTTTTGTTGCCGTGTTTGTACTGTAAAAAGAAGCTACCTGAAGAGGAAGTTCTGCTTTCTGAACTCTTTGGACTCTCCCACCCCCCAATCTTGCAATACCCCAGTCTATTTCGTAGTAATCAAAATCGTTAAGTATCGAATTCGGAATATTGATTTCAAGCCGTGTATTATTGCAAGAGTTATACGTAAACAGCGGCTGATTATTAGGTCGGACCGTGATATTTTTACAGGCGTACATATCCTTTCCGTTTTTCTTTCCTTTTTGCAGGATGGTAAATACGGTAGGTTTGGTAGCGGCAAAGTAGGTTTCTTCCATAGCGGTAGTTGGGGTCAATGTGCCTAATTGCCCCGCCGATTGCCCTGTGTAATTGTAGTAATACTGAATATCTGTTCCGCCAGATACATCCTGAATTTTGACATTAAACGGCGAACACCCCACAGCGGGGGTTAATAATGCAAAGCTCCCTTTTTCCGTACCCGCTGGTGTATTGCATAAATCTTGAGCAGAAGCTGTACTAATGAGCAGAGATAAAGTTGATATGCAGATGCTCCCTATCAATTTACTTCCCAAAACCTTCCACTGAAATCCTTCGCTCATTGATTCTAAATTCAACCAATATTTTTAATCCATAAATTTACGTTTATCAGCGTAGATTTCATAAGTTTTTTTATTGAGAGGTTACGTTTACGCATGAATTGGAGTAAATTTGTCGCTTAACTTGCTAAATAAGCTATGAAGTATTTGTTAATCCTTGGCGTTTTCTTGACTGTGTTATCAGGGTGCAAACGTAATTTGACCCCCACTAAATCTTCGTTAGAAGATGAGCAAATGTATAATTATAAAGAAGACCTGTCCCTTGTACGACCAAAATACGAACCTCGTCCAGTAGAGAAAGATGCTCGTGCTCCAACACCTCCGGCAAGTAAGTACCTGCCACAAGATGAGCCACCGCATATAAACGCAAAAGTAGAACTGGTGATAGACAAAATAGCTGCCAAAAATAAAGCAAAGACATCTGAACGTGGGTACCGAATTCAAATATTTTCTGGCAACAACCGCAGTGAATACGAGCAAGCGAGGGGATATGTTCTACAGTATTTCCCAAGTTTAGAAACATACGTTTCTTACAGCCAACCCACGTACAAATTAAAAGTCGGAGATTTCTTATCTAAAGCTGATGCCGAAGGTTTCTTATCATCACTGCAATCCCGTTTTGTGGCTGCCAAAATAATTTATGACAACGTGAATTATAGAAAGGCATTGACAGTAAAATAACCATTAGCCAAGATACAACCAATACAATTCAATGTCGAAAATTGCACTTATTACTGGAGTTACCGGACAAGACGGAGCTTATTTAGCCGAATTATTATTAGAAAAAGGATACGAAGTGCACGGAATAAAACGCCGAGCTTCTCTTTTCAACACTGATAGAATTGATCACCTTTATCAAGATTTACACGAAGACGAAGTAAAATTTAAACTTCATTACGGTGATTTAAGTGATTCCACGAATATTATCCGAATTATTCAAGAAGTACAGCCTGATGAGATTTATAATCTCGGAGCCATGTCGCACGTGAAAGTGAGTTTTGATGCTCCCGAATACACGGCAAACGTAGACGGAATCGGTACGCTGCGAATTTTAGAAGCGGTCAGGTTATTGAATTTGACCAAGAAGACCCGCATCTATCAAGCTTCTACTTCTGAGCTTTACGGTTTGGTGCAAGAGGTTCCGCAAAGCGAAAAAACTCCTTTTTATCCACGTTCGCCGTACGCCGTTGCTAAATTATACGGGTACTGGATTACCGTAAATTACCGCGAAGCTTACGGTATGTACGCCTGCAACGGAATTCTATTCAATCACGAGTCACCACTTCGGGGAGAAACATTTGTTACCCGCAAAATTACCCGGGCAGTTGCTCAAATTGCTTTAAAACAAGATGAATGCCTATATTTGGGAAATATGGACGCGAAACGTGACTGGGGCCACGCCAAAGACTACGTAGAAGCTATGTGGTTGGTTTTGCAGCAAGACGTAGCCGAAGACTTTGTCATTGCTACCGGAGAGACTACGACCGTACGTAATTTCGTAAAAATGGCTTTTGAAGAAGTGGGTATTACCATAGGTTTTGAAGGCGAAGCTGAGAAGGAAGTAGCGTACGTTGTCGCGTGCTCAAACCCCGAATATCAAGTAGAAATCGGACAAAAAGTAGTTGCCGTTGATCCAGCTTACTACCGTCCTACGGAAGTAGAACTGTTGATTGGTGATCCAACGAAAGCCAAAACAAAACTAGGTTGGGAGCCTAAGTACGATCTTTCAGCTCTTGTAAAAGAAATGGTGGCAGCAGACGTAAATCTATTCAAAAATCGTTCAGGATTGAATAAGGCGGGGCTTAGAATTAGGAAGTAAGTTTTTGATTGGCTTTTGTTAACTAAACGCAAGTATTGAAATCGTCAACTTATACCTCTTAAAGATTCACAAAATGGCTTATCATGCTGTTTGGACAATGCTTCGACAAGCTCAGCTCGGCTTTTTTTAAACTAGTAAAAGTTGGCAACGATGTCAGCCTGAGCCTAGCGAAGGCAGCGACGAACAGGGTTTATAGCGGTAGTGGAACGGGACTGGGCTTCGACAAGCTCAGCCTGACACTTCGTATTATTTTCAAAAAAAGGTCATTATTCTTACAAAAATATGCTGTAAAATCCACTCACCCTTTCAAGAACCGCACGAGCAGAAACATATAAGGCGGGACTTAGAATTGGGAAATAATACATAGTTTTTTGACTGGCTCTTGTTAACTAAACGCAAGTATTGAAGTCGTTAACTTATAACCGTTAAAGATTCACAGAATGGCTTATCATGCTGTTTGGACAATGCTTCGACAAGCTCAGCTCGGCAGGGCTTTTTTTAAACTAGTAAAAGTTGGCAACTATGTCAGCCTGAGCCTATCGAAGGCAGCGACGAACAGATTTTATCGCGGTAGCGGAACGGGACTTCGTCAAGCTCAGCCTGACACTTCGTATTGTTTTCAAAAAGAAGTTATTATCCCTGCAAAAATATGCTATAAAACCCACTCACCCTTTCAAGAACCGCACGAGCAGAATTTCGATCAATAAAAACGCCAAAGCGGCGTAGATGAAATATTTCCAGAGTGACTTCCCAAGGTTGTTATCAGCGAAAGATTGCACGAAATCTCCGTCTAACAAATTATCAAAAACGGTGACGTTTGGGTTTCCTGCGAAAGCTTTCCGTAGTTCTTCAGGAGAATAAAACGCCATTTCTGATTCGCTGTTTTCATGATTCAAAGCAATCAAACGTTCGGTTTTACCGTCGAGGGTTAGTTCGTAATAACCAGATTCGAGTTGTTGATTGTCAGGCAGTTCGGCACTTTTGGGTAATTCCATAATCAACGTGTTATTTTGAATGCGTTGCAGCGGAATGATTTCAGTAGTACCGTTTTTCAACTTGAACACCGCATTTTTTGGAACATTAGGCGTATTCAACCGAATAAGTCGCTGGCTAAAACTGTAAGCCGACGGTTCAGGCTTTGTGCTTCGGGCGGCAACTTTCACGAACGTAGGAACGTAAAACGAATGCTCGGCAAAATTCCCGTACTTACTATCCAACGGCGATGCCAGCAAATAAAAAGTCCCCGCTCCTACTGAGTTTTGACTCATAAAAACTCGCTGATTCCGAAAACTCAAAAGCGGCGTTGCGGACCACGTCAATACCGGCTGCATACTCGGAACTTCTACGGTTGCTCTTAGCGTAGTTCGTTCAAAAACATCGTCGAAAAACGGATTACTTTTGTCCAATTCCGAGATGGGTAAGCGACTTTGTTCCTGAACCGGACTTTTCAGCAAACTAAATCCCTGAACTCCGACGCCCGACAAGAAACTTTGGTAACTCACTTCGTTGGGATTACTCGACGGTATAAAAACCACGTTTCCTCCGGCACGGAGAAAGTCCTCTACGCTACTTTTGAGTGAACCTTCGATACGTTCTACACTTTCGAGGATTAATAAATCAGTCGATTTTATCAAACCGACATCGGCGTTTAGAGCGTTGTTTGACCGATAATTGAAAAGACTGTCGTTATTGTACAGCTTCTCAATGTAATTAGCGGAGCTTCTTTCCTGATATAAATGCAACACATTTACCGTTGGCGAAGCATTTATGACAAAGAAGTAATCGTTATCAAACGTTATTGGTTGATCGTCAAAGGTTATTTTTCCCCGATGAACGCCCCGGTCACGCACCGTGAAATTAAACGACGCAATCGCCGAACCGTTGGGTGCAATATCTACGGACGCCGTGGAAGACTGAGCATCATCGATGTATAGTTGTATTGGCAGCTTTTCAACAGTTTTATCCCCAGCATTTCGTAATTGTGCATAAACTATATTGTTCTGCATTTCACGAATAAAAGGCGACGCCAACCAAACCGAGTCTACGAATACATTCTGCGTAGCTTCTCCCCGAACGGGAACCAAGAATAATTTCTCCGTCGAATCTAATTTTATATCCTTTAGGTTTCCAGCGGTGCTTTTCTGAAAATCAGAAAACAAAAAGCGTTGTATAATTGCATTCGCATTGTGCTTTTCTACTAAGCTACTTTGTCGGCGGCTCACATCTGATAAAGGACGGGCATTAGTAGAAAATTGCAGGGTTGTCAACCGGTCTTTGATTCGAGCGGCGTTTGTGACAACTTGATCGTCTGCCGTAAAATCATTGGTGAGCAATTGCACCGTAGGCGATTGCTTAAAAAGTGTCAGTAATTCATCAATTTTAATAACCGCCAAATCCAAATACCGTTGATTTTCCATCGTATTTTGCATGCTCAACGAATTATCGATATAAATACTATTTACGGTCGGGCGGCTCACATCATTCACCGTATTTTTAGCGGGCAAAATGGGCTGGGCAAACGCACACACTAACGCCGCAACAAACGCCATACGTGCCGCCATGATGAGCCACTGCTTCAGCTTACGAAACGAACTCGTTTCGGTTTCAACGGCTTTTAGAAATTTTACGTTTGTGAAGAAAACCTTTTTCGCCCGGCGGAAATTAAACAAGTGAATAATAACCGGAACCGCCATTGCTAAAAGCCCCCACAGAACGCTCGGATATAAAAATTGCATAGTTAAGTTTCAACGTTACCTTTTTCTTCTAAAAACGATACCAAAGGCATTTCATTTTTAGAAGAGCGAAATAACGACAATTTCACCGACGGAAAAAATGATTTATACTATTAGAACTTTCAAGCTATAACTGCTTAGCGAAGAAAATCAATGTTTCAGCGATGTGGCGTTGCCAGTATTCCCAGTTATGTCCGCCTTCGTACTGATGAAACTCGTGCGAAATACCGTAAGCTTTCAGAAATTCATGCAACGCACGGTTTGACCCAAAAAGCGTATCGTCCACGCCACAATCAAAACGGAATGGGTTCAAACTATCCTTATTTTCTAGTAAGGTGCCTGACACATTTTCCCGAGCTTTTACCGAATTCTTTAACGCCGAAAAGTCTTCAACAAATTGCCCCAATTCATCAAAATTCATGATGGATGACAAACCGCTGAACGCTTTAAAAACCTTGGGATATTTCGCTCCCAAACGCAATGCTCCGTAACCACCCATGGATAATCCAGCAATGAAAAAGGGTGAATCATTTGTTACTTCTCTGTAAGATTCTCTGATGAGCAACGGTACGTCTTCCACAATCCACTTTTCGTAATCGGCAGTTTGGTGCGTCAAGTAACCGCTTCCGTCTTGAAAAAGACCATCGGAAGGCATGATGAGCATCATTGGCGGGACTTTTTTCTCGTCAATTAATCTTTGTAAAACTCCGTGGACATTCGCTTTTAAACTCCACGCCCAGTGACTGCCGTAAACGCCATGAAGGAGAATCACAACGGGTAAATTATCGTGTTCGCCTTCGGGTTTAAAAACAGATACGTCCACTCGGTGTTTTAGAGCTTTACTTTTTACGGTGAATAAATCCAAACCCGCAACGGTGGCTCGCTCAACGGTAAAAAATGATTGCATATTTATCTGTTTAAATTAACCTCCCCCGCGACCCCTCCTCGAAGGAGGGGAATCAGAAAGGTTAAGAATTTTCTGCCTTTACAGATTGCCTAAATTTAGCACAAAACCACTGCCCGCGACGAATATCAGAGATTTTACTAAAAAAAGAACGCTACTCAAAAGAAATAACCCCTTTGGCGTTTCTCCCCGCCAGCATATCCGCAAAGGCTTTTTCTAAGGCTTCGAGCGGATAAGTCTGCGTGATCATTTCGTCCAAAAGTAATTGACCGTTTTCGTATAATTCCACGATTTTTGGAAAATCAATCTGCGGACGAGCCTTTCCGTACAGAGGGTTTATATATAGTTTATCCCATTCAAACAGGTTCATATCAATCATTACTTCCTGTTCAATTCCGCTGACCTGTACCGCCGTTCCAGCGTTCCGAATCATTGCCAACGGAGCTGCCCCCAACGAAGGAATCGCCGTGCTTTCAAAAGCGTAATCCGCTCCTCTTCCATTACAGATTCCTTTTACTTTTTCAGCGGCATTCAGTAAACCTTTGTCTTCTTTTTTTGCTAAAATGATGTGCGTTGCCCCAAATTGCGTCGCCAGTTCGAGGCGTTCGGGTTTTATGTCGATGGCAATAATCTTCGTCGCTCCCGAAATTTTTGCTCCCTGAATCACGTTCAGCCCCACTCCACCCGTGCCGATTACCACCACGCTACTTCCCACAGTCACTTTTGCGGCATTCACGACCGAACCGTAGCCCGTCATTACACCGCAACTCACAATAGCGGCACTCGGAAAAGGTATTTCTGCGGTTGTTTTTACGCACGCTGCTTCCCGCACAAGGGCGTATTCCGCCATAGTTCCGAGGGAAAAAGACCGCTCAATTGACTTATTTTTGTACGTGGTACTTTGTAATGTTGCGTGTCCGCCCGCAAGTTTATTTCCCGCCGTTACTGCGGAGTTAGTTTCACAAATATGCTGATTACCTTCTACGCATTGGAAGCATTTATAACACGGAATTGCCCAATTCAAAATCACCATGTCTCCAACTTTCAAATCGGTTACATTAGGTCCGATTTCCTCCACAACTCCTGCTCCTTCGTGACCCATCACCATTGGTTTTCCCCACGTCAAGGAATCCCAATCGGTGTGGCAAATGCCCGCCGCTTTCATTTTCACTAATACTTCATCACCCGTCGGTTTATCGATGTTGATTTCGTCAATGGTGAATGTTCCGTCTCCGAAAGCAATGGCGGCCTTTGCGGTTATCATAAACTATCTATTTTTTAAAAGCTCAATGGATTCGTAAATCCATTGAGCTTTTTTTGGCACAGAAAAGTAGCGTAAACTACAAAATTTACTCGTTCAGTAACCGATAAATCAATACTGCCGTACGCTTAGTAAGAGCCTCGAAAGTTGACAAATTAACGGTTTCATAGTTGGAATGAGCACCTGAACCCATCGCCCCTAAACCATCAAGACAATCTACGTAATCGGCTACGAAAGAAATATCCGCCGCACCTCTTTTTCCCGGATCGTAGGCTTTTACAATTCCTTGTCCCAAGTCAAAGCTGACTTTATTTAGTTTTTCTAGTAATTTATAATTCCCTTCCGTTGGTCCCATTGCAGGATAGCCATCTGAGAATAAAATAGTTGCTGATGTTTGTGGCAAATTAGCTCCAACAATTTCTTTCATTTTAGTGCGAGCATTTGCCTTTTGTTCTTCCGAAATAAAGCGTAAATCACCTTTCACAATCATCTTTTCTGCCACCACATTTGATTTTCCCGAAACAGTAGTGACGCCCGTTTTTTCATCCACAGAAATTTCCGAACCACCCGCTGCTAAACCAGGATTAAAAGTCAGGTATTTTTCGTTGCCCAATTGCTGATAAAATTCGTGAAGGATTCTGGATTGTTCGTAAACCGCTCCCGCTCCCGTATTCTCGGTAAATACCCCAGAAGAGTGAGCCCGCTTTCCGGTAGTTTCTAGTTCCCAACCCGACGCACCACGTCGGGCAACAGTTGCGTAGTCGAAACCCGTGGATGTTTCAAAATTCAAGCCAATGTCGCTCTTTTTTGCGGCATCAATTAAATGCTTTCGACTGGTACTTAACGGTCTACCCGCACTTTCTTCGTCTCCGGTAAATACGATATTGATTTGGGAATCATTCAGTAAACCGTTTTCGTGCAATGCTTTCAAAGCAAAGAGTAAGATTACATCGCCACCTTTCATGTCATTACCGCCGGGAGCTTCGGCGATGCTATCGTTCAACATTTTGAATTTCTGTAACGGATGATCAGCTTCGAAAACAGTATCTAAGTGTCCGATAAGCAATAGCTTTTTCCCTTTATTTCCGCTGCGTTCAGCAACAAGATGCCCCGCTCGGTTCATTTCCGTAGGCATATCAATCCATTGCGTTTTCAGTCCTAAGTTTTCAAATTCAGACTTAAACTCCATCCCGACGTTTTTCACGCCCGACAGATTCAGTGTACCACTGTTGATATTGACCACTTTTTCTAAGAAACCAACAGCAGATTTATTGTTCTGTTCTACCGAAGTAACGATTTTCTGCTCAGCCGAAGAGAGCTTTTGAGCTGATAACGTAACAGCAGAAAGCAAGAGAAGGAGTAAGGAAGTTAAAGTTTTGTTCATGTGGGGGGAGTTTAATAGTAACTTTTAATAGATTTCTAAGATGCCTCTATAATATTCTGTGATGAACAGCTTGATTTCTGCCAGTTTCTCAAGGAGTATGTCAAAGATGTATTTAGTCGAGGAGTTTGAAGAAGCAAATAGTATAACTTTTGGCGGATAACCGCGTACATCTTCCAACAAGTTGAAATCTGCATCAAACGTAACAATTGTGTAGTCATGTCGTTCTGCAAAGTCTCATATCTGCAAACCTGAAGTGTTTCCTGAATAGAATTATATTCGCCCAAAGAAATCCAGACCGAATCTTTACCCGTCTTGCGTTTAATAATCAACATTTTATTATCGTTTTCTACGCTATCTAAATAGCCTTTCAAGCCTTTCCTAAATTCTGAAAATTTACTGCGACCATAATTGTGCACTTACACACGTACTTTTTAAGCCCTACTTTCCAATTAATCGAAAAATTTTATGGTTCTTTTTCCTTGATGACCGAGTTCAACTCACCCAATGCCGAACCAAGCAGCCAGTACAGGTACGGCCTTCGGACAGCGGGTTTAACAACTACAACTACAAGGATGAAGAATCTAAGAGATTGCTATTTATCAATTACAATAATTTCTTTCCTGAGCTTTCGGAAATGCAAAACTTCTTTAGCCAAATAAAACCGTTTTCTCCAGATTACTTTAATTTTAAGGTGCTTGATGAGAAAGAGAATCAGGTATTTAAGAAACTCAAAACTCTTCTCAGAACGTGTATAACAAACAGTAAAGCCTACTGAGAAATTAACACACTGCTTTGGAGTAAACCACACATCAACCTCTCAACTAATTTTACTCCAGTACGTATCGCTGTCCGAGAAGTTTCCAACTTGTTGTTTCACAGGTGCATTCTCAGGGGAAAGCAGGTCAGGATCCTTTTCTAAAAGTTCGATTACTTCTTCGCGGGCTACGGTCAGAATGCGTCCATCTTTGGCAAGGTTAGCAACTTTAAGGTCAATAATTCCGCTTTGCTGCGTTCCAGTAATATCGCCGGGGCCACGGAGTTCTAAATCTACTTGGGCAATTTCAAAACCATTATTGGTAGAAACCATCGTTTGAATCCGCTTGCGGGTATCAGCACTGAGTTTCACACCCGACATTAAAAGACAGTACGACTGGCTTCCGCCCCGCCCTACGCGTCCACGTAGCTGATGCAATTGCGACAACCCAAAACGTTCGGCGTTTTCAATAACCATCACGGTGGCGTTTGGTACGTCCACGCCCACTTCAATTACCGTTGTGGCAACCATTATTTCGGTTTCGCCGCGTTTGAAACGTTGCATTTCAAAGTCCTTATCTTTGGCTTTCATTTTACCATGCACAATACTCAACTGACATTCAGGAAACGCCCGCGAAACACTTTCATAGCCGTCCATGAGGTTTTTATAATCCAGCTTTTCGGATTCTTCGATAAGTGGATAAACCATATACACCTGTCGCCCTTCGGCGATTTGGCTTCGCATAAAACCAAAAACTTCGAGGCGGTGGCTATCGTATTTATGTTTCGTCACAATCGGTTTTCTACCTTTTGGTAGCTCATCAATTTCTGAAATATCAAGATCTCCGTACGCCGCCATGGCAAGCGTGCGGGGAATGGGCGTTGCGGTCATCACCAAGAAGTGCGGATGAATTCGTTTGTTTTTCTCCCACAGTTTTGCCCGCTGGGCCACACCAAAGCGGTGTTGTTCATCAATAATACACAAGCCGAGGTTTTGAAACTGCACGATATCTTCAATCAAAGCGTGCGTCCCGACAAGGATTTTTATCTCCCCGCTTAATAAACCTTCGTGAATAGCCGTCCGCTCTTTTTTCTTAGACGAGCCCGTTAGCTTTGCAATACCGATTCCCATCAAATCGGCGAATTTTTTGAGTCCGTCGTAATGTTGAATAGCGAGGATTTCTGTGGGTGCCATCATGCACGCCTGAGCATCGCCGTCGATAGCTACGAGCATGCAAATAAAACCCACAATGGTTTTACCGCTTCCTACGTCTCCCTGCAATAAACGGTTCATTTGCCTGCCAGAACGGAAGTCTCGCACAATTTCTTTAACCACCCGCACCTGAGCGTTTGTTAACTCGAAAGGCAAATGGTTTTCGTAGAAGTTAGTTACCAAATCAGTATTTCCGAAAACTTGTCCAGGATAATCCTCCCGACGGGTAAGTTTTTGCATCACCAACCGCAATTGGTTGTAAAATAATTCTTCAAATTTCAACCGCCTATTTGCCTGATGAAGCGTATCAAAATTGAGCGGCAAATGAATATGGTACAAAGCTTCCTGCTTGGAAATAAGTCGGTATTTCTTAACTAACGAAACTGGTAATGTTTCTCGAATGTGTGGTGTGGCCTGCTCAATGAGTGTTTTCATCCAACCGCTAATCATCTTTCCATCAATGTATCTCCGGCGGAGTTTTTCGGTCAATGGATATACGGGCTGAAAGTAACCTTGTTGCGAATTTTCTTGCGTCAGTGGATCAATTTCTGGGTGAGAAATGGAGTATCTTCCATTGAAAAGTGCTGGTTTTCCGTAAATAACGTAATCGGAGTTTTCTTTTAGGCGTTTTTCCATCCATACTACGCCCTGAAACCAAACGAGTTCAATATCGCCCGTGCCATCAGTGAATTGAGCAACGAGGCGTTGCTTAAATTTATCTCCAATTTTCTCTATGCTCCGAATCCGCCCCTTTATGTGAGCGGCATCCATATCGGCCGTTATTTGAGAAATCAGTTGAAACTGCGTACGATCTTCGTGCCGGAAAGGATAATATTCCAACAAATCACCAAACGTAAATATATTAATCTCTTTATTGAGAATTGCGGCTCTCTGAGCTCCGACACCTCGCAGAAACTCTATTTTTTTATCGAAAAATGATGACATCTGACAAAATTAGACAACAATGGAGTAAAAATTAGCCCAGTTCCTATATTTGTTAAATTCACCCCCAAACTAACAACCTAACTTGTACCCAAACCTCCACGAGATAAAGTATTCAATAAACCTCAAAACAGCTGATTTAAAATTTAGCAAAAAGTCGTTTCGGTCTTCGATGATATGGTTACATAGTCGGTGCCATTCTATCTGGAAATGCAACGCATGATGACCGAAATTGCTGCCGATTACGCAGTCCTCAAAACAAATCTACAACTTGGGCTACTCCGCGGGCACTACGCTCATCGATCTAGATAAAGTGATGCTACAAGACGTAAAGCTTGTTGGCATTGATAACAGTATGGTAGTAGTTTGCCTTACGTTGCAATTCATCCGCCCACTTTATCAAGAGGAAATTCTGAAACAGGTTTACAGAAATATGAACGAAAGTAGCTGCCTGATTCTAATCGAAAAAGTACTGGGCGGGGACTCGATATTCAATCGTTAGTTTATCAAGTATTACTACGATTTTAAACGCTAGAATGATTACAGCGAAGTGGAGATTTCGCAAAAGGCGGAATCAAATTATTATTCGTGGATACAACGCCACATTTATCTAGGTACTCGGGGTAACTTTAGTAATCGCGGTACACTTTTACCGGAATTCGCCGCTATAGGATTTTGAAGAGAGTAAGTTGACTTTCATTGCGTAATAATCACATTGGCGATAGTGTGTCTCACAGCTCGTTATTTGAAGAAGTCAGGAACTATCATGAGCGGCTAATTTGCGGCATTTCGTCTCCGCAGGGTTCGCCTACCGTTCTGCCACAAGCTCCGCAAACGGCTCCTTCTTTTTGGAGCATTGGGTTGTTGCTCGCACAAGTTCCTTTAAACTCACCGCCCTTCACGAACAGAATTCGTAGACAAAACAAGAATAATGCAAATAGAATGACTCCGGTGGTGACCAATAGTAACTTTATCATAGGCTTTTTGAAAAATATTCCAAATATTATTTTGTAATATTTTGTAATATTTGAAGAAATAGTTTAAATTTAAAAGTAATTTTATAAGTTAACAATATTTTTCAACCTAAAAATAAAACTACGCAGATATGGCAAAAGTTCGGGACATCCTTGCTCAAAAGAAAATCCAGCAGATTATCAGTGTACAACCCACTACTACCGTTATTGAAGCGTTGGGAATTATGTCGAAAAAAAACATCGGGGCAGTCGTCGTGATGGAAGACGACCAACTTGTCGGGATATTTTCGGAACGTGACTACGCCCGAAAAGGAATTGTGCAAGGCAGAAAAGCCAAAAGTACCTCCATGTCTGAAGTAATGACTCCGAAAGTTTTTACCGTTGACCCAGATATGACTATCCGAGATTGTATGCAATTAATGAGCGATAAATACTTCCGTCATTTGCCCGTAATGGAAGAAGGCAAAGTGGTGGGAGTTTTAAGCGTAGGCGATATTGTGAATAATCTCATCACCGAACAACGCCAACATATTACTTTTCTGGAAAGTTATATTTCCAGTTGAGAGGTACTTGAAACGAATATTTTCAAATATACTGAAAGCCCCTTCTCCTTTGCGAAAGGGCTTTTATTTTGACCGTTAAATAACTTTTACTCAATACAGCTTAAAACTACCGAAGCAAACTTCTACATTCTACATAAGCCCGTAAATACAGTTATAAAACTTCGCTTTACAGTCTCAGCTTTTTTACTACTACTAAGCTTTACCTGCCTCCGGTTTCAGTTTCGGACCAAATTTATCGCTGGATTCAAGGTAATTATTCTGAGACGAATCATTCTCACTCTAGCCATTGGTTTACGTTATTATTTCAGCACCATAAACCGAAAAGGTCTGACGTATAACCCAGAATATTGGGCGTACAACGACCGAGACGACGGAACGTAAAAGTGGTACACCAATGTAAACATGTTTAGCTACCGCAAAGTCCTTTCCTTCATAATCTACCTCAACCTCGGAGCGGTGGTTAAATTATAATACTTGTGTTGTCAACTACCAGTTTCTTTCCAACGTTTTTCTACAAAAAAGGTCCTCTATAAAAGACGACCAAAACCATGAGAATATTTACAGCAATGCTACTTTTACTGAGCTTACAAGCCTGTAACACCGACAAAGTCGAACCCAACGAACTTATCGGAAAATGGAATCCGAGTTACGAAACCCGCACCAAAGATGCCAACGGTAATTACGGCGATTGGTTAACGATCAACACATTGATAGCCTTGCCAGTCATTTCTTTCACCGCTGATGGTCATCTGCAATATTTACAAGAAAGACAAGTGGTTAATGGATGCTGTACGTATCAACACTATTCGGTTTCAGAAGATAATATCAAACTTTCGGATTTATTCCCGTGCCCGACCGTCAGATGTGCGTTCATTTGTTCCGACTGGAAAATTATTCGTCTGAATGAAAACGTGTTGGAACTTGAAATTTGCGGGAATGTTCAAAACCGTTATTATCACTAAAATTACAATCAAGAAAAATCATTATTTAGTACTAAAATAATTGTGGAATCGACCATAATTTTAATCCTACGACGTACTTATCAATTGCTCCGCAGTCTTTTTTCGAATAACTTTAACCCGTTTGCTTGGATAATCAATTGAATTCGCGTTGATTTGGAGTGTAAATAGCTGTTCTAGCGAAAATTCGCTAAATAGTCTAAAAGAAACTTTACAGAATCCAACTCCATGTCTGACCAGCTCAACAAATTCAGTAAAACGCTTACACAAGAGGTAAGTAATCCCGCCGCTCAAGCCATGCTTTACGCTATCGGTATGACGGAAGATGATCTCAAAAAACCACAAATTGGTATTGCCAGTACAGGCTACGAAGGGAACCCCTGCAATATGCATCTAAACGGGCTTTCCGTTCACGTAAAAAAAGGAGTTCAGGAGAATGGTTTGATTGGATTGATTTTCAACACAATTGGTGTGTCCGATGGTATGACTAACGGAAACGACGGCATGAGTTTCTCGCTTCCGAGCCGTGACATCATCGCCGACTCTATAGAAAACGTAGTCTCTGCTCAATGGTATGATGGCATAATTGCCATCGTAGGTTGCGATAAGAATATGCCCGGTGCCGTCATGGCAATGGCTCGCTTGAACCGCCCCAGTATCATGGTATATGGCGGCACAGTTAAAACGGGAAAATGGAAAGGTGAAAAGCTTGATATTGTGTCGGCATTTGAAGCCTACGGACGAAAGGTTGCCGGAACAATTTCCGAAGAAGATTATAAAGGAACCATCCAAAACTCGATTCCTGGACAAGGGGCTTGCGGCGGAATGTACACCGCCAACACGATGGCGTCTTCTATCGAAGCAATGGGATTAAGTATTCCGAATAGCTCATCATACCCCGCAACACACGAAGGCAAAAAAGCCGAATGCGTGGCAATTGGTGCGACGATGAAAATTCTACTCGAAAAACAAATTCTTCCCCGCGATATTATTACTAAAAAGTCCCTCGAAAATGCCGTAACTATGGTTATGGCGTTGGGCGGCTCTACCAATGCCGTTTTACATTATTTGGCAATCGCCCATTCAGCAGGTATCAAGTTCACGCTGGATGACATCCAAGTTATTTCTGACCGCACGCCTTTCATTGCCGACTTGAAACCGTCGGGCAAATACTTCATGGAAGATATTCTGGAGTTAGGTGGCGTACCAGCGGTAATGAAGTACCTGCTCTCAGTTGGCATGCTTCATGGAGATTGTATAACGTGTACGGGTAAAACCATTGCCGAAAACTTAGCGGACGTTCCTGATTTAGACTTTGACAAACAAAAAATAATCCTACCGATAGAATCTCCGATTAAACAGACCGGACATATTCAAATCCTTTATGGAAACCTTTCGGAAACTGGAAGCGTAGCAAAAATTACGGGAAAAGAAGGACTAAAATTCGAAGGTCCCGCAAAAGTCTGCGACAAAGAAGAAGAAATGCTCGAAGCTTTCGCCAACGGCGAAATCAAGGCCGGACAAGTAATAGTAATTCGTTATGAAGGACCCAAAGGTGGACCCGGAATGCCCGAAATGCTAAAACCAACCGCCGCCGTAATGGGTGCCGGGCTTGGCGATAAAGTAGCTATGATTACTGACGGACGATTCTCCGGCGGAACGCACGGGTTTGTGGTAGGACACATAACTCCAGAAGCCTACGAAGGCGGAACACTCGGATTAGTAGAAGATGGAGATTTAATAACCATAGATGCCGAAAGTAGAGAATTAACCGTCCACGTTTCGGACGAAATATTAGCTGAACGCAGAAAAAGTTGGAATCCACCAACGCCGCCGTTTACCGAACGCGGAGTCTTACGTAAGTACGTAAAGTGTGTTTCAGGAGCTGAAAAAGGCTGCGTTACCGACTTGTGATGCAACTCTAATAGATAAATAAAAGAGTTCGTTTTCAATGACCAACAAAGGAGTTAAACATTTGCTTATCGGCACATTATTAATTCTCAATTACACATTATTAATTAGATGAAATGGGCAATTACACCGAGATAGAAATAGCAAGAGAAGCGATTGAAGAGAAAGAGGTTACCAGTACACCCGCACCAGACTTTATCAGCGGAAGCAAAGCCCTGATGGAATGCTTAATCGCCGAAGGAGTTGATACCATTTATGGTTATCCTGGCGGAGCCATTATGCCCGTTTACGATGCCTTATATGATTATATAGACCGAATCAACCACGTGCTGGTTCGTCATGAGCAAGGAGCTTCTCACGCTGCCGAGGGCTACGCCCGCACGAGTGGCAAAGTAGGCGTTTGTATAGCAACTTCAGGTCCGGGTGCAACGAATTTAGTAACCGGTATTGCCGATGCTATTATTGATTGTACACCCATGGTCGCCATTACTGGGCAGGTAGCCTCTAACCTTTTAGGAACCGATGCTTTTCAGGAAACGGACGTAATTGGCGTAACTGCTCCGGTTTGTAAATGGAATTATCAAGTGGTTGATGCCAATGAAATTCCCGAAATAATGGCGAAGGCATTCTTTATTGCCCGTGCCGGAAAGCCAGGTCCTGTATTAATTGACATCACAAAAGACGCTCAGATATCTTTAATGACTAAGAAATTTGAGTACAAGAAAGTCCATCGCTTAGCGGGTTATCACCCTCGAAGAACGCCAAAGGAAGAACAAATAATCGCCGCTGCCGAACTGATAAACTCCGCAAAGAGACCCTATATATTGGTAGGACACGGAGTATTGATTTCGGGAGCAATGGAACAATTCAGGGCTTTTGTTGAAAAAACAGACATTCCCGTTGCGAGTACACTATTAGGTATTTCAGCATTACCAAACGACCACCCAAATTATATGGGATGGCTGGGAATGCACGGCATGTACGCACCCAACGTAATGACCGATAAATGCGACGTAATCATTGCCATCGGAATGCGTTTCGATGACCGTGTCACGGGTGATGCCACTAAGTTTGTGCAACAAGCAAAAATTGTTCACCTCGAGATTGACCCCGCCGAAATTGACAAAATAAAGAAAGCTCACGCTCCCGTAGTAGGCGACGCTAAAGAATCGCTAGAGTTATTGATGCCCTTGGTAAATAAGAGAGATTTATCGGCGTGGAAACAGCAATTCCGTAACCTCGAACCCGAAGAGCACGCAACGGTAAGTGCCCGAGATTTGAAGCCCGAAGGCGGGATAAAAATGGCGGAAGTTATCAAAATGACTTCGGACAAAACAAATGGAAATTCGTGCATCGTTGCAGACGTAGGTCAGCACCAAATGACAGCAGCACGTTATTACGAATACAAAAAACCACACTCGTACGTCACCTCAGGAGGTTTAGGAACGATGGGCTTTGCTCTGCCAGCAGCATTAGGAGCTAAAATGGGCGACCCAAGTCGGGAGGTGATTGCTGTTATCGGTGACGGTTGTTTCCAAATGACTTTGCAAGAACTCGGTACGATTGTGCAGAATAAAGTCCCGGTAAAAATCATTATTCTTAATAATAGTTTTCTAGGAATGGTACGGCAGTGGCAACAACTATTTTTCGATCACCGGTACTCTTTCGTGGACTTACAAAACCCCGATTTCGTGATGATTGCAAAAGGTTTTGGCATGGAAGGTCATACGTGCAAAGAACGCGAAGACCTAAGCGATTCGCTCGATAGAATGCTCGCTCACGACGGTCCATACTTACTCGAAGTCGTCGTGGAAAAAGAAGGAAACGTCTTTCCAATGGTTCCGAGCGGCGGTAGCGTTTCGCAGATACGTTTATCTTAATATTGGATGTTCGATTTTGATTAGTGGATGTTCGGGAAATAACTAATAATATGAAATCATATATTGATTTAGATGTCTGGCAAAATACCCGGTCATTAGTCCTCATATTTTATCAGCTTGCTGCAAATTTCCCAAAAGAAGAACAATACGGACTAATTAGCCGGATGAAACGATGTTCAGTTTCAGTACCCTCAAATATTGCGGAAGGGCATAGCAGAAATACCACTAAAGACTCCTTGCAGTTCTTTTATATTGCAAGAGGCTCTTTATTTGAATTAGAAACACAGATTTACCTATCAGCGAATTTAGGATTCATATCAACTGAGTCGCTAGATATAATATTAGGAAAAATAACTTCATGTAAAAAGATGCTAAACGGTTTAATTAGGTATTTCAAAACCCTAAGATCCAGCATCGAATAACCAACATCGAACCCAAATATGACCTACACCATTTGTGTATTTACCGAAAACAGCATTGGGCTGCTGAATAAAATAACAATCATATTTACGCGTCGGCGGATAAATATTGACAGCCTGACCGTTTCTGAAACTGAACGGGAAGGTATTTCTCGTTTTACGATTGCTATTGAACACGAAAAGCGGGAGGAAGTAGAAAAGCTCGTCCGGCAAATTCGTAAAATAATCGAGGTCTTGGCAGTATTTGGTTACATCAACGATGACATCGTCTACAACGAAATTGCGTTGTTCAAAATCGGTACGCCGCTTGGCTCTGAACCGTTAGATATCGACACCATTAACAAAACTTACAAAGCTTGGGTGGTTTACTGGCAACTGGATTACGTCGCCATTCAGAAAACCGGAACGGAAGAGGAAATCAAGGAGTTCTTCGAATACATAAAACCTTACGGAATCATAGAATTTGTTCGTTCGGGACGAATAGCCGTCAGCAAAACGCCAAAAGGATTAGTAGAATACTTACCCGACGACATGGAGTGGGAAATGATGGCGTTTTAGAATGAAATATGAAATCATTATCTATTGGAGCGAGGAAGGTATTTCGTTTGTCGCCGAAACACCTGAATTAGCGAGCTGCATGGCTGACAGAAATGCCTATGTGTAAGCTGTCGATGTAATTTCAGAATAGTTATAGTTAGAAATACGACAGAATTAAACAGTTAGGTCCCTGAATCAGGGAAAAACTAATGTACGCACAAAGCAAAATAAAAACATAAAAATCTTTTAATCAATAATTTACTTAAACACAGAAAATGGCACAATTAAACTTTGGCGGTGTAGAAGAAACCGTAGTAACCCGCGAAGAATTTCCGTTAGAAAAAGCAAGAGAAGTACTTTCATCAGAAACCATCGCCGTGATTGGTTACGGTGTACAAGGACCAGGTCAGGCTATGAATATGCGTGATAACGGCTTGAACGTTATCGTGGGTCAACGTAAAGGAAAAACTTTTGACAAAGCTATCGGTGATGGCTGGGTTCCGGGTGAAACTCTTTTTGAAATCGAAGAAGCTCTTGAAAAAGGAACAATCATCTGTTACCTTCTTTCAGACGCCGCTCAAATTGAACTTTGGCCAACCGTTAAAAAGCACCTAACCGAAGGGAAGTCACTATATTTCTCACACGGTTTCGGAATTACTTACAAAGAGAAAACAGGCATTATTCCTCCTGCAAACGTAGACGTATTTTTGACCGCTCCAAAAGGATCAGGAACGTCGCTTCGTCGTTTATTTGTGGAAGGAAAAGGATTGAACTCTTCGTTTGCCGTTTATCAGGATGTTACGGGAAAAGCTCGTGATAAGTGCATCGCAATGGGAATTGGCGTTGGTTCAGGTTATTTATTCGAAACCGATTTCTACAAAGAAGTTACTTCTGATTTAACCGGGGAGCGTGGAACGCTGATGGGTTGTATTCAAGGTATATTCGCCGCTCAATACGAAGTACTTCGTTCCAACGGACATTCTCCATCCGAAGCATTCAACGAAACAGTTGAAGAATTAACCCAATCTTTAATGCCACTCGTAGCCGAGAACGGTATGGACTGGATGTACGCCAACTGCTCAACCACCGCTCAGCGTGGTGCCCTTGATTGGTGGAAGCCTTTCCGCGACGCAACTAAGCCGATTTTCGAGCAATTATACGAATCAGTAAAGTCTCAAAAAGAAGCCGAAATCTCTATCACCCGTAATTCACAGCCAGATTATCGGGAAAAATTAGAAGTAGAACTCGCTGAACTGCGGGAGTCTGAAATGTGGCAGGCGGGTAAGACGGTGCGTAGCTTACGTCCAGAAAACTCGTAACTAACTTATAATACTTACGTGAATTTCCATTCAGAAGCACCAAATGGTAACGTTTGGTGCTTTTATTTTTCCTTTGGCATATAATAGTAAAATAACCGTTCATTGTTTGGCTTATCAGACAAATAATGACTCAACGAGTCGGCACATAACCTACTTTAAATCAGAATATTACAATAGCCCAAAGCCATTAACTGAACAATAGTCTAAATTATATTTTGAAAGTATTTGTATCGGGTTTAAAATTATTAGTTTTGCACGATTTTATAAAAATACGCTACACATTATGCAATTCAACGGAAAAGAAATTCTTTCGGTATCTCTAATTTTGTTCTCCATTATTGATATTTTAGGCTCAATACCCCTTATCCTAAACCTGAAAAAGAAAACCGGATCTATCAATGCCGAACGTACCACGGTCATATCGGGAATTTTAATGGTTGGTTACCTATTTTTAGGGACTAAGATTCTGCAACTATTCGGTGTCGATGTCAACTCGTTCGCCGTAGCAGGAGCTATTATCTTATTATTGATGGGGTTTGAAATGATTTTGGGTGTAGAAATTTTTAAACATAGCCCTACCACTGGAGCACGTTCTTCATCTGTGGTGCCGCTTGCTTTTCCTCTGATAGCTGGAGCGGGTACCATGACCTCGTTACTTTCGCTGAAAGCCGCTTATCATCAAGAAAATATCATTGTTGGAATATTGATTAATCTAGTATTAATTTACGTCGTTCTAAAATCTATTTCGTGGTTAGAGCGTAAGCTACAACCTGCTACTATTGAAGTTTTACAGAAAGTTTTTGGTTTAATTCTGTTGGCAATTGCCATCAAGTTAATTAAAGCTAATCTATTTGTTGTTTAACGCAAGCGTAAACATTTAGCCTCGAGTTCGGTTACACATTTGTACTACTATACAAATTCTTTAAATGGTAATAAACAACTTTGAGCAACGGTTATTCACTAAGTTAAGTCATTCATTTGAGCCTCTTGGCTTCGAACTACTTATTGAAAAAAAGCAACTTAGAGTATGTTTTGGATTTATAGTTTATTGACAATAAAGGAGATAAAGGCTATTTGTAACATCGCTTCTGCCGATAATATTGTTTTTTCTACATCCCGGAACAACCTTCGCCTGAAATTGAGC
>Ga0222709_1000131_pt1 | contig 28362 bp, 21 predicted proteins | sample AntAcemetage1692_FD_179822 | JGI IMG/M metagenome (GOLD analysis project Ga0222709, IMG submission 179822) | Saline water microbial communities from Ace Lake, Antarctica - #1692 | ecosystem: Environmental > Aquatic > Non-marine Saline and Alkaline > Saline | place: Antarctica: Ace Lake...
ATGGTAATAGTTGGATATTACAAATTTAGATCTACAGTGATTCGGATTGAAAATCCTACGATAGGAGTTCGACATTGCAAATGTCGAACAGCAGATAGCCCTGAGCTTTAGCTCGGGGTAGATAATAGCAACAGGTCCTTTCGTATTGGCCGAGTAGGTATCAATGAATGAAAGGAGGTTTCGCCAAAACCAGATGAGGTGTATTTTTGGAAATGGAAAGTCGGATGGTAGGAGTTGGATATTACAAATTTAGATCTACAGTGATTCGGATTGAAAATCCTACGATAGGAGTTCGACATTGCAAATGTCGAACAGCGGATAGCCCTGAGCTTTAGCTCGGGGTAGATAATGGCATCAGACCGTTTCGTTTTGGCCGAATAGGTATCAATGAAAGAAGGGTTCGCTAAAACCAGATGAGGTTTGTTTATGGAGATTGGATTACAAGGATGACATTACAAATGTCGAACAGCGAATCCTATATCTTAGCTCATTAGACACGAAAAACCGAAAATTTGCAAATATTGAGACTGTTAGTGATTCGGATTCAAAATCCCATGATAGGAGTTCGACATTACAAATGTCGAACAGCCGAATTTATCATTTGATGGAGCCTTGACGGTGGTTGACTCGAATTCTATAAGGCAAAAAAAGTATTGAACCTTCACCACGCATCGGTCTGTGCCCGCCCTTGCTGATAAGCAGGTCTCCACAGACCGAAAACTCCAGAGCAAGGACAATGAAACAGAAAAGGCTTAAGGAATACAAATCTCGGACTTCACGAACGATTCGGATTCAAAATCCTGTGATAGAAACTCGACATTACAAATGTCGAACAGCGGGCTGAAATTAATCGACGATTCAGAGCGATTTAACAATCAGGAATTTATCCACTCCCAACTCCAAAAACTCAGGCTTCGACATACCATTCTCAAGAAGCACCTAATCACCTATGGCTTAATCATCTTTCTTGCTATCAATATTGGATATTTGGTTGTGTTAGAGCCACTTTCTATACCCACTAGAATCGCTGCACATGTGGGAGCAACTTTATTTGTTTTTACTATCATGTGGATTACGATACGAATAAAGCGAAAAAAATATGATCAGGAACTGAAGCCCATTATTGAAGATCTGGAAAGGCTTATTAAAATGTGAAAACAATTAAAAAGGAATCGAATAAACTCGATTCCTTTTTCTTTTCTGAAAGTTAAGATTTTAGCCTAATAATTGCCTTCAATGAAAAGTGACTCCCACAAATCGAATTTCACTCCAGCCATGAAAAGTCTTAACTTCAACCCTTCGATAGAATTCATCCAAATTCATGCATAAACGCACTTTTCTAAAATCCTTAGGGCTCGCTGCAGGGTCTCTTCCAATCCTTTCTTGGAATGCACAGTCAGCCAATTTTGACCCACAAACCCTTTTGCCGAAGGCGATCCAAAAAGGCGATATGCTAGGACTGATCAGCCCATCGGCAGCCACCGCCGATCGGATGCAATTTACCTTTGCAAAAGAAGCCTTGGAAGCGCTGGGTTTCAAAGTAAAACTTGGAGCAAATCTGACCAACCGAAGAGGTCATCTCGCAGGAACAGACGAAGAGCGTGCACAAGATCTCAATGACATGTTTGCTGACCCAGAAGTAAAAGCGATCATTTGTATCCGAGGTGGATCGGGTGCGGCTCGAATTCTCCCATTGATTGATTACAATTTGATCAAACAAAATCCAAAACCCCTTTTGGGCTATTCTGATATCACTGCTCTGCACTGCGCAATTCAATCTCAAACTGGGTTGATCACCTTTCATGGACCGAACGGAAGCGGGAGTTGGAATAGCTTTAACGTGAAGCAGTTTGAGCAGTTATTCTTCGAAAAGTCAAAAATCACTTACAAAAACGAGCAGCCAAAAGGAGATGATTTGGTCGTGAAAAACAATCGAATTCAGACGCTGAAAGCTGGAATAACTGAAGGTAAAATTCTGGGTGGAAATCTAACCGTGCTCACTTCACTATCGGGTACACCTTATTATCCTGACTTCAAAGATGCAATTTTATTTATAGAGGATATAGGTGAAGATCCTTACAAAATGGATCGGATGATGAGTACTTTGAAGCTAAATGGCAGCCTTTCCAAAATCAAAGGTTTTATCTTTGGCCAGTGCACTGACTGCGAACCCGGTGGTGGCTATGGCTCCCTCTCTGTAGATCAAGTAATGGATGATTATGTTTTGCCTTTGGGGATCCCGGCCTATACTGGCGCAATGATTGGCCATTTGCCAAAACAGTTTATCATTCCGGTCGGTGCTCAAGTGAAAATGGATGCTAGTGCTGGCACGATTGAGCTGCGCGAGCCAATATTCCAATCTTAAATTGAGTATGAAAAGTTTATTTTTGACCCTGTTCTTAATGAGCTTTTTTGCCTGCTCAAATCCTAGGCAAGATTCAATAGTTTAAATGAGAGATACTACAAGACCTTTGAAATACTTAGCCTTGGGCGATAGCTACACGATTGGCGTAGGCGTAACTGAGGAGGATCGCTATCCGAATCAGTTGGTAAAGCGATTGAATGAGGAGCTGAATTTGGAAATAAATCAACCAGTTATTATCGCGAAAACTGGATGGAAGGTCGTTGAACTTGAAACAGCAATAAATGAGTCAAAAGATATTGTTCCGCCTTACGATTTGGTGACATTATCAATAGGTGTAAATGATCAGTATGATGGAAAGTCTGTTGAAGAATACACTCTTGAATTCGAGAAAATGCTGCTTAAAGCGATTGGTTTTGCGGGAAATTTTCCAGATCGTGTCATTGTTTTATCAATTCCAGATTGGGGAATTACTCCTTACGCGCTAGAGAAAGAGATGGACCAATCCAAAGTAGCTTCCGAAATCGATGGCTATAACAATGCAAAAAAAACTATGTGCAAGCAATACGGGGTTTTCTACATTGATATTACAGCTGATTACAGAGCTTTAGGATCACAATCAGAAATGGTAGTTGAGGATAAACTGCACCCAAGTGGGTTGATCTATAAGATATGGGCAGACAAATTGCACGAGCAGGTAAAACACTTTGTCAGAAGCCCTGAAGACGGAACAACTAAGACCACTGCCTTCCAGGGATGATTCTAGACAGACGTCAATTACTTTTAACGTAGTAAATTAATTATGAAGATTATTTGCATCGGCCGAAACTATGCGGCTCATATTGAAGAGCTAAAGAATGAGACTCCAGGGAATCCAGTGGTATTTCTCAAACCTGACACGGCTTTGTTGAAAAACGGAAATTCATTTTATTATCCTGACTTTTCTCAAAATATTCATCACGAAGCTGAATTGGTTCTAAAGATTTGCAAAGAGGGCAAATACATTCAAAAGAAGTTTGCCAATCGCTATTTTGAAGAAATCGGACTGGGGATTGATTTTACTGCAAGAGATCTTCAAGACCAATGCAAAGCCAAAGGTTTGCCCTGGGAAATTTCCAAGGCTTTTAATGGTTCAGCACCAATTGGAGATTTCATGCCAGTGACTGAATTTTCGGACTTGAAGAATATTGATTTTCACCTGACGATCAATGGCGCCGAAAAGCAAAAAGGAAATACTTCACTAATGCTTTTTGATTTCGGGACAATCATTGAATACATTTCTCAATTTTTTACCCTGAAAAAAGGAGATCTTATCTATACCGGAACACCTGCAGGCGTAGGTCCCGTCGTTGTAGGAGATCGGTTGGAAGGATTTATTGGAACCCAAAAAATGATAGATTTTGAAGTTAAATAAAGCGATTCCCTACCAATTCCTTTTTCTCTTTTTTATTTCATTTTCAGCGCTTGCTCAAGGAGTTGATAAGGATTACTTCAGGTCACCAGTGAAGCCAGGTGGAAGAAATTATCTTTCAGGAAATTTTGCTGAGCTTCGACCCAATCACTTTCATACTGGATTGGATTATAAGTTTGGAGGACAAGAAGGGGAACCGATTTATGCAGCAGCAGATGGATGGATTCATCGGATCAAGATCTCCTCTTTCGGTTATGGAAATGTGATCTACATCAAGCATCCCTCAGGACATATCACCTTGTATGGACACTTACGGAATTTCAATCCAAGGCTTGCCACCTACATCCGGAAGAGAATGTATGAGGTACAGGCCAACGATCTTGAAGTATATCCCGCGCCGGGAGAATTAGCAGTGAAAAAAGGAGAACAGATCGCTAACGGGGGTAATACGGGATCCTCCGGTGGGCCACATTTACACTTTGAAATCAGAGACAGCTTGGATCGGGCAATGGATCCCCTACTTTTTGGGTTTCCGGAGATTATTGATACAACCCCTCCTACCCCTCAAAAAATCGCTATTGTACCACTTCACATCGACTCACGAGTCAATGGTAAGTTCCAGCGATTGGAGGTTACTCCTATACTTTCAGGTACGGGCTATAAGCTGCCTGGAACAATTCAGATCACCGGAAAAGTGGGGATTGAAATTCAAAGTTTTGATCAGCTTGATGGTGCAAGCAATCGAAACGGATTTCCGACTTTCGAACTTTCGGATGAATCTGGACTGGTATTCAAGCAAGTGGTAGATAGAGTTGATTTGAACTTCAGCAGACAATTCTTATTGTATACCCACCAAAATAGATTTTCTAAACTATACGCACAGTCGAATCTAAAGTTTGATTTTATCTCTCCAAAAAGTCCAGAAGCAGGCCACTTGGAACTAGAAGCCAACAAGAAGAGAACCTATACGCTTGCACTTCGTGATGCTAATGCGAATGAGCGAAAGATTGAATTTTCGCTTCAAGGACAAGATCTTGAACGAAATGTAACCGACGGTGGAGCTCCATCCAGAGCTACTGTTTCCTATCTAGGAAATACCCTGAAGATCAAAGCTCCTAACACTCCGAAAGGTGGTTTGGCGAAATTCTTTGTAGGAGCACATTCATTTGAGATGCTTCCCGCCTATCAGGATAGTCAAAGCAGAACTTACCTCTGGGACATGGATTTTGGTATTCCTGAAGAAATAGATATTTGCTCTGAAGTGGTGATTCTGAACATTAAGGCATTAATTCCTGCTGGACAAGAGCAGTTGTTTGCTGATCCTAAAGTCCAGATTCGATTCGAAAAGCAGACTGTCTTGGATGATTTATTTCTACGAATCAAACACTCAGGAAGTCCTTCAAACCCACAATTGGAAATCAACGACGGAAATGAATACCTGTGGAACGCCATGGATGTCACTTGGGATGTTTCAGGATTTACCGGTAACAAAAACAGCTATTATGTATACCAACAATATGGTAACGGTGGTAAATCATTCGTTGGAGGAATATGGGATGGGAATACGATCCAGTTCAAAACCAGAAATTTTGGTACTTTTGTTCTGGCTCAGGATTTACAAAAACCTACCATCACACCAGTACGTGTGAATTCTTCAGAGATTCGATTTACAATCAAGGATAATTCCTCGGGAATTGAAAGTTACGAAGCCACAATTAACGGAAAGTGGGTCTTGATGCGATATGAGCATAAGCAAGCAATCATTTGGTCAGAAAAACTGGACGAACAACCTTTCAAAGGCGCTGTTAATATTAAAGTAACTGACCGAGCAGGAAATATTACGGAATGGAACGGTACACTTTAACCTATCACCCATTCAAAAAACAACTATTATGTCATTAGAAGTAGGCCAAAAGGCCCCCGAATTTGAAGCAAAAATTGAAAGTGGAGAAAGTATTAAGCTCTCCGATTATCTAGGCAAAAAAGTAGTCCTTTATTTTTATCCGAAAGATTCTACTCCAGGTTGTACTACCCAATCTTGTAATTTGAGAGATAATTATGAGGTATTGCAGGAAGCGGGATATGTAGTTTTGGGAATCAGTTCAGACTCCGAAAAATCGCATCTCAAATTCATCGAAAAACAAGCACTCCCGTTTTCACTCATTGCAGACACAGACTTGAAAGTCCATGAAGCCTATGACACTTGGGTGGAAAAATCTATGTATGGCAAAAAATATATGGGCACTGCGAGAACAACATTTATAATCGATGAAGATGGGATCATTTCTGAAATCATCGCGAAAGTAAATACAAAAGATCACACAGCACAAATTTTAAAATAACCTCTCCGTAATGGAAAAACAATCAATCGAACAACTCCAGAAGATCGCTTCTCAAGTGAGAAGAGATATCCTCCGTATGGTTCATGCGGTTCAATCGGGCCATCCAGGTGCATCTTTGGGATGTACTGAGTTCTTTGTGGCACTCTATTTCAGTCAATTGAATCATAATCCAGATTTTAAGATGGATGGAAAAGGAGAAGATTTGTTTTTCCTTTCCAACGGTCATATTTCCCCAGTTTGGTATTCCGTACTTTCCCGTTCCGGATACTTCTCTCCCGAGGAGATGAATACGTTCCGAAAGTTAAACTCAAGACTTCAAGGGCATCCCGCTACTGAAGAAGGACTTCCGGGAATCCGGATTGCTTCCGGTTCTCTAGGTCAGGGGATGTCGGTAGCGATCGGAGCTGCTCAGGCCAAAAAAATCAATGGAGACGACAGCACAGTCTATGTACTTATGGGCGATGGCGAGCAGGAAGAGGGTCAAGTATGGGAAGCAGCCATGTATGCTGCCCATTGGAAGGTGGACAATCTAATTGCTACGATCGATTTGAATCGGCAGCAGATTGATGGTCCTACCAGTGAGATTATGAATCTGATTGATCTAAGAGCTAAGTATGAAGCTTTTGGATGGGAGGTCGTAGACACACTTAAAGGCAATAGTATGAGTGCAGTTGTGGAGGGTTTAGAAAAAGCTAAAAATATGTCTCGCCAAGGAAAACCAGTGTTGAATCTATTACACACTGAAATGGGCTATGGTGTAGACTTTATGGTTGGAACGCACAAGTGGCACGGAATAGCTCCAAATAGCGAGCAACTTGCTGATGCACTCGGACAATTGGCTGAAACCATTGGCGATTATTAATTCACGCATTTTTAGACCTTTTACTGAAGAAAACATGGAAAATACATTGGATTTAAAATTCACTTATACCGATAAAAAAGATACCCGCTCTGGATTTGGTGATGGATTGCTGGAAGCAGGCCGAAGAAACCCAAATGTAGTAGGACTTTGTGCTGACCTTATTGGCTCCCTAAAAATGGGCGCATTTCAAAAAGAATTTCCAGAGCGCTTTTTCCAAACAGGAATCGCTGAGGCCAATATGATGGGCATCGCTGCCGGTCTGACGATTGGCGGTAAAATTCCTTTTACCGGAACGTTCGCTAATTTTTCCACAGGCAGAGTTTACGATCAGATCCGTCAATCTATTGCTTACTCTAGCAAAAATGTCAAAATCTGTGCTTCTCATGCCGGTTTGACGCTTGGCGAAGATGGGGCTACGCATCAGATCTTGGAGGATTTGGGTATGATGAAAATGCTTCCTCATATGACCGTAATCAATCCTTGCGATTACAATCAAACCAAAGCAGCAACGCTTGCCATTGCGGAGCATGAAGGACCGGTCTATCTAAGATTTGGTCGTCCAGTTTGGCCGATTTTTACTCCTGCCAATCAGAAGTTTGAAATCGGAAAAGCTTGGAAAATGATTGATGGAAAAGACGTTACTATTTTCGCAACGGGTCATTTGGTTTGGGAAGCAGTGGTTGCTGAGGCAATGCTTCGTGAAGAGGGGATTTCTGCTGAGGTGATCAATATTCATACAATCAAGCCATTGGATACCGAAGCTATTTTGGATTCGGTAGCTAAGACAGGTTGTGCAGTATCCGCTGAAGAGCATCAATACAATGGTGGATTAGGTGATAGTATTTCGCAAACTTTGGCCCGCCATCATCCAGCTCCAATGGAATATGTAGGCGTAGATGATAGCTTTGGCGAATCAGGTACACCTACTCAACTTTTGGAAAAATATGGATTGAATGCTGCTAATATTGTCAAGGCAGTAAAAAAAGTATTGGAACGAAAGTAAATTTTGAGTTATTGGAATTATAAAACCACGATCAGATTATCGTGGTTTTTTTCTTTTACCACTACAACCATGATTCAAATCTCTGATAAATTAGCACTACAGCCAATCCAAGTCTCAGCTCACGCTGAGTTCTTTCCGTTGATCAAGAGAATTTATACCAGTGCCTATCCCGGTTTTTGGGTAGATGAAGGAGATTGGTATCTCGACCTTTGCTACAGCCTAGAAAATCTGACTAAAGAACTTTCGCGACCCACGACTCACTATTTTTTTGTGGAATTTGAGAACGAAAAAGTTGGTATTTTAAAATACGATTTCCCTTTCTCACCAAGACAATTAGAGATTCCAAATGCACTCAAACTTCATCGCTTGTACCTATCAGAATCAGTTCAGGGAAAAGGGATCGCTCAGGAGTTGATGAACTATGTGGAGCAAGTTGCGATCGCTAATGAGCTAGACAATATTTGGCTGGAAGCCATGGATAAAAAGCCACAAGCAAAACGCTTCTACGAAAAAATGGGCTTTAAGCTTGTTCACAGCTACCAATTGGATTTTGAAAAATTATTCCCGGAATTACGGACAATTCATATTTTTCAAAAAGGAATAAAAAATCTGGTAGTGTAAACCATGTAATGCTGTTGAGTAATTTGAGTTAACTTATCAAAAAAATAAAAAGGGATGAGCGTTTAAAATTAGTACTCTGTCATGATTGTATGTCTTGGCTGCCAAAGTGATTCTATCAAAACGTTATCTTTTTCCAAGAAACTAGACAATCATATCGGAGCTATTAAATACTTTATTTGTCACTACAATGAACATCTAGCATTACTTATTTAACACCACCTGGCATGGAAATAGTTTTTCAACCGAAGCGTTTCCTTTGGTATTCCAGATTCCCATGTCACACTCTCGTCACCAGCATTCGTTGCTTTGAATACCAGCTTACTATCTTCAATCTCCAAATCACAAATTGTGAATTTATTTTTTCGACTTTGACCAGCGATATAGGTCACATTCGTGTAGTCCATTCGATCAGCTTATGCCAAAACTTTTGTCTGATATTTTCCGAAATCATCCAAAAATGTCTGACCTGGAATTGGCCAAGATTGATTACCAAATGCCGTTCGGAGCTTTTTCCAAAACTCTAAATCAGAAAAATCATGCTTACCAGACCGATTAATTGATAGTAAATTCAGTATTCCAGGGAAATTGGTGAAGATATTAAGTAGACCTTTTGTTGAATTTTTAATATCTAATTTCCCAAACAATTCGATAAGATCGTCTTTTTCAAAAAAGAACATAAGTAATTCGATAAGATCCTCCCAAAGGGGAACCTAGAAATAAGGTTGGAAAGCCTGGTCGCCCATTGAGTTGTTGCCAAGTATCAGGGAAATAAATCGCAAAATCCCGGACTAAAAGACCCCCCATGCTATGTTCAATGATTTTGATGGGCTGTTTAAAAGCCAAAAGTTTAAGAATCTTGGCATTTAGACGCTGAGCTGTGACTGACAGCGGTGATCGCTAATCAAACTCGAAAGTGACCACATCGTAAGTCTTCTCTAAGTTCTTACCCAGTTCTCGATAAGAAGTACCAATGAGGGAATCAGCAGTAACTTTTTCTTTGTTAGCTACATAATTCAATCGTACAAGTTGACCTGCGAGAATGACTTACCAAGTCTAATTCAATACCGTCTGGTAGTGAGTTGACTAATTCTAAGACATTCTCCAGCGGACTTGCCGTGAGCGTCCGATGCTGAAAGACCAAAATCGAATCTGGCTCATAATATTGTATGATTTGCTTCCAATCTTCTGTGTCTTTCTGATCTGCGAATGAGCCAAGCGTGGGGTTCTACCATATATTTACTGGAAATACGGTTTTTCAAAGGCTCAAAAATCTTCTCAACATAGCGACACGAGGTTCACGGAGCGTAGAATATGATTAACAATAAAATTGTAGAGTTAACCCGATGTGACTATTGTGTCAGCTGGGTCAGTGAAGTGAAAGAATTCCGATTTACACAATGTCCTAGACCATCCATATATCCTTTCTAAAATTACCTTCGAGTTTGCTCATCAAAATATTCAGCACCTAATCTATTAAATTGGGAGTAAAAACCTAAGGTATTAAATCGGTTGATCGAATAACTTCAACTCCTCCTGCAAATTTAGATTGCCTTGAAATACAATTTTAAACGCAGAATTGCCCCCAAAATCATCCTATTTTTGGGGGCAAGTGTACTTTAAGGAGATCTCTTTGCTAAAGATTTGGAGAGGTAAATCCTAGTTTTGTCAATCCTTCTTTCACCTCAGGTGCTCCCATGAAAAGCTTCCACCCAAGGCCTGTTCGATAATTTTCGATCATAGCCACCATTGGACCTTGGTCGATTGCAAGATATCGTGTTGGGAAAAAGTCATGATGAGGACTCATTGCATCGTAAAACCCGTATTTACCCAATACTTTTTCCCCGTAGTTGTAATATAGGTTTTTGATTACGTCCATGGATTCTTTTGGAGTGTAGGGAATTGAAGAAACTGCCGCAGTAGGTGAGATCACACCATTGTCATTGCCAGGATGGTGAGCATTGTAGAAGTTGATGGAGTACGAGGCTGTCAAGCCCCATAGATTTTCCCCATAGCCTTTGAAATCGCCAGCATTTTCCATACACCAAGCTCTGTTGATCAGCGTATGATTTCGGTTTTCTTGTTCATAATCAGCGTATTGATCTTTTAATCCCATTGGGTTGAGTCCCAAATAAGAGTAATGTGCCCAAAATAGCGGACCTCCTTTTTCCTTAGCACCATTATGCCTTAGTTGAAGAGGGATTCCATAAGCTTCATTCTGACCCACAATTTCTCCTGCTCTTGCCCAGCCTTTGTGATACACTGCAGGGTCAATGGTATGCGTCCGAGAGGAAGCTGCCAAAATATAGGTGATAAGGCATTCGTTATATCCTTCCAGCGCAAAATTCATATCCCACTCGTATTCCGGTGACCAATGCCAATAGAGCACATCTTTGCCCCCTTGTGTATACCAGCTCCAGTCCATCTCTTCCCAAAGCTTATTAATTCGTTGAGCAAGAGCTTTCTCTCCATCATTCCCATTTTTATAATATTCTCTCACCGCAATCAATCCCTGCATTAGAAAAGCCGATTCGACTAAGTCCGCTCCATTGTCTTTTTGGCCAAAAGGCTTGGTCTTTCCCGTCTTTCCATCGATCCAATGCGCCCAGACTCCATGATACCGATCTGCTTTTTCAAGAAAACTAACGATCCGACTCATCCGTGCCAATCCTTGTTCTTTGGATATCCAACCTCGGTCTATTCCTGCGATTATACCAAAAAGTCCGAATCCAGTTCCACCTGTGGTTACGATATGAGCATCATTGTCAGGATATTCTCCGTCTAGGTGAATCCTTTCAGGCGCCATCCCTGAATTAGGTTCTGCGCCATACCAGAAATATCGGAAGGTATAGTATTCGATCATATTCAAAAGTTCACCTTCGGACATTTTACGTGTGGCTGTTTTCTTTGTCGCCAAGACCAAGGTGTCTACTGCTTGATTTGCTCGAATCTCATAATCCAGCTTTAGATCGCTACCGAGATCCGCAACGAAATCCAGGTATAGTGTGTCTGTAGTTTGTCCCCGATCGGTGAAATTCTCACCATCCAAACTGACCCAAACGGAGTAACTCTCGGTAGAATCTACGGGACTCCACCGAAGCTCTACATGGCGATCGTAAGAATCTATTTCCAAAATCCCGATTTCTTGATCTTTGGGTTGGCAGGAAAGTGCACTCAAGCCCAATAGCATAAGAAGTAACTGTTTCATTGCATATTTTTTAAATGAAAATGCCCGGATTATCCCAAATTTTTGACATTGAGGGTCCGGGATTTTCAAAAGTTAATAATTGAGGAGGCAAGTCGAAACCAGCTTGTATTTCTACTTTGTAAATTGTCCCTTTTCAGATTGGTTTAATAGCCGGGATTTTGAGACAATGTACCTCCACTAATGTCGATTTCAGCTTGTGGGATAGGAAATACCTCATGCTTGCCTGGTATCCAATTAATACCCAACTCAGCAAACACTGACTGAGCTTGACCTTGCCTTACCAAGTCAAGGTATCGGTGTTGTTCCATGGCTAGTTCCACTCTTCGTTCATGCCAAATCGCGTTTCTGAGTTCAGCCTGATTGGTGGAGGTGACGTCAGGAAGCACATCAGGATTCCCTTTTCGCGCACGCTCGCGCACTTGATTTAAGTAATTCAAAGCACCTGTGCTATTTCCGAGTTCATTTGCAGCTTCTGCGGCTATCAGAAGTAAATCTGCATATCTGAACAAACGGATATTAGCACCACTATTACCAAACCCGATCGGAGGACGTATAGGTATCCACGCTTTTTTACTGAATCGGGCACTTGAGCCCATATTGGGATCAGCGATTACCACTTCACCAGTGGATAGAGTATCAGTATTAAAGATTATGGTTGCTCCAAGTCTGGGATCGTTTTCTTCATAGGCTGCAATCAGATCATCGGAAGGATTATTGAACCCCCAACCGTTATTTGGATTCCCACGAATACCCTGCACTTCGTTGAATTGGGAACCACCGCCACCCTGCTCCAGAGCTACAGTAGAGACTTCAAATATACTTTCAGAACTATGTTCGCCTTCTCTCCTGAAAATAGCCTCATAATCTGGATAAAGCCCATATTCTCCACTGTTGATTAATTCCTCAGCCATCTGAAAGGCGGATTGGAAATCATTTTGAAAAAGATGAACCTTCGCCAAATAAGCTTTGGCAGCACCTGAAGTGGCTCTTCCAAGTTCGGTGGATGCATATTCGGATTTTTCGGGAAGATTGGCGATTGCAAAATTTAAATCCTCTTCAATAAAGTTATAAATCTCTGCCTTCGGTACCCGAGATTGTCGGTATTCATCTGGATTCAGTGGACGTTCAATTAGTGGGATGTCACCGTATGTCCTTACCAGAAAGAAGTAAAAATAGGCTCTCAGAAATCTTGCCTCTCCCAAAAGTCTTGTTTTAAGTTCCTCATTCATCTCAATATTTGGCACATTGGCCAAAACCTGATTAGCTCTAAATATCCCTTGATAGTAGCCTCTCCATACTCCGTTGACAGCAGTATTATTAGCGTCAAAGGTAAAGTCATTGATGTCCTGCAGAAATCCTGCGTCACCTGGAACTGAGCCTTTGTCCGCATCATCTGATGCAATATCAGTAATCCCTACATAGGAGAATACGTGTACATTAAAGCTTCGCAAATGCGCATAAATCGCATTTACCGATTGCTTTGCCTGAGTTGCATCAAGGAAGAAATTATCAGAAGTCAATTCCCCTTTAGGCGCTTTCTCAAGAAAATCTTCCCCGCAGGAAAATAACCCTCCAAAGACTGTAAGACTCAGAGTAAAGGTTAGGATTCGATTTTTTATAGCTGATTTCATGATTGTCGTTTGGGTTTAAAAGTTGGCTGAGACACCTACATTGAAAGTGCGGGCGATTGGATAGAGCGAAGAGTCATATCCTGTTCCGAGCACGTTACCACCGCCGATTTCGGGTGTGTATCCAGTATAGTTGGTCATCGTAAAGAGATTGGTACCTGACACATAGATTCTGAAGCTTTGGAGTTTTACTCGATCTAAAGCCACCTTTGGAAAGCTATATCCGATTTGAACATTTCTAAGTCGTAAGAAGGAACCATCTTCGATAAATCGGTCAGAGACCTCATAGTTGTGTCCGCCATTTGTCACTCTGGGCTCTACATTGCTAGTCCCTTCTCCAGTCCATCGATCAAGAAAAGAAGTTTCGAAATTGTAGGTATTGAATCTGACCTGCTTTTTAGAGTTGTAGATTTCGTTTCCTATTGTACCATTGAAATCAACACTAAAATCGAATCCTTTGTAATCAAAGCCAATATTAAATCCGTAAACCAAATCAGGGATCGGACTTCCCAAAATCACTCGATCCTTGCTGTTCACCACACCGTCACCGTTAGTGTCTTCAAAAATAAGATCTCCAGCACCTTCAGGGCCTCTTCGTGGTGTATTTGCAAGTTGTTCTTCATTTTGGAATACTCCGGCAGTTTTATATCCATAATAATGACCGATGGATTCTCCGATGATGGTTCGTGATCCCAATAGTCCGCTTATTCCTACGGCTCCCCCAAAAATAGCTTCATTTCCTTCGCCAATTGCAAGCACCTTATTATTCACGGTGGACGCCACGATACCGAAATAATATCCAAAATCGCCCTTTTGCTCTCTCCAGTTTAGGCTCAAATCGATTCCTCTGTTTTCCACCGAAGCAGCATTTACTACGGGATTATTAGATGAACCAACATAAGCGGGAATAGGTACACCGACCAGAATATCATTTGTTCTTCTATAGTAATAGTCGAGTTCACCACTAAGTTTGTTATCAAAAAATCCAAATTCAAGACCGATGTTTGACGTGACCGTTTCTTCCCACTGGATAAAAGGGTTTGCCAATCTGGTCAGTGTGGCTCCATAGATCAACGCTTCATTTTCTCCAAAAACTGCATTTTCATTTCCAGTGACAACGGGTCGACCTTCATAAAATGCTATTTTGTCATTACCGATAATTCCCCAGCTTCCCCTTATTTTCAATTCTGATAGGACACTTTGGTCTTGAAGAAAACTTTCCTCAATCAATCGGTAACCCAATGCAATGGACGGGAAATTTCCAAAACGGCTTTCTCTTCCAAACCTGGAGGAACCATCCCGGCGGAAAGTACCTGTAACCAAAAATTTATCCCTGAAAGTATAATTTACTCTGAAAAGGAAGGAAAGCATAGACCAATCGCCCGCTGAATTTGAATTGGTCTGAGACGTAAGTTCGCCCGCATTGAGGTACCAAAGCGAAGGGTCTTCACCCGGAAGATTTCTACGACCGCCGCTCAAAAACTCCTGGTAAAATGACTGGGTCGTAATACCTCCCAGAAGATCCAATCGATGATTGTCCCATTCTTTTGTATAGTTTACGGTGTTTTCCCAAAGTATATTCCTATTTCTTCCCGCATTTACTGATACAGAATTTTCGAAATTTTGCTGAGTCGGTGAGACAAAGAATACAGGTGTGAAAGATTTACCGTCATTAAAGGAAAGGTCCAGTCCAAAATTACTTCGGAAAGTGAAATTCTTCAGGAATTTGACATCCATAAAGAAGTTACCCACGCTGCGGTAATTATTGGATTGATTGTTTGAGTTGTATTCAAACTGAGCAGCCGGATTTCCAACTGGAGTTGTGTTGGTATAGGAACCATCAGGATTTCTTGGGTCAAAAATCGGATAAGCTCTATAGGCATTTCCCACGACACCGGGTTCGTTTTGCTGATTGGTATAGATGAATGAGAAGTTGTGGCCAAAAGTCACTGCTTCGCCAAATTTGTACTGATTGTTTAACCGGACGGTGAGTCGTTCAAATTCTGATTCTTTTACCACTCCTTTCTGGTTAAAATAGTTGACGCTGAGGCTGTAGCTTGTATTTGCATTTCCGCCACTCGCACCCAGGTTGACGCTCGACACCGGAGCATTTCTAAAGATCTGATCTTGCCAATCAGTGCCTACGCCATAATCACCAACATTGTAAAGTGGCCGATTTCCGATATTTTGCTCCAATTCATTAGCTAATTCTGCAAATTGCCGTCCATTTACCAGATCAATTCGATCTGCGACCTGCTGTATTCCGGTGTATGTGTCGACGCTGATTCTTCCTTTAGTGTTAAAAGAACCTTGCTTAGTACTCACGATCACCACACCATTTGCACCTCTTGATCCATAGATCGCGGTCGCTGAAGCATCTTTGAGGACTTCCATCGATTCTACATCATTTGGATTAAGAAAATCGATGTCATCCAACAACATGCCATCTACTACGAATAATGGATTTGAATTATTCAAGGTACCTACACCGCGTATTCGGATTGTCGTACCCGCCCCAGGAGCACCTGAGAGGGAAGTCACCTGCACTCCGGAGACTCTTCCCTGAAGTGCCTGTGTAACATTTGAAACTGGAAGCCGATTGATTTCTTTAGATTTGATGGAAGATATCGAGCCGGTCAGATCGCTTTTTCGTTGAAGACCGTAGCCCACCACGACAAATTCGTCCAAGTCCGAAGTATCATCAGCCAAAGTAAGGTTGATCTCTGTTTGATTATTGATTGGGATTTCTTGGTTGGTAAACCCTACAAAGGAAAAAACCAGTGTGGCATCCGATGGAGCACTCAAGTTGTATTTCCCGTATAGATCCGATACAGTTCCTGTTAATGTGCCTTTGATTACTACGTTGACTCCTGGAAGAGGCTCACCCGTGGAATCAATGATTGTCCCTTGAACTTGGACATTGGTTTGCGCATATGTTGTTTGTCCTAAAATAAGGAATAGGGGAATTAGGAGATTGCAAATTTTATATATCAGCTTTTGCTGATTTCCCGCCGGCGGTAGTAATTTTCTCATTTGGTTTTGGGTTTAGTTTAATTCGTATTAAACGATATCAGCTTTTCTCTGACTTGATTTTTAAATCTAGATTTTCGGAAACCAACTAGGAATGATATTCTCAAATATTTTATCAAAATAGTTCTGAAATCAATTGCATAATCTATCTTAATTCCCTATTCGATCACAATTAGAATCTGCTTTAAAGCCAATTGGCTGAGAATTTGAATTTAATATTCCCCTTTCAATAGCAGATTACGATTATGAGCTCACGACTTGGGATACAGTACTTCTACAGGCTGATTTTCCAACAATAGATCTTCCCAGATTGGAGTTGTTTTTCCTGATCTTTCAAGTAGGTGTCGCACTTTGACTCTGAAACTGCTGATTGCATTCACCCGAAGGTCTAATAGTGTGGAAAGTTGCTCTAAGGTTAAATTTTCCTGCTCTGACACGACGAGGTAAGCAACAAAAAATGCTCTCTCCAGAGGAATCCGAATTCCATGGAATATCGTTCCCGCTGTAGGCGATTCAATATGACCGCATCTTCCGCAACGCCTGTTGAATAGTTTTGGAGCTTTTGTCTCTCTGTTGTGATTACAAGACTTGCATACATATCCAGCTGTCCACTTTACGGCATCCAGATAACGTAGGCAAGCTGATGTGTCTGGAAAAATGACTTTAAACTCAGAAAAATTCATTCGCTTGTTGGTGATCCGAGCCTGCATATTTTCTTTTAATTGAGACCTTAGCTTCCAGATGTCTTTGTCTAATAGAGCATTGATTCGTTTTATTTCCTCATCCTTAGCCAAAATCTGCTTATTATAATCTTCCAATAGACTGTTTTTGGATTCTAACTCTACCGTTCGCTCAGCTACTTTTTGCTCCAGTTCCCGATTAATCTTGTCCTTCAACTTTGCGTTCGCCTCCGTCTGCCTCAGTGATCTTCTAAGTGCTCGATCTTTGGTTTCTTTCAGGATTTTGACCCTGTCTGCGAGCGCCAAAGTCAAGAGTAACATCTCTAACAAAAAGGCGATATGCAAACTATAATATAAAATTGTGCTGTGAGGAATAATGGCCGTGTGAATCAATACTTTTAGACCTACGCCCACAAATAGGAAAGCATAAGCTGCTACAAAGAGCCGGGCTACTTTGTACCCCTTTACCAGCACCTGAACGCTAGCAATCAGGATCAGAGAAAAAGGAATCAAATCATAGATTTGAATTTCTAATAGCATAGGAAAAGCCCAAAGACCTGCCAAGAAAAGGATAGATCTCAGGACCAGGAAGCCCATCAAAACCTGATAAAAAATTCGGGATCTAAGCTTTAGGTTTAGAAATTTGACCGAAAACAAAATAGTAAAACTGATAATCGAGAAGCCAAACACCCCGGTAGCCAATGTGTTCCAAGCGGGTCTTCCAGGCCATAAATATTGAAAGCCAACTCCATCTATTGCCATCGCAAAACCTGCCACACTTAGCAGATAAAACACATAATAGAGGTACTTTATCTCCCGTATTACACTATATATCAATAGATTGTACAGCGTGATGATCAGAATCATCCCATAGAATATCCCATAAAGAAAATACTCATTCAATGCATAAAAGACAAAGCGATTCATCGAACGAAATGCGATACGAATATCAGCTTTTTGAGAAGAACGGATTCTGAAATAGTAGTTATCTATTCCTTCAGAGCGGTTGGAAACTGGAATTTCAAAATTTTTATGCGCAAAAAGCCTATTTCCAAAGTTGGTTTGATCACCTAGTTCAATTCGTCTGTAACCACTTTGAGTTGGAACAAAAGTATTGATTTCGTCTATGGTTTGGTCATAAAACTCCAGAATCCAATTTTTTTCACTTTCAGGTTGTTTGCGTATGGAGACTTTGACCCAATAGCTGTGTTCGGTGACGAATTGATTTTTGGAGAAATTGGGATTTACGGTGAATTTACACTGAAACTCGTGATTACTGATATCCTCAAATGAAAGAGAATTAGTGATATCTTCATAGAATTCGAGTTGGTCAATGGCGTAGATTCGCTCTTCCAATTGGTCATTGATAGTAAAAGTAGATCTTCCCGAAATACCTTGAGCATCAACTGCTGACACGAAAAAAATAAGAGTTTTAAAAGAAAAAAAATCATTGAAATTCTCATAGCCAATTGGTTGATTCCTGATAACGTGAGCAGCAATCTTCTAAACTACCAATTACAAAGTCTAATTTTGATACAATGTATAATTACAGGAGCGGAAGTTTTTAGAAAGCATGCTAGGTCTACTTTATTTCAAGCCTATAAGTATTACAATAAAGAGCGAAACGAAATACTATCTTAAAAAAACCAAAATATTCAAAAATTGACCTTTTTTTTCTTACGTAGATAGTTTATAGCGATTACTGAATCTACGTCAACTCCCACTGCCAGTTTTTTTGAAGATTGGCTCAAGTGTATATCGCACATATTGCGGTTAATAGCCTTTAGAAAGATTTGACTGATAAAGATTATGATTCTCCGTGGGAGAGAATATTAATTTTGACAATAATTATCCGGAGGAAACATATCAACCGCTATCAAATCAGGCCAGCAGTCTCCTTTGATGTCTCCTCCGTCAGGTTCTATAGCATTGAAAATTTGGTGATCAATTCATTAGTGGATTTATTTTGAAACGTCTCATTTTGCTGATTGATGTAGAGAATATCATTAGCCACGTAAATATGTAGCCAGCCATCGTGAGTGACAGCTGTGATAGTTATTCTTATTTTATAGTCTTTGAATGTGATTCTTGTTTCTTTGATCACTACAATATGTTTTCCATTTCCGTAATTTTTTAATTTTACATCAATACTTTTCCCGATACCATATGAAATTTTTAGTCGGCTCACATTAAGGTGAAAACTTTCTAGTCTCAGACTGCGTCATCCTACTGCTCCCAATAACTACGGTGAATGCCGACTGCCCCCTCCTTCTGCCTACTGATCCCTACCTTTTGTGACCATCGGTTAGTATCACAGATTCATTCCTTTTATTTTTATGCAACAGCAAAAACACATGAAAAAACTCCTCACCACCGCTCTGCTCTTTGGACTTGCCGTTTCGGCATTTTCCCAAGGCACACAGCTTCTGCGACAACCGACGCTCTCATCTTCGGAAATCACCTTCGTATATGCCAATGACCTTTGGAAAGCCCCTCGAACTGGAGGAAATGCCATCCGAATGACCAGCAATGAGGGGGAAGAAAGTCTTCCTCACTTTTCTCCCGATGGAAATTTGATCGCTTTTACCGGCGAATACGATGGAAATACGGATGTATACTTAATTCCTGCCGCCGGCGGTGAACCCAAGCGCTTGACTTGGCATCCGGGTGCAGATTTGGTGACAGGCTGGAGCCCTGATGGTACCAAGGTGATCTTCAGCTCAGGTCGGGGAGGTCATGCTACTCAGGAATCTAAATTCTTTCAAGTGTCAGTGAATGGCGGTATGCCTCAAGCATTGGCTATTCCCCGTGGAGTAAATGGAGAGCTTTCTGCAGATGGCAAACATATGGCTTACCAGCAAATCTCCTTTTGGGATCCGGAATGGCGTAATCACCGTGGTGGCCAAGCCAAGCCAATCTGGATTCTTGATATGAAAGATTACAGTTTGGAGATGACCCCACAGACAGATAATGAGCGTCATACCGATCCAGTTTGGTTTGAAAATAAGGTATTCTACATCTCTGAGCGAGACAACTTAGCCAATCTCTGGTCTTATGATCTTAGCACTAAGCAAGAAAAACAAGAGACTTTTTTGAAAGACTTTGATATCAAAAGCATCGATGCAGGACCGGATGCTCTTGTCATTGAACAGGGTGGCTACTTGCATTTGTATGAGCCAAGCAGCAGCAAACTAACTCAGCTAGCCATCACGGTAAATGGAGATTTCCACTGGTCGCGTGAGCGCTGGACGGATGTGGCTGCCAACGAACTTCAAAACCCACAGCTTTCCCCAACGGGACAGCGCGCGATCTTTGAGTTCAGAGGCGAGATTTTGACTTTCCCCAAAGAAAATGGGGCTGGAAGAAACCTGACGAATACTTCCAGATCTGCTGAGCGTTCGCCAGTTTGGTCTCCCGATGGGAAAAGTGTGGCCTATTTCTCTGATGCATCGGGAGAATATCAGTTAACAGTAGCGGGTCAGTCTGGCATCATTTCTAATACGATTACCATTCCAGATCCGAGTTTTTTCTTTAAGCCTGAGTGGTCTTCGGATAATATGCACATCGCGTTCACGGATACCGATTACAATATCTGGATAAGTAATCTGACCACAGGAGCAAGCAAAATCGCCGATACTGATCGTTTTGCACATCCCAACCGAAGCATGAATCCAGTTTGGTCTCCCGATGGAAAATGGATTGCATATTCTCGATTGATGGATAATCAGATGAAATCAATTTTTGTCTATGAAGTTGCCAGCGGAAAGAAAATCCAAGTCACCGACACCATGGCAGATGCAATTTCGCCAGTTTGGGATGCTTCTGGAAAGTATCTCTATTACCTCGCCAGTACTGATTTTGGATTAAATACAGGTTGGCTCGATATGAGTAGCTACGATCATCCGGTGACTCGAGCGCTTTACTTTACGGTATTAAATGCTTCAGATTCTTCCCCTCTCCTTCCACAGAGTGATGAAGAAAAAGAAAAGACAGAAGAAAAAAAGAAAGATGAAAAAGTAGCGGTGACGATGACTATTACCGAAGCTGGCATCCAAAAGCGGATCGTAGCCATTGATCTCCCAGCCCGCAATTACTCCGCATTGGCAGCGGCTCCAGAGAATCAAGTCTTCTACATGGAAGAAATTCCCAATGAAGGGACTATGATGAAGAAATACGATCTGACCAAAAGAAAGTCAGAGGATTTCCTTCCAAAAGTGAGTCAAGTAGTCGTTTCCAACGATCGTAAATCACTACTCTACCAATCTGGAAATACCTGGGGTATGGTCGAGACAGCAGGTGCTGGTAAAAAAGTTGGTGATGGTGCGTTGAAGAGCATTGCGACAATGAAAGTAAAAGTGGATCCAATGGCCGAATGGCAACAGATCTACCGCGAAGGCTGGCGCTATCAGCGTGATTTTCTCTATGTAGAGAATGTTCACGGCGCACCTTGGAATGAAATCTACGACTGGTATAAGCCTTGGGTGGCTTCAGTTCGTCACCGTACAGATATGAATTACATCATTGACATCATCGGTGGTGAAGTGGCTGTAGGGCATAGCTATACAAGAGGTGGAGATTTCCCGGATATCGATCGGGTACCGATTGGTTTATTGGGAGCTGACTTTGACTTAGAAAGCGGAAACTACAAAATCAAGAAAATCTATACCGGAGAGGACTGGAATCCTGGACTGGATGCACCTTTGGCACAGGTCGGAGCTCAGGCAAAAGTTGGGGAATACTTAGTTGGCGTAAATGGAAAAGCAATTGAAAAAGGAAGTAATCTCTATACCTATTTCGAAGGCAGCGCCAATGTGCCCACGAAAATTCATTTGAATTCAAAACCGGGATTGGAAGGATCGAGGAGCATTTTAGTAGTACCAGTTTCGAATGAAAACGCACTGCGGAATATTGCTTGGATCGAAGGCAATCGACGAAAAGTGGATGAACTCTCCGATGGAAAATTAGCCTACGTTTATCTCCCAAATACCGGACAACCGGGCTACACTTCTTTCAACCGCTATTATTTTGCGCAGCAGGATAAAAAGGGTGCGGTAATCGACGAGCGAAACAACGGCGGTGGATCAGCGGCAGACTACATGGTGGATATCATGAATCGAAAACTCACCGGGTACTTCAACTCCCGGGCTAACGACCATAAACCTTTCACCCAGCCGATGTCAGGAATCTGGGGACCGAAGGTGATGCTGATCAATGAGCGTGCAGGTTCTGGAGGAGATCTCCTTCCCTATTTGTTCAACAAGATGGAAATCGGTCCATTGATCGGCACCAAAACTTGGGGTGGATTGGTAGGAACATGGGATACACCTCCTTTTGTAGATGGAGGCCGAATGGTGGCTCCACGAGGAGGTTTCTATGATACGGACGGCGAATGGGCAGTAGAAGGAGTCGGCATCTCACCGGATATTGCAGTGGAGCAATTGCCAAAAGATGTCATAGCAGGTAAAGATCCACAGCTCGAGCGAGCAGTACAGGTAGCTTTGGAGCTACTGAAAACAGAAGGTATCGAACTTAAACCAGAGCCTAAAGCTCCGATTCGATATTTCAGACCGAAGAAAGGGAATTAGTAGGAAGTTGGAGGTGGGAAGTTAGAAGCTAGAAATTTAGAATGATGACCGCTTACTCAAGGTATAAAGAATAAAATAGCGCCGTAGTTGCGCTACATTTTGTAGCCTGGGGTTTTAACCCCGGGCCATTTGATTTTTAGCGATTCCGGGTTTTGGCCGAATTGATTCCGACCGGGAAATGAGGGGTTTGCCAGAACGGGAGGGTGATTTTTTTACCACCAAGGACGCAGAGGCTTAACAAAAGATCGCAAAGGAAAAATAAATTTAAAATGATGAATGTCCAAGATTAGACAAGCGCCAGAGGTACGACATATTTTATAGCCCTGGGTTTTAACCCCGAGTTTATTGAAATATATAATGATTCCGGGTTTTGGCCGAATCACCAGCAATCGGCAAATGAGGGGTTTGCCAGAACGGGAGGGTGATTTTTTTACCACCAAGTACGCAGAGGCTTAACAAAAGATCGCAAAGAAAAAATAAATTTAAAATGATGAATGTCGAATGATGAATATCCAAGATTAGACAAGCGCCAGAGGTACGACATATTTTATAGCCCTGGGTTTTAACCCCGAGTTTATTTAAATATATAATGATTCCGGGTTTTGGCCGAATTGACGTCAATCGAGAATTCAGGTACTGCCAATGGATGGATATTTATTTTTTGTCCCAAAGGGATCAAAGGATTCCTGAAGGAGAAATAAATTTAAAATGATGGATTTCCAAAATGTATCAGGCACAGATGATAATAAAAAGGCTTCATTTCTTGGTTAGAAAAACTCCGGAACAAAATTTCCAACAGACCTATTGGGAAGCAGTTTACTACAGAAATATTGTGGAAACCTCTTAAAATCAATTAATACGCTCAAGTCAAAACTTGGATTAGCAGTGTTGGTATTTTAGTCAGAAAATTTTATTTATAGAAGCCATAGACTTTTTGTTCGTGGCTTTTTTTATTTTTCGGAATGCTAAAGCCCTTTTTCCTTTTACTAGCCTTCGGATTCCTGGCAATCTCTTGTAGCCAACCAACCAAAGACGTTGAATTTTGGTTGACCGATCCAAGTCAGGAAATTAAATTTCAAATTCAGGATTCACTGACTTTTCAGACGGAAGGAAATACTCAAGCTGCTGGACTAACTATTCAAATCAACCCAGAGACAAGCTATCAGGAAATCGATGGTTTTGGGTTTACACTTTCCCAAGGCAGTGCCATTCACCTTTTGGGAATGAGCGATTCGGCACGAAGAACCCTTTTGGAAGAGCTTTTTGGGAAAAAGGGAAGTCAAATCAGCATATCATACCTACGGTTGGCAGTGGCAGCATCCGATTTGAATGAGCGGCCTTTTTCATACAATGATTTGGAAGACTCACTTGCTGTGGATTTGGAGCTAGAAAAATTTGATCTGGGACCCGATCGAAAGGATGTAATTCCTATTCTAAAAGAAATCCTTGCTGTTAATCCCGACATAAAGCTGATGGCTTCTCCCTGGTCTCCTCCTTCTTGGATGAAGGATAATAAGGATACCCGAGGTGGATCATTACTAGAAGAATATGAACCAGTCTATGCCCAGTATTTGGTAAAATACATCCAAGAAATGAAGGTAGAGGGAATCACAATCGATGCCTTGACGATTCAAAATGAGCCGCTTCATCCCGGAAACAACCCCTCATTGTTGATGCTTCCTGAGCAGCAGGCAAGGTTTATTGGTGTGCATCTAGGCCCGGCATTTCGCGAAGCAGAAATCAGAACCAAAATCCTGATCTACGATCACAATGCTGATCGTCCTGATTATCCGATCACGGTACTTCAAGATTCACTGGCAAATCCATTTATCGACGGATCGGCGTTTCATCTCTATGGAGGAAAAATAGAAGCGCTTTCAGAAGTTCATCAGGCTTTTCCCGACAAGCATATCTACTTTACGGAACAGTGGATCGGAGCTCCGGGAAATCTTGCTGAAGACTTGACTTGGCATACCAAAAATCTAATTATCGGAGCAACTCGAAATTGGGCAAAGACGGTATTAGAATGGAATCTAACCTCCAACCCTACCCTTACTCCTTTTACTGACCGAGGAGGATGCGATCGTTGTCTGGGTGCTGTCACGATTGATGCAGATTCAGTTACCCGGAATCCTGCCTATTACATCATTGGGCATGCCAGTAAATTTGTTTATCCCGGATCTGTCCGCATCGACAGTAATGAAGTAGAAGGACTTCCAAATGTAGCATTTCAGCGGCCTGATGGTAACTTGGTTTTGATTGTACTGAATGAAGGTAGTGAGCCAAAAATCTTTTCTGCGAAATTTGCCGAGAAGACTTTTCAGGCAAGATTAAATCCTGGTGCAGTCGGAACTTTTATCAGGAAATAAACCCCACCACAAACTATGAAAAAAACTGCTATTCTCATTTGCTGTGCATTTATGCTACAACTCCCACTTGCTGCCCAGAATCCCGTAGAAGAGAATCAACTTGGAGCTTGGTACATGTATTTTTACCAAAAAAAATTCACAAACAGTCAGTTCGGAGTCCAGGGAGATTTTCAATATCGCGCTTGGAACCTAGGGTCGGATCGTGAGCAGTTGCTCCTTCGCTCCGGCATCACCTTTCGTCCCAAATCAGAGGACATTATGTTTACGCTTGGCTATGCTTATATAGGAAGCGGCACTCCGGGTGACTCTGATGAAGTAGTTGCTGATAACAGAATCTACCAAGAAGCTATGATGCCCCAAAAGGTAGGTGAAAGATTCTACTTCAACCATCGATTCAGATACGAACAGCGCTTTGTGGATGGTCAGGATTTCCGTACTCGGTTTAGATACAATTTATTTTTGAACGTTCCGCTTAACAAAAAGCAAATGAAGAAAGATGCAATCTATCTGGCACTCTACAATGAACTGTTTATAAATGGCGAGACGGAGATTGGAAATGGAAGAACGGTGCAGCTTTTTGACCGGAACAGAACTTACCTCGGGCTGGGGTATTTCTTAGGAGAGAAATCCCGTATCCAAGTCGGTTGGATGAAACAAACTACTGCTAACTGGGCAAAAGGACAGCTTCAATTTAGTCTTCATCAAAATCTCTAACCGGTGGAAGTTGTTTTTATATTCGAGATAGTCTAGCGTCATTGCGAGGATGGACTCCTTCAATTAGTTTTTAACCAGAGGCTTTGCCATCCGAAGTAATCTGTAAACCATCTGTCAGATTGCTTCGGAATTGAGACTCTTCATTTAACTGAATGATTCCGTCAAATTCCTCGCAATGACGCTAAAATGAATTCCTCGCAATGACGTCTACTTACTTTAAAAGCCGCATCAATTCTCTTGCAGTAAATTCACCTTTCATTCGAATAAGCTCTCGTGGCGTATTGTCTCCCACTTCAAAAGTCATAGACTCCGCACCATGGACAAAGAAAAAATAGCTGTTGGAAGTCACACTTCGCTCGTTATTTTCTGTTGGTCGGATATTGGGATCATAGCCCGGGATTCTTTTCGAAGATCGCTTGATTAGTTTTGGAATCAGCCCCGGTGAATTACCTTCCAGTTCTTCGTTGATCGTATAAAAAATATCTTCCCAAGTGGCGTGGAAGTCTACGGCAAAAATAAATTTCCCTCCGCTTTCCAGCACTTTATTTTCCATGAAAGTGGATAAAGCTCGAGTTTCCGGTTGATTGAAATTCACCCAATCTCGATTGAGATCTATTCCTCCCACATTGTGCCGCCAATGGCCATTGGCTACGCCATCTGGATTCATCTGTGGCATTACATAAAGATTATACTTGCTTCTAAATTTTCTTGCCTCGGGTGAATCTTCACAAATCGTCTTCACAAATGCTTTCATCGCCAAATATCCCGGAATCTCCGGTGGGTGTTGCATGGAAATAACCATGAGCATTTTGCTGTCATCCGCCTCCCCTATTTTCAGCACTTCCAGAGTTCTTCCTTCAGTACTTTCCCCTATTTTTATTCTTTCTACAAAATCCAGTTTTAGCATCTCTTCCTTCCAAACTGTCACCTTATTTGTTCCCACAAAATCCTGAGCCGCAATCCACAAGGTGTCAGCGCTTACATCAATATTTAAGTAGGGCCTGCTGAAAAACTCAGGCAGCGCAAGCTTCAAAACCCAGCCCAGAATGGTGTTTGGACTGGGTTTTTAATTTCAGGTAGGCACTGGTCATGTAAAGGTGTATGTGAGCTATGCGCCTTTTCCTCGTCCATGCTGAAAAACTCAGGCACACCAGTGCAATCCCGGCCAATTTGACCAGGTTTAGCACTAGGATGATGGAGGCGATCCACGATTGACTGGTGTTTTTGAGCCTTGCTCTGATACGGTTCATCCCGTATCCATTTTTGGCCTGTCCAAACTTCCCCTCAATCGGGTTTCGCTCTCCGGGTCTTACGTGGTATGCCACTGCCTTTGCCGAGGGACGGCCCAGGGGTTTGGCCGCCAGCATAATATTGTTGTCCTTCAGCCATTTCCTGTTGACCTTGGTGCAGTAGATCTGATCTGCCAATACTTTTGCAGGATAAAAGCCAAAGCGATTTCTGTAATTTCCCACCTAGTCAATCAAGTGGCTACCCTCGTTGAAAGCGTCCCAAGAGATGGTATCCAGAAACGCAAATCCGTCCACCAGATTCAGGTGGATCTTGGCTCCGAATTCGGTTTTGGCTCTGGCTTTCCCGCGGACGATGGGTCGGACATGGGGCTGATCGATACTGACTATGCGATGCGCTACCTGATGGCTTGCTGCCCGAAACATCCTCAGTTGTTGGTTATAAACGGTCTGAATGATCCAGTATCTCTTCTGCATGTGGTGGGAGAGTGGAAACACGACAAAACTGTCGAGTTGCTTTTCAATCGTCTTGAAGTTTCTTCTTAGGTATTGAAGTTGAGATTTGATGCCTTTTCGGATGACCTTTCTGGAGGGATTTCTGTTTTGGGCCACCTTCAAAAAGTGCTTTCTAGCCACTTTTCGGTAGGTTCGTGGCTTTTTCCCAAGTGACTTTGCCTTATGGAGTTCATCGATGATGGCCGCTGTGATTTCTCTGGATTTGTTTAGCAGTGCCAGATCCGTGGGGTAGGCAATGTCCTGGGGGCAGACCGTGGCATCAAAGATTACTTCACCTTTATGGGTACACACTGCTTCAGACTCCGGATGATCGGGAGGGAGTTTGTCTTTTTTTTTACAGTTTTAGCCTGGGCAAATTCATAGACTTTGTCATTCATCTGGGCAAGCAGTTCATCGCCGAGCCGTTTTCTGATATCCACAAACAAGGAGGCGTCAAAGGGTGGCTGTTTGATATAGGAACTGTATCCCAAAAAATATTGAAGATACATGTTTTCGGTGATCTGGGCGACAGTCTCCCGATCGTCCAGGTTAAGCATGTGCTTAATGATCACCGCACCAATCAAAACTCGTGGATTCAGAGCCGGTCTGCCGGTGGATTTGGCGGGGTTACGTTTATTAAACAAATTGACCAGAATATCCCAGGGAATCTGTGCACTGAGTACCACCCATCGGTTGGAGGGATCCAAGCCGTTATAAAAGGGGGTTTCAAATCCTGTGAATGAAAGCTGGCTTTGGCTGGTATATTCGCTGCGCGGTGCACGCCTTTTAAGAGTCTTCTGCATAGTTC
>Ga0222709_1000133_pt1 | contig 27867 bp, 21 predicted proteins | sample AntAcemetage1692_FD_179822 | JGI IMG/M metagenome (GOLD analysis project Ga0222709, IMG submission 179822) | Saline water microbial communities from Ace Lake, Antarctica - #1692 | ecosystem: Environmental > Aquatic > Non-marine Saline and Alkaline > Saline | place: Antarctica: Ace Lake...
CTAATTGTAAAAACTGACATTCAGAGAGCTAGTAAAGTACGCTCTACAAAAGGATTGCTTGTACATGTTTTTGGTAAAATTGCCGCAGCCTTTATCTACCTTATATTTTAACCCTTGATTCGCATAAGTATCTTTTTCATATTTCTTTTTTTAAAAACTGATAGTTGCTCCAAATGTGAAAGTTCTTGGAACAGGATAGGCCTCATCATCTCTCCCTATATTTATTTCTCCTCCTCTGCTTACATCGGGATTGGTTCCTGGGTAATCAGTAAATAGGAATAAATTCTCTCCACTAAAGAATAATCTTGTTTTAAACTTGATGACATTTAGCGGTAAGGAATATCCTAGCGTGACGCTTCTTAACCAAACATGCGAAGCATCATAAACGTATCTTGAGTTAGCTTCCCTCTGCCATTTCCAAGTATTTGAAGTAGCACCTCTTCCGTCTCCAGGCATATCAGTGGATCTAAATCGATTCACTCCTGATTGAAGAATATTAAATACTCCGTCCATGTTCATAGTAGTAGCCTCAATATTCCGCATCATATCGTAGTTGAAGGCACCTGTGAATAGAAAATTGAAATCAAATCCTCCCACATCACCCCCTAAAGTCCAACCTAGAAGCATTGCCGGGTGAGGATTTCCTATCTCAATCATATCTCTCCTATCGTAGGAAATTACACCGTCACCATCCGCATCAAAGTACTTGTAGGTACCGGGAATAGCTCCGTCCTGAGTAGGCCAATTTTTAACATCCTCATCAGATTGAAAGATTCCCATCATCTTAAATCCATAAAGCATAGCCATAGGCCTTCCTACTTTTGAAACATTGTTGGCTCCATAAAAACTTCCGTTCCAAATTGCGTCTGCACCTCCTCTTAGTTCAAGAACCTCATTTCTGTTAAACGTAAGATTTAGATTAGTGCGAAGGTTTACTCTATTTACTTTGGTCCGGAAGTCTAATCCAAGTTCTATCCCAGAGTTTCTTACTTGTCCTACATTATCCAAGGATTGAGTAAAACCAGAAATAGAAGGCATTTCAACTGAGAGGAGCATATCGTTAGTAATACGGTTATAAATACTCGGCTGTAATTATTACCTTATTCTCAAACAAGGACAAGTCTAGCCCTATGTCAGTTTGTTGGGATTGTTCCCATCCCAAACCACTGTTAGCGAAATTTGAAAGAATTAGGCCGGTTCCAATTGTTCTTCCAAATACATAGTTGGAAGCTCTCATTACACTTAGGCTTGAATAATTACCAATGGCATTATTACCTGTAATACCGTAACTACCTCTTAGTTTAAGTTCTGTAATCAAATTGGTTTTTGGGAAGAAATTTTCTTCAGAAAGTCTCCAGCCTGCTGAAAAAGCAGGGAAATTACCATACTTATTATCTGTCCCGAATCTGGAACTTCCTTCTCTTCTGAATGTTGCTGAGAAGAGGTATTTGTCATTGTAGGCATAGTTGGCTCTTGCAAAATACGCTAGTAAGCTCCAACCAAATTCCCCTGAGGTGGAAGTGGTTCGTACAGCCGCATTTAGGGATTTGGTTTTATCACTTGCGAATTCGTTTCCATTCCCCTGAAGAAAATTGGTATTTTCCTCTTGGGCTGAAAACCCTAAGAGCGCGTCAATTCTGTGTTTTTGGATTGTCTTTGAATAGGAAAGCAATTGATCAGCCGAAATATTCAAAGTTCCAACAGTACGTTCCATTAGTGTAGCCTCTCTTGGAGGAGGTTGATTGAAACCTCCACCTGCCAAAGTAGATGGTCTGAATTCTTTCTGCTGAGATCCAGTGATATTTGCATTTACAACAGTTCTGAACTTGAAGTCTTTCAAAAATGACACTTCTAAAAAAGCATTAGACATCAAATTATTAGTGTTAAGTTTTCGAGTCGTTTCATATAGTTCCTGAACCACATTGGCTGTACCGAAAACCCCGCCTGTTCCTCCAATATATGGGTTGAAAGTGCCGTCTTCTTTGTAAACAGGATATCTTGGGTCTGCCCAAAGAGCTCTACCTATAATTGCATCACGGCCGTCGGTCGGAGTATAGTTTTCTCTGGAATGGGATGCCGACAAATTCACTCCCATAGTTAAAAACTTATTGATTTTACCACCCACGTTCGCTCTTATGTTAAATCTGTCAAAATTAGTTTGGATTACTGCTCCTTCTTGATTGACATACCCAACAGAGATTAAAGAGCGGATGTCACCTTTACCGGCAGTTAGCGTGGCATTGACATTCTGGAATTTTGCATTTTGGTTCATGATTTCGTCAAACCAATCTGTACTAATCGCAGTTTGCTCGGGATACCTAAAATCTAATGGAATCTCCTCTATCGAAGGTTCTCTTTTACCGAAATATCGGATCCTATCTACAAAGCTTTCATTTTTGAATGTTGCAAATTCCACCCCATTCATCATTTTGGTTCTTCGATTGTCGGGCAAGTTGGTTATACCCTGGTTTACAACCACTTCAAGCCCCAATTTCCCTTCTGTTCCATTTTTGGTTGTAATCAAAACAACCCCGTTAGATCCCCTTGCTCCATAAATTGAGGTGGAAGCAGCATCTTTCAGTACAGTGATGGTTTCAATATCCGTAGGGTTAATACTTTGTCCTAAAGAATTTCCTATTGGAAATCCATCCACAACAAATAATGGCTGACTTCCTGCGCCCAAGGAGCCTAAACCTCTGATTGTAATTTGCATTTCCTCCCCCGGCCGTCCTGATTGTTGTCTTACTTGAACCCCCGGTGCCTGACCTTGAAGAAGTCTTGAGACGCTTGTGGTTGGAACATTCCCAATAGCATCCATATTAATAACGGATACAGCAGAAGATATATCTGCTTTTCGTTGAGATCCATAACCTACTACCACTACCTCAGAAAGATCTGAGGCGGAAAGATCCAGTGAAATATTAAAATTAGCCTGTCCCCCTGTAACTGCGATTTCTTTGGTGACATATCCGATAAAGCTTATCACCATGATTTCTCCTGATTCAACATTTATTGAAAAGGATCCATCGATATCGGTAATTGTACCTCTTTGGGTTCCTTTTATCTGAACCAAAGCTCCAGGCACTGGCTCTTGCTCAGACATCACTGTACCTGATACAGATTGGCTCTGCCCAAAACTCACAACACATATACTAAAAGTAATAAGTAACAATCCTACATATCGAACAGTCACTTTAAGTAGATAATGTTCTTTCATAATTCGGGGTTTAATTATTATAAAAATATTAATCAATTAGCCTCCAAACTAGCCTTAATCTGTCCTGTACAATCCTGAAAAGAGATTAATAATCAATTATTTACAACAGGATAGTACAGGATGGTAAATCCTCAATTAAAGGGTTGGTATTTTTTATAAAATTGAAATTTACTCTACAACTATGTATTATATTTTTATTAGTCCAGAACAGGATAATATATTATTTCAACTATATATTTATTATGATAATCATATATTATTAACACACAATAAAACCGTTAGAAAAGCCTTTTTGAAATTTCCTACATTATTGTTATACTGCATAGTAATCTAAAATTCTACTATGAATTCGTTCCTTCGTTCTTTCAGCCCAATCGCCTTAATTCTTATTAGTTTATTTTTTTGGGCTTGTAATCCTGACCAAAAAATTCAGCTTGAAAAAAATACTACCATTAGTATAGTTGGAAATAACCTTGGCTCAAGGATGATGCATTACCCTGATTTTGAAACGGAGCTTTACACGAGATTCCCGGAGAAAGACTTGATCATCCGCAATATGGCCGACCCCGGAGACACCCCAGGATTTCGACCAAGGTCGGGTACCAATGATCCCTGGGCTTTTCCAGGTGCACAAGATTTTCAGGATGAATATGCTACCCCATCGGGGAGTGAGGGATTTTTAGAAAAGCCTGACCAGTGGCTTACCCGATTGAAAGCAGATGTGGTGATTGGTTTTTTTGGATTCAATGAATCTTTTCAAGGCAAAGCAGGTCTAGATAATTTCAAAGCTGAACTGGATGCCTGGATCAAGCATAGCAAACGACAGAAATATAATGGCGATACCTTACCTCAATTGGCATTGGTTTCGCCAATAGCTATGGAAGACCTCTCCGGGAAAATTGATGTGCCTGACGGTAAAGCTCAAAACGAGTTGATTGAAATTTACACTGAGGCCATGGCTGAAGTGGCAGCTCTGAATAAGGTGCTTTTCGTAAACGCTTTTACCCCAAGTCTAAAATGGTACGCCGAATCGGATTTGGATCTTACCATAGACGGATCGCAGCTTAATGAGGATGGATATGAAAAACTTTCAAAACTACTTGCGGACGAACTTTTTGGAGGTAAAGCGCAAGCCAATGTGGACAGGAGCTTAGTTGCAGAAGCGGTAATAGAAAAGAATTGGCTTTGGAAAAATGATTATAAAATCCCCAACGGAGTTCATGTATTTGGAAGAAGGTATGATCCATTCGGACCTGACAATTACCCGTTTGAATTAGCGAAAATCCGCCAAATGACAGCAATTCGGGATACTGCAATCTGGATGGCGACAAAAGGCGAACTCAAAGATCTGGCAGTAGCAGATGCGAAAACCCAAGCTCTTCCGGATGTACAAACCAATTTTAACCCAGACCAAAACGGAAGCTTGGAATATAAATATGGAGAAGAGGCCTTAAAAGAAATCAAGACCGCTCCTGGCTTTAAAATTGAGCTTTTCGCTTCCGAATCAGAATTTCCAGATTTGGCCAATCCCGTTCAACTTTCCTTTGACAATAAAGGGAGACTTTGGGTAGCCACAATGCCAAGCTATCCGCATTACAAGCCAGGTGATCCACGACCAAAGGATAAACTGATCATTCTCGAGGACACGGATAATGATGGAAAAGCGGATAAGCAAATTACATTCTCTGATGAGCTTCACATACCGGTTGGATTCGAATTAGCCGCCGAGGGAGTCTACGTTTCACAAGGCAATGATTTGATTCTTTTGATCGATGATGACGGAGATGATAAAGCAGACCGAAAAGAAATTTTATTGAGTGGATTTGACGATCACGATACGCACCATGCGATTTCGGCCTTCACCACAGATGAATCCGGTGCCATCTATATGGCTGAAGGTGTATTTTTACACTCCAACATGGAGACATCTTATGGTCCAGTTCGTGCAACCAATGGTGGTTTCTACCGGTACCAACCTAAGCGCCATCAGCTTGAGCGAGTCAATCAAGTGAGTATCCCAAACCCTTGGGGAATTGCTTTTGATGACTATGGACAAAACTTCTATGCCGAAACTTCCGGTCCAAATGTAAACTGGATGCTTCCAGGATCAACTTTACCTCGCTACGGTAATGGCAATTACAAAGGTCCAAACTTGATCGAAAAAGCGCAGATGGTTCGTCCTACATCAGGATTGGAATTCATTCATAGCCGTCACTTCCCTGATGAAGTACAGGGCGATATGATCATCAATAACACCATTGGCTTCCTCGGCACCAAACAACATCAAATGCTGGAAGACGAAGTTGGTTTTCATACTAAATTCCGCCAAGACCTTGTCTATTCTACAGATCGGAATTTCCGTCCTGTTGACATGGAATTTGCACCGGATGGTTCACTCTATATAGTAGATTGGCACAATATCCTGATCGGCCACATGCAGCACAATGCTCGCGATCCACTCAGAGATCATGTACATGGTCGAATCTATCGAATCACTTATCCTGGCAGACCTTTAATTGAGCCAGCCAAAATTGATGGTGCAAGTATCCCGGAATTACTGGAAAATCTAAAATTACCAGAATACAGAACTCGCTATCGCACCCGTCGTGAATTGCGTGGAAGAGAAAAAGGTGAAGTTACCGCAGCAGTAAAAAGTTGGGTAGCAAACTTGGATCAGAATGACCAGAATTATGAGCATAATCGACTGGAAGCACTTTGGGTAACTTGGGGAGCAAATCAAGTGGATCAAGAGCTTTTGCGCCAAATGGCAAAATCAACCGATCATCGGGTACGCGCTGCTGCTGCTCGAGTAGTGCGCTACACCGGTCACCAAGTCAAAGATCAAGATGAGCTACTGATGGCAGCTGCCAAAGATCCAAATGGTCAAGTAAGAATGGAAGCAATCGTGGCAGCCAGCTGGCTCCCGAGGGAAAAAGGTCTGACTATTCTGGAAGAAGCCGCAAATCAACCACAGGATGAAACTTGGATCAAAGGAACATTGGAAGCTGCTGTGGCACATCTTAACGGACTTTCGGTCACTCAGAAAAAAGAGGAAGATATCAAATCATCCTTGACTGGTTCGGATCGGGAGTTATTTATCCTTGGGAAGGAAATCTATGCTCGAGAAGGCTACTGCTCCACCTGCCATCAATCCGATGGTGGCGGACTTTCAGCTTCACAATTTCCTCCACTTCGAGGTACGCCGTGGGTGACAGGCAGTCCCGAGCGAATGATCAAGATCGTATTAAAAGGGATTATGGGAGAAATGGAAGTTGCTGGCAAAGTCTATCCTGGCCAAGTACCGATGACTCCTTATGAAGGCATGTTGGACGATACAGAAGTAGCAGCCGTCTTGACTTATGTGCGAAATTCCTTTGGAAATAATGCATCGCCTATATCACCTGATTTGGTGAAAAAAATCCGTGAAGAAATCAAGGATAAGCAAGACTTCTGGAATGCTTCAGAATTGTTGAAGATCCATCCGATGGAGAAATGATTGGAATTTTAAGATTGGAAGAATGGAGAATGGGAGATTAGGGAGATTGAGAGAATGGGAGAATGGAGATTAGGGCCATCTAGCCTGGAGAATTGGATAACTGAAAGTTTGTAGGTTGGATCGTTGAAAGATTGCTTTCAGATAACGACACCTCGTCATTGAATGGTTGAAGTACTTAATAATCTCGTAAATCGTAATTCGTCATTCTAAAATCGACAAGAGGGATTTCACCACAGGATTCATTTATTCAACAATTCCCCTATCTTGATTTGATGAAATACCTCTTAACTCCCCTCTTTTTAATCGCTCTTTTTTCTGCAAAAGGACAAACTATCGCCTTCGAGAAACAACTCATCGCATTCGAAAGCTATGAGTCGGTCGGAATCATAGACGTGGATAATGATGGAAATCCAGATCTGGTATCAGGAAGCTTTTGGTACAAAGGACCAGAATTCATCGATAGAAGTATGATCGGCCAAGTCAAACGCTTCGGGGAATATTATGAGGATTTTGGGACTATTCCCATGGATGTAAACGAGGATGGACGAATGGATTTTATCACTGGAGGCTGGTTTGAAGGCAAACTCATCTGGAAAGAAAATCCTGGCAGTTCCAAAGAATGGCCTATCCACTTAATCGCAGAAACTGGTAATATCGAAACGATGCAAGCTTGGGATATTGATGGAGATGGCATATTGGAAATCGTACCAAACACCCCTCGAAAACCACTGGTATATTATCAAAAAACCGGCTCAGGAGAATTCAAAAAGATGCCGGTTTGGGAGACTCAGGGACATGGTTTGGGTTTCGGTGATGTCAATGGCGACGGTCGAGGCGATTTGATTATTTCCGATGGCTGGCTAGAAGCTCCGGCTGATCTAGAAACAGGAAAATGGATTCATCATCCAGTTTTTCAATTAGGAGATGCAAGTATTCCGATTATCGTGACCGACGTAAATGGAGATGGATTAGCAGATCTAATTGCAGGTCGAGGACATGACTACGGACTTTCTTGGCTGGAGCAAAAGAAAAACGAGACTGAAATCACCTTTATCACTCATAAAATCGATCCTTTGAATTCCCAATACCATACGATGGAATGGCTCGATCTGGACGGCGATGGCAAGATGGAACTCCTAACCGGAAAGCGCTACCGCGCCCACAACGGCAAGGATCCTGGCGGAAAAGAGGATGCAGGCTTGTATTATTTCCAATGGAATGGCAATTCGTTCACCAAAAATATAATTAGCTATGGCCCTCTGGGCGAAGGAAAAGGAACAGGCCTTTATTTCTCAACTGGCGACCTGAATAAAGATGGGAAAACTGATATTGCTGTAGCTGGAAAGGATGGCTTGGCGGTGTTTTTTCAGAGGTAGGAAAATATAAATTTGTACTTAAAAAGAAATAAAGACGATCCAAAGAAACTCAACCTAAATCCGGGATTACCGTAATAAATAAACTAAAGATCATTCCCAAAAGTAAAGCAATCTTTACATAATATTCATTTTCTAGTTATGAAACCCTACAAACTGTTAGCATTTTTTGTACTTGTGTTATTTTTGGGATGTGATGATGATGTGACAGAACCTGAATTTGAATTTGCTCCAAGAGATGTGTCAGTGAAGGTAAAGGGCAATTTTACCATTGACCAAGTTTTTGATTTTATCAACAGTTTTGATCATGAAGTGAAAAATATCCACTCGCTAGTTTATACTTCAACCCTACCTTCTGATAGTTTGACGTATGTATTAAACTACTTAAATGCTAAGACCTACACCAATGATGGGAATGCCTGGTTTGTCAATGGTTATTTACGCTATGATACCAAAGCAATCACAATTTTCCCGAAGTTATTTGGGATGACTGACAGAAGCAATCAGAAGGATTGGCTAGCTTCTATGGAAAAGCTGAGTCTAAGTGAAAATACTACTCGAGAAGGTGCAGGAAGTGTTATCTTTTTTCAGGTTCCTGTTGGGAAAGAGAAAGAATGGGAACGGAAGTTTGAGAATTACGATTTTGTGGAATGGGCGGAATTGAATTATATAATCCAGCTTAATCCATGGCCGTAATCTCGGATAGTACTACCATTGAAGAATTACCGTTTTTTAATACGTTCACCGTTTTATTAATAAGACAGGCCATTCAAAAGTAGGATCTATTAATAATGGATTCCAAAGCATTTTTTAACTATTCAGTTGAATATCAGATTTTTGAAAAAGAAACCATAATAAACGCAAAAATAGATAGTGTTAAGCTTCAAGGTGAATTTGCACAAGCCAAAATGAAATTTGATGGTCAAGAAGTAACTTTTGCAACATGGCAGATATTTTTGAGCACTTTTACAGTGCGATCAGCTTGACTTTTTGTACAATGTTTTGAAGTCTTATTTCTATTAACTAATCCAGTGTCTTTATCTACATCATAATCCAAATAGAATACTTCAGTATACTCGAGTTTTAGCCCTTTACGCATCTTATATGTAATGCCATGCAATTCATCAGTAAGATGATTTTCTCTTGTCAATAATTTACTAGTCTCTATACGATTAGTTTTTAAAAGGCTGATTCATTGGGTAATCTGTAATATGATTGGAAAACAGCAAAATCTTTAGGCGCTAAACTTCCAACCCAAATTTCAAATAGATCCACTCGTGTTCTTTTCCAACTGTTGCACTAAAAGCACACACTTCAAAGTCAGTTTTTCCAGACGGATCATTTCCTTAAAAATAATTTTCAATTGAAAGGTTCTCAAAAGCTGAGTCAATGTCTGTGACTCCAATGCCAAAATCTAAAGCCAAGTCTTTAGGCTCCTCATTAGCTTTATTCGTAGACGCGATTTCAACTCCGTTCGAAATTCTCCTTCTAGTTTCATATAGAAATCCTTGCACTAAAACGATACTTTCGATCGTATTTGGGAGTTGAACCATTCTATAATTGCTTATAAGCAGAGATAAGAAATGGCTTAAAAAATCCCCAATGATTGGGAGAAAAAAATTAAAGTACTTGGGTAATTTAACTGTAGTTAGCTATTTAGATAAACTAGGCCCTCATCTTAGTATCGTTTGATTGCTAGCCTTGCAGATCGAAAGGTAGTTTGGTGATTGACGACGGATAATTTCCTTTTCCCGGTATTTCGGAACTGACTGTCGTTTGAGCACTGGACTAGAAATTTACAATTCATACTATCCAGCAACGTTGGGTTTTTTAGATCCTCCAAGGCCAGGCATAAGTTACACTTCAACTCGTACAAAGAAACCGCCCGCTTGCAAGACTTAAGTGTAATTCCATAAAGTCTCAGGCTATCGCGCAGTGTATTTACCGAGCTTACATTCAATTGAAAGGAATAGGTAGGTCCGTCCTTTCCTTTCTCGACAAAGAATCGTCCGAGTCTCTTTTCCTGAGTGAGTATTTCTGCAAGCTCGGCAAGACTGTACCCGTCTAGCTTGATCTGAGTTCGATTAGATTCATTCCTTTTTAAGATCCCCTTTTGTGGAGTATACTTATACTGATCTAGTTGATTCATAGCAATGACCTCCAAGCAGTTACCAGTCTGAGTTGAGGAGGATTGGGTAGCGATAAATTCAACCTGCTGATCCAGTTGTTGCCAGATTTGATTCAGCAGAGTTTGATCCAGTGCATCAGTGGTAGTGATCCTCAGTGTAAATATATCCTCCCCAAATTTACGGGCAATCTTAAACTCAGCTTCGGGCTAAAGTTCGGCAAAGATTTCCCCTAAGGTTCCTCCCGTGTTTACCATATAATAAATCGCTTTTTACCTTTTACTGGTGCATTTGGGAATATACATTTTAAAGAATCATGTAAGGGACAGAATGTTGGGATTTCGCCGCTTGATTTTTTTTTACTGGATACTCGCGTGAGCCATCTCTTTCACGCAAGTTGCTGAATCAGCATTGCAGCAAGCATAAGATCCTTCACCACAGGACACCGTAGAGCCTTTGACAGACCAAAGTTTTATCCCAATTATTAGAACTTGAGTCTGGAAGGTACAGCCAGTAGTCCCTTCTCCGCCAGCAGCACAGACTGCGGTCAAATTTGTGTAAGAAAATAAAAATATTCCTAGGCACAAGAAAAGTGCGATTCTATTTTTAATGCTTAAACGTGTTTTGGTTTTGATTAAGAAATTTTATCTCACTCAAGATGATTCAAATTTACAATCAATCACTTTTTGAATAGTTAATCTAGTTTACAAACCAACTAAAACTAGCCTAAAAAAAATCTGATTACCCGCAATTATACCAAATAACCATATTTTCTTCTCTTTACTGGCAAAAAGACCCGCCAAGGCGAGGCAGCCCCAATAGCGTCCCGGAAGTCATCAGGAAAACTACTCGCAATGCGAGTGTTCCCCATATATCAGATTACTTTTTATCTTTCACTGGTACAAATGCGAATAGCTATAAAACCCAAGCTGTACTAAGTCGGACGCATTACACTTTTTTGATTTTTTGGAATTTGTGATTCCAAGCTTTGCACAGTCCATGGCTTTGCTGCTCTTGGAGACGAAATCAAAGATTGGCTTCGGTAGAATTTCACTACTTTGCCGCAGTTTTGATCCTAACCCATCCTTATGAGGTACCTTATTTTAATTCTGCTGATTTCTGGCAGTTTCTTTACCAATGTTCAATCCCAGGATTTCCCATCTCTTGATAAAAGCCCACTGGATATGGCCTATCTGCCGGATAATTTTACCCATGATCAAAAGTATGGAGATAAGGCGATAGTGAACGTTTATTACAGCAGAACTGCAAAGAGCGGAAGAATGGGTTCCGGGGAAATGGCTGCTTGCGATACGATTTGGCGATTAGGTGCCAATGAAGCAGTGGAATTTAAAGCATATCAGGATATGACGCTTGGTAGCGAAAAAATAAAAGCAGGAACCTATTCAATGTTTGCGATTCCTGGAGAAGGGAAATGAACGATCATTCTGAATTCAGACCTGGACTACTGGGGAGCATATTCCTACAATGAGAAAAATGATGTCGCTAGATTTACTGTTGTGACCAAATCCTTTCCACAAGTGTTGGAAACATTTTCAATTCAATTTGAGGATCTTGGAAGTGATAAGCGGTCATGCGGATTGCTTGGGATCAGACCCTAGTGGAAATCCCTGTAAAGTATTAGAATAATATGATTATCCCCAATTATGCCAGTAACCTTATTTTCTTTAGTTTCCCGCTTGGAAGCCCCACCAAGGTGGTGCAGGCAAATGACTGAAGATCTAAGTAAGAATTTTCGCTGTTCCGAGATGGCTGTCAGGGTAACCAATTCTATCTTGCTTTTGCTTTTACTGATCCAAAAGCAGATGCATATATTATAAATTATAGGGAGTTAGTTTGATGAATTTCATTCTATTTCACCTCGCTTAGCCCTAGCGGAACTTTCCTTTTATCTTAGCAAAATCAAATTAAGGCATCTGCCTTTTTATCCCACTTATATAAAAAGAATGAAGAGTCTATTCTCTAATCTACTATTCAAAGTATTTATCGCGATCGTATTGGGTATTGTTTTCGGATTATACTTACCAGAATCCATCAATCGAATATTTGCGACCTTCAATTCATTTTTTGGTCAATTTCTAAACTTTGTCATTCCACTGATCATTCTGGGATTGATCATGCCCGCCATTTCCGATTTGGGTAAAGGTGCTGGTCGATTACTGTTGATTACCGCAGCCATTGCCTATGGATCCACGCTGTTCTCTGGGTTTATGAGCTACTTCACTTCATCCACTATTTTCCCCTCGCTCCTCTCTTCCCATATCAATGAAGCAGCTGGGGTTACGGAAGGTGGAAAAGATCTAGTTCCTTATTTCAGTATCACGATTCCTGCAGTGATAGATGTGATGTCTGCTTTGGTGTTGGCTTTTGTAATTGGTTTGGGACTTTCCTATCAGGAAAACTCTATTTTAAAAAAGGCGGTGAAGAATTTTGAGACCATCATTATGCAATTGATCGAGAACGTGATCGTCCCACTGCTTCCGATATTCATTTTGGGGATTTTTGCGAATATGGCTTTTAATGGTCAGGTGTACTCCATAATCTCTGTATTCGTAAATATCATTGGGGTGATTTTCGCTATGCATATATTCTTGCTGTTACTACAATATTTGATTACTGGAGCTATTGTGAAGAAAAATCCGCTGCGCTTATTGGCGAATATGATGCCTGCCTATTTCACAGCTTTGGGCACACAATCGTCGGCAGCTACCATTCCGGTGACTTTATTGCAAACGGAGAAAAATAGTGTTTCACCAAAGATTGCGGGATTTGTGATTCCACTTTGCGCTACAATTCACCTGTCGGGAAGTATTATGAAAATCACTGCCTGTGCAATGGCTTTGATGATTTTGGAAGGATTACCCTATGATTTTGGCATGTTTACCGGATTTATCTTTATGCTGGGCGTTGCGATGGTGGCTGCCCCTGGAGTTCCCGGAGGTGCGATTATGGCTGCTGTTGGTGTCCTGCAGTCTATGTTGGGATTTAACGAGGAAATGATCGGATTAATGATCGCCCTTTATATCACTATGGATAGTTTTGGTACTGCTTGTAATGTCACAGGTGACGGAGCGATTGCACTGGTCGTGGATAAGATCACGGAGGAGAAGTGATTTGTCCTGAAGTCTTCCTTCGGAATTAAATGGATTGCAAATCCAAGAGCTAGTAAGGCGGACTCATATTTGAGTATGTACCGATTAGGCGTACTTGTCACTCGTGGGACACGAACGGCAGATGAAAGTACTGATTAGGCGTATTTTCTATTCGTGGGAAACAAATTGCGGCTGAACAATTAAAACCTTCGAAAAGAACTAGTGAAAAAACCCTTCCATAATTTAAAGATTGGTTGCGCGAAAAGAGATCAAAAAATCGAGTAGGAAACATTAAAAATTCATACAAAATGAATTTGATTTTTTAGTAGATACTATTTCCAATACTCACAGCCACTTTGAGCAGTAGGCGAGTAAGGCTATAAACATATCCCTGACTTTAAGGAATTGGCTGATTGGTTTCTATATAGTAGAGTTTGAGCAAAAGGGTGAAGATAGAGCCAAGTATGGCAAAGAAGTTATTGAGAAACTTGTAGCCAGCATTCAAATCAAAGGTTTGGGATCTACCAACTTAAAAACCATGCGGATTTTTTATCAAACTATAAATCAATGGCTGAAATTATTCAATCATTTTTGCCTCCATCTCAGGCAATTCAAATTCGTCAGTCGCCAACTGACGAATTTGTCGAAAATAGATTTGGAGGAATTGGTCAGTCTGCAACTGACAAAAATAAGGAAGAAGGAAATAAGTACTAGACCGAACTAAATCCATCTTATAAAGATAGTAAGTCAAAAGCCCTTAACCAAACTCTAATTCCTCCGGATTCTTGGTTCATGGACCCAAATACTTAAAGAAGGACAAATATTACCAATTCAAGATTCATTGACTAATCAATCTCACAGCTGAGAATGTCAAAAACATAGCGGGTTCAATTCGAAATACGATTCTTGAATTTGTAAAAAATTGTATTAAAATGAGAACCTACTCAGTCTCGTCCAGATAAATCCAGACAACTTTCACCTCTTCTGAAACTAAGCCTTGCAGGAGAACGCAAGTAGATGTATCTTCAAAAAATTTTTGGAAGGGATAATTGACAGTTTTAAGAGATTTAAAAAGCCCGAAAGGTGAATTATCAAGCCAAATCAGATAGAAATATTAAATAAAATGTGATCTATAAATCAGTTACATATAATTTAGAAAAAATGGATTATAACCAATCAGTTTATTACATGGAAAAAAGAGGAAATCTGATAGGCTTGTCGGATGAACAAAAAGATGAATTTGTCAATTTGTGTGAATCTAATTTTCTTTTCTACGATCCCTATAAGGACTTTCTGATAAACCCAATAACTTCAAAAAAGTATAGGCCAAATTCACTACAAAGGCTTTATGTAGATTCACAAAAAACTTTTGAGCAAAAAATAAAATCAGAATTACCAACAAAGGAGCAAGTTGATAAGGCTACAGAGAAGTTGTATTCTCGTAAGAAACGCGCATTTATCCTTCAATCCCTAATTGGAAACTTCAAATACCTTGGGCTAATAGTGGGTAGTCTACTTGGATATTTTGTTGACCTAAAACTAGGTATTGCCGTAGGCTTGTATCTAATCTATTGGGACTATAACACGTTTGATAAGGTTAATGGTGTCATTAATCAAATTCAAAGTAGCTTTATGACTTCTTTGCTATGGCAGCATAAAAGAAATTTATATTTTTTTGGTTCGCAAATCATTCTTATTTTGTCATTTATTAGTCTTTATTTCTATTCACAATCACTTTGGTTAGTTGCCGGAATTTTCTTGGCTCAAAAATGGATGTTGGTAAATCCAACAATCCAATTTATAGCTTCGGTAAGTTTTCGGGGTACAGAAATCGTGATTCAGCTTAAGGAAGAATATCAAAAGCAAAGTAAGGACATCAACTATGTAAGGGAGGATCCTAAAGGAATAAAAATAGAGAGAATAAATTTTTACGGAGATAATCTTTGTGAATATGAAGAAATTGAAGATCTAGAGATTGGATATAATACTGTAAACGATGATTTTTGCTCAAAATCACTGTTCATCTACTCTAAAGAGCTAATAAAGAAGGTTGAAATAGAGAATATCGTATCAGAAGATTATTTCTCAGATGAACTTTTGAGGCTTGAAAATGAAAACTTGGTAGAGTTTTATTTTGAGCGCATACCGAATCGACCAGAATCATCATACCTTGTAATTGCTAAGGAAGATTTTTTGAGAGTATATCAATTTGAGGGTACTTATTCTCACAATATTCTTAAGTCATACTATGCCAATGGAAATGTTGACAATTATCAAGAATATCAGCATGGAATTATGCATGGTCTTCTTAAAGAGTATCATGATAATGGAGCTATACATTTCGAATGTTCTTTTGATAAAGGGTTATTAGTTCCAGGGAAGTATTCATGGAAATATGACAGTGGCAACATCATGTTTCTTGGTGCTTTGAGAAAAAAAGAAAATGAAAGCCCTGAACGCAAAGACCTTTATGACCCAAATTCTGAATTTAGAATTGGTATTTGGGAATTTTTCGATGAAGACGGAAACATTATGAAATCCGTCAATTATTTGAACAATGGAGAAAAAGAAATTATTTCATGGTCTATTGCGGAATCGGAAACCCCAATATGGATATAACTTTAAAAAATAAAAAACCTCCCAATTTAGTTGCATCTTAGACAAGTTGTAATCCAGTACAACGTTATAGATTAACTACACCTTTTTATTTTCTGGAATTTGCAATTTAAGTCTCACAATTACCCATGGAGGGTAGACAGTTATGCTCAGAAGACAAATAGTTATATTGAGAAATTAACTTTATCTCTTCAGAAATACCATTTTAATAGTCTATATTCATCATTCAAGCAACATACAAACACCACCATCCAAAAGTTAACTGAGTTATTTGCAAAGTTTTTCGGGAAGAAATACTTTTATGTCGAAACTTTAAAAAAATTTAAAATCAGTTTTACATGAACAGACAAGACAGGCTTAAAGCACTTCAAAAGTATTTACAAGACAATGGTGACAGAGAAAATAATTTTGACGCCATTTACAAAAAACTACTTTCTGAAATTTCTGCAGAACTTTCATACAATGACGATATGAGAGAAAATTTGTATCTAAATAATTTGCGGCAGACAAAGGATAAACAAGCTTCTCATTACATCCAGACCAAACAAAAAAGACCAAAATCAAGTCGCTATCCTGAATTTAGAGATTTTGTTAGCAACTTTGAGGACGACGTTATGGAAGGGATAGGACTTAAAGTCAAACCAGCTTCCAAATGACCTCTGAAGATCCTGAAGTCTGTCCACAATTGAGCGTAGACAAGGAGTTGGACGCACTCTGAGTTTAGTCCTAGTACTGGACTGGGTGTTGCTCCGTATAGTAGCCAGAATTGATTACACCCTTTTATTTTTCCTGAATTTGTAATCCAACCAATCTCATAGACAGTTCGATGGCTTCACCGTCGTGGAATCGTTCATTGCCTCTCATTACCCCCGGTTGCACCGGGGGCTATTCATGGTTTAATCCTTTCAGGATCATATAAAAGATATTTCCATAACGTGCATAGAAATAATCTTTGATCGACCACGAAGTGGTCAAACCATGAATAGCCATGGGTGAAACCCATGGAAAACATGGGAGACATACAAATCACCCGACCCCGAATGGGGTCGAACCTATTTTCATAGAATTCGATATTTTCTTATTATTTTCATTCACCCAATATTGGATCATATTTTTAAACCTAATTTTTTATGAGCACACATACTCAGCTTATATATCACATTGTTTATGGCACCTATAAAAGAGAGAAGACAATGGTTCTGAACAACAAACGTCGCCTTTACTCTTTTATCAATGGAATTCTCAAAAACAAAAATTGCCATCTTTATCGCATCAACGGCATGGAAGATCACCTCCATATTTTGACTCACATTCACCCGACGGTTGCTTTGGCTACGCTTGTAAAAGACATCAAATTGGCTAGCATCGATTTCATTAAAAGTGAAGGGATATTTCCTGATTTTGATGGCTGGCAAAATGGATATGGGGTATTTACTGTTTCCCAAAGAGATAAAGACCAGCTAATTAATTACATCAAAAATCAGGAGACACACCATAAGAATGAAAGTTTTTATGATGAATATAAAAGACTTATCGAAGAGCATGGGATTGAATTTGATGAGAAATATTTGCTAGAGAAGATACCTTTGTATTTATATCAAATTCAACCAATCCCAAAATGTTCGACGGCTTCACCGTCGTGGAATCAATCTTTGGATCTAATTACCCCGGGTTTTACCCGGGGCTCCGCCGCGGCGGAAAAGTTATTCATGGTTTGACCACTTCGTGGTCCACCTAATCAAATTCTCTTTCTATTGATTAATCGTTGTACAATAGATCCTTGCTATTCGAGTCCCGACAGCGGTACGGGATGTAATCTCGAACATTGATCTAGGAATTTGCAATCCCAAAATAAGCGACAATTAATTGTTTTGGCGAACCCTTATTTTCTCAATTGACATCTTTTCGGCCAAAACCCGGAAATCATTTTTAATTATTTACCTAGGGTTAAAACCCTAGGCTACAAAAATATCATCGCTATTTACCTATGATCCTTGCTGTCCTTGCTGTTCGAGTCCCGACAGCGGTACGGGATGTAATCTCGAACCTTGATCTAGGGATTTGCAATCCCAAAATGTTCGACGGCTCCACCGTCGTAGGGATCTCCCTATATATCTTTAACACCTCATTTCATGCGGGGCTACGACGCGGCGCACAAGTATTCATAGTTTGACCACTTCGTGGTCTTAAAAATGGAATTAGAGGTCTTATTGAATTACTTAAATCAATGATCCTGGAAGGCCTGTCCCGTTTTTTCGGGTAATCGAACCATGAATAACGAGACCATAGTTTGAGGAATATAAAACCGGATACCGAAGGGATCAAACTACACATTATCTCAATTTCCCAGCGTCCACAGCCAAATCGGTAAGGTAAGATTTTTTAAATTAAATATACATTTTGTATACTTTACGTGTATATTCACGTACCTGATAGGAATGCAAGATGGATGTTAAAATTGTAGCCACAGAAAGCAGAAAAATCGTCAGAGCCAGCATCCGCAGGGCAAATGAATCTGATATTCAACTACCCTCCCTAAACGAAGGCTGGAGGTTTAATTTTCGGAAGCATTCCAAAAAAAAACAATTCCAAACCTACGTTCTAACTCGAATCGAAACACCGGATATCGTTGAAGGATGTCTAATTTTCGAAATGAGAGTCGAAATCGAGCCGTATATGGCCTATGTAGAGATCGCACCAAAGAACAGAAGAATCAATGGGGAATACGATAAAGTTGCTGGATGTCTCATAGCCTATGCTTGCAGACTCAGTTTTGTGAACGGAAAAGGAGATTATCATGGATGGCTTGCTTTTGACGTTTTAGAAGAATCAAAGGCGGACGAAATCAGGTTGATGTCCATTTATTCATCCAAATATAAGACTCTGAGATTCGGTGAGACCACCACGATGGTCATATCACCTGAGGGAGGCGAATTATTAATTGAGGAATTTTTAACTTAATAAAGTTATGGAAAATCAAGAATTGCTAGTAAATGACATTTGGAACGCTAAGAAAAAGGAGGATTTAAAAAAATTCATTTCAACCCAATCCCAAAAACAATCAAAGGAAAGATTATTACATAATCGCCTACTTTCTATTCAATATAAGTTAGAAGATTATATAAATGAGAACGCTGTAGATAAGCAAGAATTAAGAATTTTAGATTTCGTGAAGATGTATTTGAAAGCGCTCAACATTACTAAAAACAGTTTGGCTCAGCACTTTGAAATGGAGCCCAGCAATCTACATAAGTATTTGACAGGCGAAAGAAGGATGAATGCCGAACTTGCAATGAAGCTAAGCAGCTTTTCTCATACCAAGCCTGAGTATTGGTTTTCAATTCAGATAAAAAACGAACTCATAAAGCTTAGACAAGAGAAAAGTAATTTAGACGAATACAAAAGGTTTGATTATAAAAATTTAGTGGAGATTTAAAATGAAATCTGCTCAGTTGGATTATTCAGATCATTCAGTTGGCGCTTTGTAGATCCGAATATTAGCCAATAGCAAAACCCCTTCTTGCCTACGCTTATCCATAAATCTTACTTATCATCACCCTCAACTATCAAACCATCCCTAATGACCAATTCAGACTCAATCATCACTTCCATAAAAGAAACATCAGGAGATCTCAACTGGCAAGCATTGCTGGAAACCATCATTTCGGCCTTTGATTGTACTGCAGGAACCATCCACACGCTTGACCATACGAGCAATCTATTGATGCTCCAATCCCAAAAAGGAATTCCTGACTTCCTTTTGCCAAAAATGTCTTCCATTCCGATCGGAAAGGGAATGGCCGGAATCGCAGCTGAGCGGAAGACTCCGGTAGAAATGTGCAATCTGCAGACCGACGATTCCGGAGTAGCTCGTCCAGCCGCAAAGGAAACCAAAGTGGAAGGATCCATCGCCGTCCCTATGCTATTGGAGGGAAAACTTTATGGAACGCTAGGCATAGCCAAATCGATACCCTATGATTTCACCAAGGCAGAAAGTGATGCATTGTTGAAAATTGGGGAGGAGATCGCTAAAAATATTAAGTCCTAAGTGATACCATGGTAGTAGTAGTTGAAGTCCACACCAGGCCTATGTCCTGACAGATAGGAAGTTTAAGGATTTAGTGGTTTGTGAGACACAGACCCCTGTTAAAGATAAATCGAGCGCAGCTTCTGGAGAAGCAGCACTACCAAAAAGCTATAGGGGAATATTTTTTTGAGCCTATCAGTTAACTGACATTTTTTTGCGCCCCTTGGCTTTAATGAGATTCTTTACACTAAGTGACAGGCTATCAACAAGAATCAATTTCAGATACAAACAAATTTGAAAACTGTTCGCAGCTCCGAATATTAGCTCATTGGCAATCCTACAAGTGGCGCAATTAATTTATATTGAAAATCGTGAAAACGAAATTTAATCATTAAGGATGAATTAGAAATTTACAAAACACTGATCATGAACGTAAAATCAAACAAGTGTCTTTTGAAGTCCAACTTATTACTAGGGTTACTTATACTTTTTTATTCAAATGGATACGCACAAACTACCCTGATTTCGGAGATGGATGAATTGAAATGGGAAAAGGTAATGCCGGGCATTTGGAAGGCGAGTTTTGGCGAAACGGGTTTAAACCCAATGGACTATGCCAATTCACCCAAAACAGATGCTATCAATGAGCTGGGAGATGCCCCATTCCCATTTGACAAAGATGCCAGTCGCAGTCTTCTTACTCAAGACCGAGCAAGTATAAGACTGCCGCTGAGGGAAACAGAACAAATTTACGGCTTAGGTTTAGAATTTGAAGGAATAGACAGACGTAGCAATGTTTATTCGCTTAAAGTAGATCACTATGGTGGAATCAAAGGATACACCCATGCACCGGTACCCTTTTACATTTCAAGTGAGGGATATGGGGTTTTAATTAATTCGTCAAAGCGCATAAAAATACATGTAGGTGTGGGTAACAGAAAAGACAGTAACCTCCCTGAGCCCATAGACCGAACAACAGGTAAAAACTGGTCTGCGCGCCCATTGTCTGATGCGGTTGAAGCAAGTGTTCAAGGTGGTGGAATGGAAATTTATGTTTTTTCCGGACAAACAACCCTTGAAGTAGTTCAACGGTATAATCTATTTTTTGGAGGCGGTGTCATCCCACCGAAATGGGGCCTAGGCTTTTGGCACAGAATGCATACCGAAAGCAGTGACCTGGATGTATTGAAAGAAATACAAGATTTTGAAGAACGCAATTTTCCTTTGGATGTAATAGGACTTGAGCCTGGCTGGCAAAGTTTTGCCTACCCATGTTCTTACGATTGGGACACTACACGCTTTCCAAACCCTAAGACATTTATCCAGACCTTGGATGACAAAGGCATAAAAGTAAATCTATGGGAGAATCCTTATGTAGCGCCGGCTTCAACAATGTATGATGACATCAGTCCCTACACAGGCAGTCATACGGTATGGCTAGGCGAAGTGCCTGACTACACCATTTCCGAAGCACAAGAAGTACTCTTGAAGCATCACCAAAAAAATCATTTAGACATAGGTGTGAGTGGGTATAAATTTGATGAAGTGGATGGCTATGATGTTTGGTTATGGCCCGATCATGCCACATTTCCTTCAGGTAATGATGCCGTAGAAATAAGACAACTCTATGGCATGATGATGATGGATATGTTTGATGGTCATTTTAAAAAGCAAAATCAGCGAAGCTACAATCTGATTAGATCAGCTTACATAGGAGCCAGTAATCACAATTTTGTATTGTATAGCGATTATTATGATCACAAAGGCTATGTAACTGCATTGGCCAATGCTTCGTTGGCAGGACTTTTATGGACTCCTGAAATCCGAAGTGCTGATTCCTCAGAGGAATGGATTAGACGTTTTCAATCGGTCAGTTTCTCTCCACTGATGATGCTCAATGCCTGGTCCTCTGGCAAAAAACCATGGAGTTTTCCCGAGGTAACCGACATGGTCAGAAATACAATTGAGCTTAGAATGAAACTATTGCCTTATCTCTATACCGCCTTTTATGAATACAATCAAAAAGGCATGCCACCTTTTCGAGCGATGGTATTGGAGAATGGATACGAAACTCAAGAGACATTGACAGGCGGTGAGCTGGATGATGCGAAGAATCCATACGTCGAGCAAAAAAGATTAGAAGTTACCGATCAATACATGATGGGGCCCTCCATACTTGTAGCACCAGTATTTACCGGGCAAAAGGAGCGTGACATTGTTCTTCCCAAGGGGAATTGGTTCGATTTCTATACCGGGGAACATGCAGGTAATGGCGAGACCATTACCATACAAACTAAGCTTGAAGAAATACCGCTGTTTGTAAAAGATGGAGGTATCATTCCAATGTTATCCTCAGTGGACAAAAGTGCGACAAATCAATCTTTGGAAATCAGACAATATGGTTCTAAGGAAAATACCTACTTATTATACAATGATGACGGGATCAGCTATGACTATGAGCGGGGCGAATATGCTTTGACAGAACTCAAGTCCACTAAAAATAAGGAAGGACAATTAGAAGGAAGTTCTAAAGAATTGAAAAACAACAAATGCACCTACGGAAGTATTACTTGGCGATGGATGACAGCACTGGATTAACTAGGCGACTATTGCTGAAAACGCATAATACTAGCCGCCATACTAACAAATTCCAGATTTGGACTTTGCCTCAACGCCCTTCAATAGTCTATTTACCATAAACCACAAATTAATTAGCTTAAGCTTTTAGCCATAATAAGCAAATCCATTCACCTTGCCCGGCAAATTCACACAACTTCAGTCAATCTAGCTCTTGACATTGTAGCAGATAGAAATGAAATGTATTTTCATTAGCTTTCCGGATGAACATGGACATATTTTTGAGCTGTCAGAAGTCCAAAAGTTGAAGCAGTCTAGTCAGATCGAACAGTGCTATTTATTGAGAAGACACCCCTAAAAAAGTCAAACCCAATTAAATCAAATTTTATGAATGAAGCCCTAGTAAAGCCAAATCGGATCCTTTCAATTGATGTATTGAGAGGTTTTGATATGTTACTGATAATTTTCGCAGATCGATTTTTTATAGGTCTACATGATGGCGCTGGGACTTCTTTTACCGGATTTTTAGCAAATCAATTTGATCATCCTGAATGGTTTGGTTCGACATTCTATGATATTATCATGCCTTTGTTCTTATTCGTTGTTGGCGCGGTTATTCCATTTTCTTTATCCAAAAGGATGCAAGAAAATACCACCACAACAGCCGTTTATTGGAAACTTATCAAGCGTTTTATCATTCTATTTATTCTTGGCTGGATTGTTCAGGGGAATCTATTGGCGCTTGATTCTGCGCAGTTTCGCATTTTCAGTAATACCCTGCAGGCCATAGCCGTTGGATACTTTTTTTCTTGTATTGCATACATCAACTTAAATATAAAGTGGCTCTATTTTATTTTCGCCCTTTGCCTTATTGTTTACGCCTTGCTATTAACGGTTCCTAATGTCCCGGGTATTGGAAAGAGTGTCTTGCTGCCGGATCGTAATTTTGCTTTGTACGTGGATCAGTTAGTTTTTGGAAAATTTGATGACGGCCTGCAGTACACTTGGCTGCTTACCGGATTAGGTTTTACAGCAACCACGCTGTCTGGCATCTTTGCGGGAGAATTGATTAAGTCGAACCATCCACGAAATAAAGTTGCGCTGTATTTATTCATTGCTGGCCTAGTTTCATTAGCAATGGGATTGATATGGGGAATATGGCACCCTATTATTAAGAAAATATGGACAAGCTCATTTGTGCTGGTATCATCAGGAGTTTCCTATCTACTGCTGGCTTTGCTCTACTGGATAATAGATGTAAAAGGAAAAATCAACTGGTCATTCCCTTTAAAAGTAATTGGCATAAATGCAATCACCGCATATGTGCTATCTCATGTGATTAATTTCTCTAAGGTCGCGGACTTCTTCTTGTTTGGATTGGAGCAATACAGCGGCGCGTATTATGGAATGATCGCTACAACGGGAGGCTTTGGCCTACTCTATTTATTATTGTGGTATATGTATCAAAACAAAACGTTTATTAAAATCTAAAAATCACCCTCATTCATTCTTAGTAGCGGTAGAATCTTTGTCTAGATTTAGTCTAAAACCAAAAATTTTAAAATTATCTTTTAACTATACATTATTTAATGTGATTACCCGCAATTATGCCAGCGATCTCTTTTACATCTTAAGCCATCGATGGCTCGCTGACAGGATTTCAATTATACTTCAAAATCCTTAATATTTCATCAAACAAGCCTAAGATAGCCATCGGAAGAATTACCCACAATACCAGTGTTTACCATATAATAAGCCGCTTTTATCTTTAATTCATCCAAATACGGATACACATAAATAAAAAAAATAAGACTGCTATAATCGCATTGATAATGAAGAAGTGAACGTGAAAGGATTGTGACCATATCATTTTATATGCACTAATCAGAAGCAGTTTGATTTTCGGGGCAATTAATCCAAAGAACTGTGATGAGAGGATTGCTAAGTATTTCCTATTGCAAACCATAATTTGGATAGTTTTTTACCAAACAAGCCTTAACCGACTCAACCTGAATTTAATATCGCTGCTTGTCCTTATTTAGCTACCATTTGCTAAACAGCGCATATACAACGCCACCAGATCAAATTGATTTTTCACTAGTTCTTCAGAAATAAATGTTAGGATTCTCATCAAAAAGAACTGCTATTCCTCTTAGTTAATTACATTTGATATATAACCCAAACGTAGCTTACTATCCAATGAAAGACCTCCCAAATATCTTAGATTTAAAAGAAGTAGACCTCTCCATGATCAATATCGTAGGAGGAAAAAATGCCTCCCTCGGAGAGATGATCCAAAATTTATCAGAACGAAATATTCGTGTACCCGGTGGTTTCGTGATTACAGTTCATGCTTTCAATGCTTACATTGCCCACAATAATATCAGAGACAAGATAGATCAGCAACTGGAGGGCATTGACACTTCAGATATCATCAAACTTCGCAAAACCGGCTCGGCCATTCGTAGGCTGGTAGCTGATGGAATCTTCCCTCCTGAGCTGGCCAAAGAAATCACTGATCGCTATTTCGAATTATCTGCTAGCTACGACAATGATGCTACGGATGTGGCCGTACGCTCTTCTGCCACGGCTGAAGATCTTCCAGATGCTTCTTTTGCAGGTCAGCAAGAAACTTTTTTAAATGTCCGCGGTTCGCAGGCTTTGCTCAACTCTGTTAAAAGTTGCTTTGCCTCACTTTACAATGACCGAGCAATATCCTATCGAGACGAGCGCGGATTCGATCATGCATCGGTGCAGCTTTCTGTTGGTGTTCAGAAGATGGTTCGCTCCGATATTGGTGTTTCAGGTGTTGCTTTTTCCATTGATACCGAAAGTGGATTTCGTGATGCCGTGATCATCAATGGTGCTTACGGCTTGGGCGAGCTTTTGGTACAAGGTGAGATCTCGCCTGATGAATTTATTGTGTACAAGCCACTGCTTTCTAATCCAGCGTTACGGCCGATTATCGAAAAGAAGATGGGTCTGAAGCACCATAAAATGGTGTATGGAACTACGCTGACGGAAATGGTGAAAAGAGTTCCTGTGGATCAGAAGCTTGCCAATAGTTTCTGCCTCGATGAAGACCAAATCCTCCTACTCGCACGCTGGGTCACCGAAATTGAAACCTATTATACCGCCAAAAGAGGGTTGCCTACCCCAATGGATGTGGAGTGGGCCTTGGACGGACTCACCAAACAGCTTTTTATCGTACAGGCTCGTCCTGAAACTGTTCATTCCCAAAAAATCGAAGGGACTTTAATTGAGTACCATTTTGATGTAGAACCTGATGCCTCCCAATTGATCATGGAAGGAATTGCTGTGGGAGACAGGATTGGGGCTGGAAAAGTGCACAAACTTTACACGCTTGACGGTCGTGACGGAAGTGAAGATGAAGCAGCTTTCCGAGAGGGCTCTGTGCTAGTTACTGAGATGACCGATCCTGACTGGGAACCTCTGATGAGAAAAGCTTCAGCCATTATCACAGATAAGGGTGGTCGCACTTGTCACGCTGCCATTATAGCCAGAGAAATGGGCATCCCGGCAATTGTAGGAACAGGCAATGCCTCTTTAGTCTTGCAGGACGATGATGAAATCACAGTGTCTTGTGCTGAAGGCGAAACGGGAAAAGTGTACGCTGGAAAAATAGATTTTCGTGAAACACTGACTACGCTCAAAGACCTCCCGAAGAGTAAAACGCCCATCATGATGAATGTGGCATCCCCTGATATGGCTTTCAAATTTTCACGAATACCCAATAGCGGAGTGGGCTTGGTGAGGGAAGAGTTTATTATCAATAATTACATCAAAGTGCACCCGATGGCCTTACTCAAGCACCGAGAAGTTGGCGACAAAGTGCTTTCACAGAAAATCGAACAAATCACTGCTGGATTTGACTCAGAGAGTGATTTTTTTATCAAAAAACTATCCTACGGGATCAGTAGGATTGCAGCAGCCTTTTACCCGAAAGACGTCATCGTACGCTTCTCAGATTTCAAGTCAAACGAATATATGAATCTGCTTGGCGGGAAATATTTTGAGCCAGAGGAAGAGAATCCAATGATCGGATGGCGCGGTGCTTCTCGCTACTATTCTGATGCTTTCAAAGAAGCCTTTGGATTGGAGTGCAAGGCGATCAAAAAAGTGCGTGAAGAGACAGGTTTAGACAATGTGATCGTAATGATTCCTTTCTGCCGCACCCCAGCAGAAATGAAGCGGGTGCTCGAAACCATGGCTTCATTCGGATTGGTACGCGGCGAAAATGGACTTAAAGTATACCTTATGGCCGAACTTCCTTCCAATATTATTCTTGCCGAGCAATTTGCAGAGCATATCGATGGTTTTTCTATCGGTTCTAACGACCTGACCCAGCTTACCCTCGGTCTAGACCGTGACTCGAGCTTGGTTGCACATCTCTATGATGAGCGGAATGAAGCGGTGAAAATGATGATCAGTCAGCTGATCAAAAGTGCTAAAAAAATGAATGTGAAGGTGGGTATTTGTGGACAGGGTCCATCAGATTTTCCCGATTTTGCAGCCTTTCTGATCGAAGAAGGAATTGACACCATATCTGTCACTCCCGATTCAATATTGAAGACCCTCAGGGCTGTGCACAAGCTGGAAAAGGTGATGCTTACAACTACTTTCCTTCCCGAAAACAATTAATTTGGCTTCTCCAGAAGTTCTTGGGACATAATTCTGACATTAGCTATTCAATAGTAAATCAGATGCTACAAGGTGATAAAATAGCTCAATAACTTCATCGGCAGCATAATTGACGGGCCAACCAATAATTATAGAATGTGAAATTATAATTGGATGAACGTGCAGAACAAGTAATCATAAATGGTGTCGGTTTGAGGTAACTCGGTCAGGCCTGATTATAAGCTAAAACACAGATCAGGGAAACTATATTGGTAGATTGGGATGGAGAATTCAAGTTGAAAAGGTGGTTTTTAGAAACGCCCTTAACACTAGACGCCACCTGGTCTTCCAATATGCCTTCTGGTCAGATTAAGTTGATTGAATCACTGAGTCGATCAGCAGCGTAGTGCAACATGATGTGGACATGGTGTAAATCTTAAAGTAGTTGGATGTAATGACAGCTTTAAATTATAAAGAACCCCTTGCAGCTGTCAGGGGCAATTTGGTCAATAGTCACCTATTTGATTTCATCGGTAAAGCTGACTATACTCATGACTTGGAAAGACAATAAGAATTGAGCTAACTAATTCTATTTGTTGAAGCTGAAATAAATACACCGGGCATCTAAAAAAATCAATTCATACTTCCTCAATTTATATGAGACCTGAAAAGAAGCATAGTGTC
>Ga0222709_1000134_pt1 | contig 27673 bp, 25 predicted proteins | sample AntAcemetage1692_FD_179822 | JGI IMG/M metagenome (GOLD analysis project Ga0222709, IMG submission 179822) | Saline water microbial communities from Ace Lake, Antarctica - #1692 | ecosystem: Environmental > Aquatic > Non-marine Saline and Alkaline > Saline | place: Antarctica: Ace Lake...
CTTTGTTGTTACGGCCACTGCGACGTATTTGTACAGGAACTTGCCCGTTAAAATCTAGGGTAAGTGTTGTAGATGCTCCAGGTGCAAGCGATTTAGCTAGTGGTACAACTAGTATCGTTCCTTCTTCTTTTGGGTTTAATGCTTTGCCGTCTTGCTTGAGGTTAGCTATTTTAAGATACCCTATCTCGTTAGGCGTCAGTGCTGCAATGCGGGAGCCTACACGGGGATCTGGATCTGCAATGGTGCGAGAGCGCACGTCCATCTCACTACCTGGTTGAAATGCATTAAAGAACAAGTGGTAATACACACGGTCCAGTGTTTCCGGTGAATTGTTTGTATAAACCAGTGTTTGTGTACCTGTGTACTGGTAGTTGTTCACATTTATGTCCACGTCCATTTTGTAATCAACGTGCTGTTGCCAGTACGTGCTGTTATTTTGGGTTGCGATGGCGGCACTGTTTTGGGTAGAACTACAACTTGCTAGGGTAAGCGCTGTTGCAAGTATAAAAATTATTTTTTTCATGGGCGTTGTAATTTTTAGCTAATATACGGATTATTGGAATTGCGATTTCGTACTGCAATTCATATTTATAGGTTTACTAATTGATCTTATCGACCACTTGAAGCTTAAAAGAAATTTGGGTACGCTTCACGTAACCCGTGTTTATTGATGTCTTCATTACACTAGGGTTTTAATGTATCGCTATTTCAGGACGAGACAAAATGAAATCATAAAAAAGCCCATTCACAAGGAACGGGCTTTTTTATTAAATGGCTTTAGTTTTTGCACCCTTTTGGGCTGGTAAACAAAAACTAAATAATTTTCTCAAAGCTTAGAGGCCATAATAAGTGCGTTATATAAATTTACCATTTTACCAGAAGTGGTAATGGTGTTAAAACGTTTTGTGCTCTCATCGCCCAGGTTTACATTTGCACTAGCTTCTAGACCACTTTCCATAAGCACTTGCTTTACCTGACCTGCGGTGAGTTTAGGATATTGAGAGCGTATTACAGCAGCAACGCCTGCAACTGCTGGGGAAGCCATAGAGGTTCCTTGTGCATTGCGGTATTTATTATTAGGCGTTGTAGAATAAATCGCTACACCAGGTCCGAAAACGTCCACGGTTTCTGCTCCATAATTTGAGAAACTTGCAACTAGGTTAGACCCGTACTCGTAGTTAAGGGCACCTACCGTTAAGAAGTTATCTGAAATATTAGGTTGTGTTCCTACTTGATCCTGTGGGTACACTTGCGTGTTGTCTAAGTTAATGCCTTCGTTACCAGCGGCATTTACAATAAGCACGTCTTTAGAAGCTGCATATTTTATAGCATCCCAAACCCATTCTGGGTGTGTAGAGTGATATTTACCAAAACTGGTATTAATAACCGTTGCGCCGTTGTCTGCGGCATACCGTATAGCCATTGCGATGTCCTTGTCGTACTCGTCACCATCTGGCACTGCGCGTACCACCATGATTTTTACATTGTTTGCAACGCCATTAACGCCTTTATCATTATCGCGTTCAGCGGCTATAATACCTGCAACATGCGTACCGTGAAACGCATCTTCTTTCTCTGGATTTGGACCCCAGTATTTGTTGTTGCCGTAAGGTTTTCCATCCCACACATATGGGTCATTACCCAGTATAGTGCGGTAGTTCTTGTTTAATTTAGTGCCGTTTAATAGGTCATTTGCATTGGTGATTATATTACCTAACTCTGCACGAGCCTCTTCTACGGTTGGTATAATGCCTAAAAAATACGTCATTACAGAAACGGACTTCTTTATAGTTTCCTCGTCACTTTTAATGGCTTTTACCTCGTCCAGCGTATATACTTCCTTACCTACTTCCTTTGTAATAACAGCGTCTGCATCGTTAATTTGTTTTAATATTTGCTCATAACGCTGCTTGTTTGTGTTAGCCTCTGCTATTTTACCGTCATATTCTTTTTGTGCTTTTGCAACGATGTCTGTAGGTAATTTTGCCTTATCCCTTATGATACGCTCGTATTCTAGGTGCTCTTCTACAATATCCCCTAAAAAATTCCAGCCATGCACGTCATCTATGTAGCCATTGTTATCGTCGTCTTTACCGTTACCGGCAATTTCCTTAGGATTTGTCCATAAAACGTCGTCTAGGTCTTCATGTCCTACGTCTATACCAGAGTCTATAACGGCGACAATGGTTGTTTTACCCTTTCTACCTTTAAGGATTTCCGCGTAAGCCTTGTTAACGCTCATGCCGGGTATAGTGTCTGCTACCAGGTCCAGGTCCTTCCAATTATGCAGTTGCTCCTCAGTAAGAGCGGTAGTTTTAATAGGCGTTTGGTCTATATTTCCTATAGGCGGCGATACTATTGCAAGACCGCTGCCGCAACCAGAGATCATACCTGCGGCAACTACTGTTAGGAATGTGTTTTTAATAAAAGAATATGTCATGTGAATAAAGTATTTGTGATCAAAGTTAACGAACTATTTGCGCACTATCAAATAGTTCAAGGCGGTATAAAAATTTTAAGCAGTTGTTGCTAAAGTGTGCTTTTCTAGAAAAAATCACTAAAAGTAAATACCGCATCCAGTCGCGCGCCTTTGTCAGTATGTTTTACGGTAATAATCTCGTGTGCAGAGTCATGCCCTAGAATCAGGTAATATCCGTTTGTGGCTGCGTTGTTAAGAAACGCTGTTTTCTCATCTATAGTGAGCAGTGGTCTGGTGTCATAACCCATTACAAAGGGTATAGGAATGTGCCCTGCGGTAGGCAGCAAGTCTGCCATAAATACAAAGGTTTTATCTTTAATGGTAATGTGCGGTATCATCATCTTTTCTGTATGTCCGTCTACAAAAAGTATGGCAAAACCTGCTGCGGTATGTCGTTCAAAAACCTGTGTTTGTTCTATAAATTCGAGCTGCCCACTTTCTTGTATAGGCAGTATGTTTTCTTTGAGGAAACTGGCCTTTTCTCGAGCGTTAGGAACTGTGGCCCAGTTCCAGTGGTTTCGGTTTGTGTGGAATTTCGCTTTTGCGAAAGCAGGCTCATAACCATCCCTACCGTTTTTTTGAATCACCCCACCACAATGGTCAAAGTGTAGATGGGTGAGGAACACATCAGTAATATCGTCGCGAGAAAAACCTGCTTTTTTGAGAGAGCTGTCTAGGTCATAACGGTGATCCATATAGTAGTAACCAAAGAATTTCTCGTCTTGTTTGTTCCCCATGCCCGTGTCTATGAGCGTGAGGCGGTCGCCGTCCTCAACAAGCAGGCAACGCGCGGCCATGGCTATCATATTGTTAGAGTCGGCCGGGTTCGTGCGTTGCCATAAACTTTTGGGCACCACGCCAAACATGGCACCGCCGTCTAGTTTAAAATTGCCTGCTTCTACAGCGTGTAGTTTCATAGGTTTTGAGATTTAAGGGTAAAAATAGTAGAAATTGAGGGAAACACATAATGTTACTTGTTTAGTTATCTATCTATCCGCCTGCTACCATTGCACAATCCCTAAGTATCGTATCGGGTATAAACCTGCAAATAACTACTGTTACGGGCACAAAAAAGGTGTTTATGAATAGGAAAACCACCTCGCCTTTGTCCGTTTTTTTGAGCATGCTCATTGTGGCATCAACTTTGAATTCCCGTGAACAAGGTAGGTCACAATTCCTAAAAAAAGAATTTGTACCACTTAAAATAATTGCAAAGCACGTGCGCATACAGGAGCTGCTCGCACAGCCTAAATTTGCAGGTAAACTTACTGCACTGGCCTGCACGGAACTTGCAAAATCAACAAAGCTTGTGGATGTTCAAATAGGCACTGCAGGGTTACGGTTTATATGGACTGATGATTATATATCATACACCTTTAACGTGGTACAAGACTCCCCAGAAAAATAGACGGTGCTTAAAAACCATGTATTTATTATCGTAAAAGGCACGACTGAGATACAACATCCGTTACTTACAATGTGCTTAGTCTTGTGCGTATCATACGGAAATTATACAGCTAGCGTCTGATTTAAGAAGTTCATAATTTTACGTGCATTTTCATTTCATCATGAGTATAAAGCTTATTGTTCTGAGATTCTAAATGGACTTGCTCGATTCTTTTATTAAAAGAAAAAATACAATCAGGTTATCGAGCTCGAAGGTCTCGGGCGTATTTTGTAGTTGCTGCCTACTTTTTCTTTAGTTATCAGAGTTGTGCATTTAAGCACAACGTACGTTTTTATAATAAGTTGGACAATAGCAACCTTTGACAAAGTAACCAAATACGGTTTTTCACGATGCGCTCTTCAGAATCTGTTTTTGTTAGAGTTAAAACTTATTTTTGCGTTTCTAAACCAGACACATGAATGTACTTATTTTGGGTAGCGGCGGCCGCGAGCACGCTTTTGCCGCTGCTATCGCCCAAAGCCCCCTACTTACCGCCTTGTTTGTAGCACCGGGAAATGCGGGTACAAGCGCCCTAGGGACAAATGTGCCTTTGGGAATTACAGACTTTAAATCGATAAAGGCTTTTGTTCTAGAAAACCACGTAACCTTGGTATTAGTAGGTCCTGAGGCACCGCTCGTAGCGGGTATCTATGACTTTTTTATAGAAGATAGGCAGCTTGCACATGTAAATGTGATAGGACCGTCCAAACAGGCTGCCATGTTAGAAGGTAGCAAGGAGTTTGCAAAAGAGTTTATGGAACGCAATGCGGTTCCTACAGCGGCATATAAAAGTTTTACGGCGACATCGCTATATGACGGAATGGCCTTTATAGATACTTTAAAACCACCCTATGTACTCAAAGCTGATGGACTTGCTGGAGGCAAAGGTGTGCTTATCATAAATAATGTACGGGAAGCAAAAGAATCCCTAGAGCAGATGCTTGTCGGTGCAAAATTTGGCGCCGCTTCTAATAAAGTGGTGATAGAAGAATATCTGGACGGCATAGAAATGAGTGTTTTCGTAATGACAGACGGTAATTCTTACAAAGTATTACCTACAGCCAAAGACTACAAGCGCATAGGGGAAGGCGACACGGGTTTGAACACTGGTGGTATGGGTGCGGTTTCTCCAGTACCGTTTGCAAATCAGGTGCTCATGGATAAAATAGAGCGGCAGGTAATCATTCCTACCATAAACGGGTTTAAAAAGGAACAACTGGTTTATAAGGGTTTTGTATTTATAGGCTTAATGATTGTAAATAATGAGCCTTTAGTGATAGAATACAATGTGAGAATGGGTGATCCAGAAACGGAGGTGGTATTGCCTCGCGTAAGCAGTGATTTACTTGCACATTTGCATGCGTTTAAAAAGGAGCAACTTCATAAAGAAGTAGTAACTATAGACTCTAGAGCGGCAGTTACCGTTATGTGTGTATCTGGTGGGTATCCAGAGATTTATGAAAACGGTATGGAAATAACTGGTCTCGATAGGGTCACGAGCAGCATTGTTTTTCACGCAGGCACTGTTAAAGAACAGGATATAGTTGTGACAAATGGTGGTCGGGTACTCGCAGTAACAGCTTACGGTGCTAACTTTAAAGAGGCACTAAAAAAATCCTATCACGATGTGGCAAAACTACATTACGACAGGATGTATTATAGAAAAGATATAGGTTTTGACTTATAATGGATTACCCTAAAAACGAGTGGCCCGTTTGGGTCTTATCCTCATCTTTATCATACTCTTTTAACTTGCGCATCCAGTAACCCAGAGCAGCTACAAGAACCAAAATTGCAATCCAGCTAAAAGTGTTTGCTAACCACCAGTTTTCTGCTTCTATTTCACCTAACCAGTGAAAGGGTATTAGTACAATTTCCTCAAAAAAATATGCGATTGCTTCAAAAACTTCTTTCATGATCGTAACTTGCTTATTATAGTTGCAAAAATAAATAAAAATGCTTTACGGTTTTTTAAAATCTGCAAAACCTATACATTATCTCTTAACGGGCGCTATGCTGCTGGCAGCTACAGTAATGCTTAGCCTGCTGCGTGGCTATAATGTAGTAGAAGTTGCAGGAGTGCTTTTTGTGATTATACTGTGCTTTCTCGTATTTCAATTTGTAGTTGCAAAAAACGAGCTTGTTGCCCGTTCCGCCATGGGTATGTGGGTTTTATTGTGGTTAATACTCGCTTGCATGGTAATGAAGATAGACGTAGAAGCGCTTGCTGCGTTGCTACTTTTATTACTCGCCCTACGCCGCATACTTTCTTTAAATTCAGGAAAAAGCGAAATCTCTAAAATATTTGATGCCAGTTTCTGGATTTCTATAAGTTGTTTTGTAAACCCTTGGTACGCGGTACTGTTTCTACTCGTTTATATGGGAATATTTTTGTACGCTAGAAATCAAATGCGATTTTGGTTCATCCCTTTTATTGCGATGCTTTGTGTAGGTTTCCTATCATTTACCATAGGCTATGTTTTTGAAATTCCCATGTACAGACCTTGGGAAAATTCATGGGCACTTGTAGATTTAAGTATAGTTGAAAAAGGGATTGGCGCTTTTATGTACTATATGTTACTGGTTCTTTCTGCGGTGTTTTTATTTATTTACGCCGCACGCATCGTAGACATAAATAAACGGGTACCACAGTTTTTAAGCGTGCTAATTACCTTAGTCATATTAGGCGCTGCACTCATGGTTGTTAATCACGGTGCACCGTTTAGTGCGGCCTTATTAACCTTACCGGCCATGGCCATTTTTATAGGTAGGGCCTCTTATTATATGGAACACAAGGGTTTTAGAGAACTCCTTTTATGGTTGCCGGTCGCGATTTGTGCGGTAAACTGGTCGCTATACCTATAAGCTCGCTATAGAAAATACTATATTTGTAATCTTAACACTATACCATGTTTTCACAAAAGGCAAATGCCATCTTCCAAAAAGTAATAGATAGTTACCACGTTACAAACGCGGTAGACCAACTTTTTGAAAACAGCTATGATCGTACTACGCATCTTATAGAGCATTTATTGTATCGCAAGTGCTGGATAGATACCGTGCAATGGCATTATGAAGACATTATACGCGACCCTAATATAGACCCAGTAGCAGCTTTGGCTCTTAAACGCCAAATAGACGCGAGTAACCAGGATCGTACCGATATGGTAGAGTTCATAGACGGTTATTTCTTAGAGCAATATAAAGGGGTTGCCGTTAAAAAAGGTGCGACTATAAATACAGAAAGTCCAGCATGGGCCGTAGATAGAATGTCTATTCTTGCCCTGAAAATATATCACATGAACGAGGAAGCTACTCGCACAGATGCCTCACAAGAACATATTGCAGCCTGCCAGAAAAAGCTCGATATTTTACTCGAGCAGCGCATAGATTTGAGTACAGCGCTAGACCAATTGTTAGACGACGTGGCTCATGGAACTAAGTATATGAAAGTTTACAAACAAATGAAAATGTACAACGACGACGAGCTCAACCCAGTTCTTAGAGCGCGCAAATAGTATGACCACGCCGCAGCGCATTTTAGTCATCAGACTCAGCGCTATGGGCGATGTAGCGATGTGCGTGCCCGTACTTCTCGCTTTTAAAAGAGCAAACCCTCAGGTTGAGATTGTTACGCTTTCGCGAAAGCAAACAAACCAGATCTTATCGCAAATTAACGGCATTACGGTAGTAGAAATACGTCTGCTAGAGGTGCATAAGGGCATTTCAGGCATCTATAAACTTGCCAAAGAGTTGCAAAAACACAACATAACCGCTATCGCCGACCTGCATAATGTCTTGCGTTCTAAAATATTGCGTTTTTTTATGACCGGAACTAAAAAAGCAGCACTCGATAAAGGACGCGATGCAAGAAATAAACTCATAAACGACCCGGCTTTCTTTGAGCAATTACCGCATACTACAGAAAGGTATGCTGATGTTTTTAGAAAATTAGGCTATGAAATCACGCTTGATTGCACGGAGTTTTTGCCCAAAATACCTATTGATAAATCTGTAGTGCAATTACTAACCAATCAAACCGTTAAACGTATAGGTATTGCACCATTTGCAGCACACAAACCTAAATCCCTTACTGTAGTGCGCGCACAAGAACTCGTGCAAGCCGTGAGCAGCATACCACAAGTTGAGGTGCTATTACTAGGCGGCGGCGACCGAGAAATTCAGGCACTGGAATCTATGGCTGCTAAAGCTACAAACGTAATATCACTTGCTGGTAAAATCGACTTTAAATCCCAATTAAGCGCGATTGCAAACCTAGATTGCATGATTGCCATGGATAGCGGTAACGGCCACCTAGCGGCCATGTACGGTGTTCCTGTGGTGACTATTTGGGGGAATACGCACCCCTATGCCGGTTTCGCACCTTATGCACAACCCAATGAAAACCAAATAATAGCAGATAGGGCGATATATCCACGGGCGCCTACATCTATTTTTGGGAACAAAGAGTTAGAAGGTTATACCACCGCAACAGACTCGTTTGCCATGAAACAGGTTTTAGAAAGGGTGGCGGCTATTTTACGCCAGAATTAGTTTATACTTTAACCTCTAGTCCCCGGTGCGTTAGTTGTCCGTTAACCGCTATGAGATATTAGCGTAAATAATTTATAAACCATTAGTGCTGAGTTACACATTGAAAACGGACTTATTGCGTTTGGAAAATTCTCAATTCCTTCTTTCTTAATCGATGGGTGATATTCAAAAAAACCAGTGGTTAAAGTTTCAAGTTATCAATTTCCTGCGTATTTATGAAAGAGTAGAATGAGTGCTAATCGCTTACAAATAAATTCATTTAATTAAAAAAAGTAGGTATTGAGGGAATCGTTGTCAGTTTCTGTGTGTTGCTGTCTTTTATTCTACATTATTAGCGCAAAGCAGCGCGTTTACATTTTGAAAGTTTAGCGCGCACGCATGGGGGAATCCCTCTAAAAAAAGGCCTTCAATTGCACGCTACCGGTGTGGATGGTAGGTGCGGTTTCTGAATTGCGGCCGCTGTAGCTCAGGTTGAGGTCTAAAAAGCTGTTTATGTTCTTTTGGAACAAAAGATTCCAGGTAAGGTTATTACCGGGTTGTAGTCCTTCCAACATCTGGAAACCTACTGGTGAGAACGCTTGTCCGTCAAATGTATTTTTTACGTATTTAAACTGCCCGTTAATCGCAAAGGCTTGTGCTTTTGTAAACGACCACGTAATCCCTGTGTTTTGCTGGTTGAGTGTCGCGATATCGTTAATATCATTTGCTTTATTTTGTGTTTCATAGAACAAGTCCAGTCTGTTACTGCTATCAAAAAAGTACGATAATTGCGGTCTAAACAACTGGGTATCTATCTTAAAATTACGGTTTGCAAAATTCTCGCTCATGCTTGCATTAAATCCCGTTTGCCCATTTACGGTAACTAACCAGCTCTCGCCTAGCTTGTGTAAAAAGGTGATTTGGTGGCTTTCTAAATCGCTTGCTAAGCTGCCTATACTTTGTAGATTCTCTGTTTGTGTGTTTAAGTAGGTATAGTTTGTTGCAAACCGTTGCTTACCGCGATTAAAAAACAAACTATTTCTAAAACTCAGGTTTAGCCCCAGCTGGTCGTTTGTTCCTGCAAATGGGTTCAGGTTAAACGTTGCACCCTCACGAGCAACCATGCGGTCTATAGTGTATGCCGTCTGGTTATAAAATGAGGCGAGCAGTTTTTTAATGCCCCTGGTCGTTGCCCAGGCGCCGGGATTAAGTGCGAGCGTTTGCGCAAACTTATTCTGGTGTGTTGGTAAAAATCGCTGGTTGGGCAGTAGCACGCGTACAAATTGTGCTTGGTCTTGGAACTGTGCAACTTCAAACTCATTTAAATCCTGAATGCCGTCTTCATTATAATCTATCCAGGTAAAGGTTCCCTGCCCGGGGTTTACAGCGACATATGTAAAATCTTGCTGCGGTATTGAGGCGCTGTTTGTCTCATAGGTTGTGTTTAATAGCACACCGTTTTTCCATAATTTTTGTTGGTATTGCACACGTGAGTTGAAAGAAAGCTGTTCTGCTAGGGCAGGTTGCTCGCTTTTTAGAATGCGGTAATTTGCAAATACACGCAAGTTACTATGCTTACTTTTAATAACCTGTGAGGTTAAATAATAATTAGTAGAGCGGTTTACGCGTTCTACAAAACCGCCACGCAGGCTGTCATTTACGCGGCCGCGGTAGCCCAGTTCGATAAAGGTGGCTGTAGAATCGCCGCGACCGGCATAAAATTCGTAACCGGTAAATTTTTGGGATAGTAAGGTGAGTTCTTGGGTCGCACTCTCGCGCTGCAGGTTATTTTCATGGTCGAACCGTGTTCCTGCGTAGTTTCTGGAAAATCGTTTTTCGACGTTTGCATTTGCCCTCGTAAATTGGGTCGTTAGAACCGCACCGTTTGTGTTTAGTACGCTTCCGCGAAAGCGGGATTGCCATCCACTACCCATGTAATCGCCAGCAACTAGGTGTTTATTACCAGAATAGGTGTTTTGAAATTCTAAATGCTGAAAATCGTAGCTCATTTGCAAGGTTGAGTCGCGTTTATAAACCACGCCAGCGGTAGTAAACAACTGGTTTGCAGTGGTGTTTGTTAAATTCCAATCACGCGAAAACTCAATATTGTAGACCCGTTCTACGTTTCTGAAATCGGTTTGAATATAGTCGGTATTGAGTCGTACTTTTAAGCTGTTTAGCGAGTCTTTAGGCATGAGTTCTTGTTCTATGGCTAGCTTTGCGGCTACACCAGTATTGTTATTATCGTCTATCGATGAAAATTTATTTAAATCCCTGTTACTAGCGGCAAATTCTGTAAAAATTTGGGTGCTGGTGCTAGGTCTATAAGTTGCCTTGAGTCCTGCTATAGTTAGTATCTCGGGCGTAAAAAGGCGTATAATAGGTTCGTAATTCCCTTGCAGCAAACCGTTTATGGGTGCTCTGTATTCATAAATGGCAGCAATGGCCTGATTGTTTACAATCACATAATCACCTTGATTTAGGCCTACAAGTGTAAATCGCACCGCAAAGAGTTCGTCTGTCGGGTTTTGTGAAAAAACAAAGCGTTCCACTCCGTTAATGACGTCCTTACGATAAAGGATCTTATTTTCAGAAAAGGTGTCGCTCACCGCACTAGGTGCTGTAGCAAGGTTAGGGTCGTCGCCAGCTAGGGCAAGTAGTGCGATTTGCTCTGGACTTACGTTTTGCTGTAACGGCTGGTTTTTTGCATCACTTTCTGTATAACCATAGGTCTCTACTTGTAGCTTTTCGGTACTGAAACCACCTGCGGCGTACCCTATAAAGCGGTTAAAGTTACGATCGCTAAACTGATATTCTATAGAAATACGCATCTCGCTCGTGATAGGAAATGTCGAGTTAAAAAAGACCTCACCAGCGTTGTAGTCTATGACATAGTCCGCGTTTTCACCGCGTGTGAGCGGTACACCGTTTACATACACACGCTCGCTGCCAGAAACAACTAGTATAAAAAGTTCACCACGTTGCCCAACCAGTTTGTAAGGCCCCTGATTACCCTCAGTTCCTGTAAACCTGCTGGTATTAAAAGTGCCGCGGACAAGTGCACCGGCAGCGCGCGCAAAACCCGTAGAATCATCACCGTTAAAGTTAATTTGGCCAGAAATACCTTGTACGCGTTTGGTGAAGTTATTAAACTGGTAACCTGTTTGTTGTATGTCTAAATCACCTGCGCGTATATTCCATTCGTCGCTATAAATTTCTATAAAAATTTGGTCAAATTCGTCGAGACGCTGTGCATAACCGTTTTGGGTCTGCGGTACATTTGCGTCTTGAATAGAGGCTCTAAGGGATACCTTATCGCTTAGTTTTCCGGTAATGCGCAGGTCCAGTTGTGAGTCCACGACAGAATTTTGGTTGTTTCCAGAACGTAAACCTCTGGTAATACTACCTGTTGTTTGTAAGCCGTCAAAGGGAACATAGGCCGTTGCTTCTTTAGGCTTTTTAAGCGCAATAAGTTGTTCTACCCTGCTGGTGTTCTCTAGAACCATACTCTGATCATAAGTCTGGTAGCGTCTTGTAAGAAAATCGGGTAACGGTAGGTAAACCACTTCTATAGAGTCGCGCTGCACAAAGCGTGTATCATTAAAACGCAGCAAGGACTTGGCAAAATCTACAGCGTACGTTGTGGAATCTACGACTGCGCCATTTTTATCTAAAACCTTAAAATAACGAGCGTTAATGCTTACGGAGTCTATGCTTATGCTATCACGTACAGCCAGTCTTTTTTTCTTAAGGTTTACAAATTCTTGCGCAACAGCAACGGTACTGAATAAAAATGCAATAAAAATGATAGATAACCGCATGTGCATGTAAAACTACAAGTTTCCGGAAATATTTTAAGCACTGGTTACATTTATTGCTCAGATCCACTTGTCAGTTTTTAATTGCCTATTCAGACTATGTACAAATAAGCATATTAAATAGTTGTTATTTGTATTCAAACAGTGCCCTACTATTGGCAAATGCAATACCAGAAACAGCAGCCGTTTTACTGGTTGTGGTCTTAATATTTTCAAGCACCGAGAACCAGTTTGAGGAGTTCCACAAATGTTTAGCGACAACACCATTAAACGACTCCACAGATATCTTAACATACTACAGAATCAACGTTACACGCGATATTCAAATTGTTGGTGCGATTAAATAATCACAATCACTCTGTATCATTGCGTTTAATAACTATGCGGAGAGCCCTGCATAACAGTGTGTCCCTTTTAAACATCTCCGAGTAATCTGTAAACTGCACACCCCTTATTTTACCAGTAAGTTGATTAAGGGTTTCCTACAGGCATTGCTCAGGAATAATAGGCGCAATAACTAGGGTAATACAAGCAGATACTACTGTAAAAAGGATTTGATAGGATGTCATGGTTAGCCTAGCCTCATACGATTGAAATTAAGCGATTATAGCGTTAAAATGATTCGGTTATTTATTTGTTAATCCTTTTGGGCCAGAGCTCGCCATGTCTATAGCTGCATTTAGTTTCCTACATTGCGGTATACATAAATACATATAAGAACATATCACGGTACAGCTTTTTAAAATAGTTGCTAAATTCACAACATGAAAAAGATATATCTCGCAGTTGTACTTATTATGACCTCTTGTGCAGCACATAATATGACAACCATAGACGCCACCACGGCAAATTTTGCTGGAGTAGAAAGACCCTATACCCAAAAATGGGTAGGCGGCGTACCAGGTTCAAGTAGTGGTACGGCCTTGTACTTACCAGCATCTGTGTTTAAAGGTAAAGCGTTTATTGCTATGTATTACGGCAGCAGTAAAAGCAATTCTTTTAATTATACTACCACCGACCGCCAGCAAATCGTAGTTCGATTTCAAAACAATGAAAACGAATGGCGCGGTGTAAAAATCATGGACTTAGACAGCACAAAAGAATATGGCAATGACTTCCCAAAAGTTACAAAGTTACCGTTAACGCTAAAGGCAAACCAAGTGCTCATTGCGTTTAAAGGTGATAAAAGGGACAAATTAAAATACCTATTAATAGATAAAATAGAAGAAAGACCCATGCTTGCGTTTCCATCTATGCCGCAATAAATGGGTTCACTCGTTCATAACACACAGGTACTCATTCCCATTATGAGCGCCTTTTTTTATGCGATATGTTTGACTAACTTAAAAATGCATATCATGAAAAAAAACAGCAAACTAGGGGTATTATCAACACTACTTTTAATCGCAAGTGCAAGCTTTGCGCAAGGTGAAGAAATTGCAAAAGAAATAAGAGGATATCTTATTAAAGCAGTAAGCGGTGTGATTATGGAGAAACAAAATGCTAGTGGCGAGATCTATTATGTGCGCGATGCGGGCACAACTACTTCACACCACATAGGCGGTCGCGACACTTCTAACAATACGGTTGTTTTTGACGCGTTTAACGCGCATCCAGAGTGGCAAGATATGTCTGTGGTCGTGGACTGGACAGGCAGTATGTACAGCTACGTCGGGCAAGTAGTGCGCTGGCACCATATAAATAAAGACCGCCAGCTCATTCACAATATGGTACTTTTTAACGATAGCGACGACCGCTTGCGACAAGGCGGCTCTAAAGTTGCGGGAAGTACCAACGGTATTTATTTCCCAAACCACCTAAATATCGATGATTTTTTGAAGACCGTGGCGCAGGCGGTGGACAACGGCGGCGATGGCAGCTATGGTCCAGAAAATGATATTGAAGCTATTCTAGCAGCACAGGAAAATAACAAAGGCAAGAAAGATTTTGTACTCATTGCAGACGCTAGTAGCATCAGAGACATCTCGCTGGTTCGTGAAATTAAGCGCCCTGTGCACGTCATTATCTGCGAAAACCCGACTCCAGACTATCATATGCTCGCCCAAGTTACCGGTGGCAGCATTATCTGGCCAGTTGGTTACGTAGCTTACAGCAACCAGCAATGCAGGAAACGCCACGTGCACGAGGTGCTTTGTTATCATCATTAAAGTTCTTTCAAAAGACCCTAGGACGTTGGCTGTTTTGCTTTCAAGAAAGCGTAATGACAACAATCTTATGGCTTTGTAGAAACCTGTGTTTATAGCTACCTTTGAGCCTTAATAACCACAGGTTTTTGAGCGCTATAAATCGACTTTTTAAACATACCCTTGTGTATGGTCTGGCGACCGTGTTGCCGCGATTATTAACGGTTTTACTAACAAAACTGCTTACCGAGTACCTTCCAAGCCGTGATGATTTTGGTCAGGTTTCCATTATTTTTTCATGGATTATTATCTTCAATGTTTTGTTAACTTATGGAACTGAAACATCGTTCTTCCGATATTTTACGGAGACAAAAGATAAATCCAAAGTTTTAGGAACGGCAATAGGAACGCTACTGGCAACGACTTTACTTTTTGTAGTAGTTGCATTTTTAAGTTTAGACTATATTGAGGCGTGGTCGGGAAAATCGGCGCAATACTGGAAATGGGTTATAGGTGTACTCGCTTTAGACACGCTCGCTGTCGTACCATTTGCATATATGAGAGCACAAGGAAAAGCTACCAAATATGCGTTCATTAAAATGCTCAATGTTATTATATCCGTAAGTTGTAGTGCCTTTTTCTTAATATGGTTGCAAGACGTTCCAGGATTGAGAGACGTGTTACCTGTGGATAAGATTGAGTTGTACTTCATTGCATTTTTTGGAGCAAGTGCGTTAACCTTTTTAATGGTTTGTAAGCCCTATTTCAGCAAGTGGAAATTTGATTTTCAGTTATGGAAAAATATGTTACGTTATGGGTTTCCCATACTGATTGCTGGGCTGGCTTTTGCCATCAACGAGACTTTTGATAAAATTCTTTTAGAGTGGTTGCTTGTGGAAAACGCCACAGAACAAGTAGGTATTTACACAGCTTGCTACAGACTTGCAGTAGGGATGGCCCTGTTTGCTACTGCTTTTAAACTAGGCGTGGAACCCTTTTTCTTTAGTGAATCGAAAAGTGAAAAAGCACCAGAACTTTATGCGCAAATTACTAAAATGTTCGTGATTTTGGGCTCGATTGCGTTACTGATATATATCGTCTTAGTCGATTTAATAAAGCCACTTTTAATAACCGAGGAGTATTATGAAGCGATGGATATCGTGCCGTTGATATTAATTGCCTATTTGTTTTTTGGAATTTATCAGTCCATATCGGTTTGGTACAAAATCACTGATAAGACTAAATACGGTGCATATATCTCTCTTTTGGGAGCATCATTAACGATAGGGTTAAATCTTATTTTGATACCAAAAATAGGATATATGGCCAGCGCAATTACTACGTGTGCTGCCTATGGATCTATGATGGTGGCATCGTATTTGATGGGTAAAAGGCATTTTGCAATTCCTTATGATTTAAAAAACATCTTGGTATATTTAAGCATGGCGATAGGTTTTTCGCTGGTTCACTTTTACTTTTTTCGAGAAAAATTAGGTGTTGGGAGCTGGTCGCTTTACCTTGTGGGAATTACGATGACAGCGGTACTTGGAGGAGTTATATGGACTCGTGAAAAAACGTTTATTAGAAACCTTATTAAAAAATAATGACCATTAACATCATTAATAAAAGCGCGCACGCACTACCGCACTACGAGACAGAGGCTAGCGCTGGTATGGACTTGCGTGCAAATCTAGAACAAGCAGTAATCTTAAAACCATTAGGAAGAGCGATTATTAAAACAGGACTTTTTATAGAGTTACCCATAGGGTTGGAAGCCCAGGTAAGACCACGCAGTGGTCTCGCTGCAAAGCATGGCATCACTGTTCTCAACGCACCAGGAACGATAGATGCCGACTATAGAGGGGAAATAGGCGTAATTCTCGTAAATTTATCCAGTAATGACTTTACCATAGAAAACGGCGAGCGCATTGCACAACTAGTTATAGCAAAACATGAACGCGCAACCTGGCAACCGGTTCAAGATCTAAGTGATACAGCACGTGGTATAGGTGGTTTTGGTAGTACTGGGGTTAAATAACACCATTTTTCAAACGCGGGAATCCCAAAATGAGTAACCCAGCAAATGCGCTTAAAAAAAGCAGTTATCGTATCGGTTTCTAGGGTCTATACGTAAATGAACAGAACAAAGATATGGAGTGGACATAGAGCACCTCAATATCGTTTAAACTAAAAATAGTTTCCTACACACGCAGGAATAAGCTTATGAAAATAATCGTACCCATGGCCGGACTAGGTTCTCGCCTTAGACCACACACATTAAATGTTCCTAAACCACTTATACCGGTAGCAAACAAACCTATAGTACACCGGCTGGTTACGGAAGTTGCAAACATACTAGATGAGCCTGTTGAAGAGATTGCCTTTATCTTGGGTGACCCTGTTTTTTTTGGCGACGACGTGGTAAAAAGCCTCGAAGAACTAGCAACAAGCCTGGGTGCAAAAGCCAGCATTTACAGACAAGGCGCACCGCTAGGAACAGGTCACGCCATTATGAGTGCAGCCGCATCACTATCAGGGCCAGCGGTAATTGCTTATGCTGACACACTCATCAGAGCCGACTTTAAATTAGACCCAACCGCCGATGGGGTGATATGGACCAAACAAGTTGATCGTCCAGAGGCTTACGGAGTTGTAAAACTTAATGATAACCAAGAGATTGTAGAACTGGTCGAAAAACCCACGCAATTTGTATCTGATCAAGCGGTGATAGGAATCTATTACTTTAAAAATGTAGCGGACCTAAAGACAGAGCTGCAGTACGTACTCGATAATAATGTTATTAATGGTGGTGAGTATCAAATTAATGATGGCATAAAACGCATGATGGCAAACGGGAACATATTTAAAACAGGCACCGTAAACGAGTGGATGGATTGCGGTAACAAAGCGATTACTGTAGAAACAAATATGCGCCTATTGGGTTTTATGCAGCAAGATGGCAGCCCAGAGTTAAACACGAACCCACTGCTAGAAAACGCAACAATCGTACAACCATGTATGATCGCAAGCGACGTGATTATAAAAAACAGCACAGTAGGGCCTTATGTATCTGTAGGAGCCGGTTGCGTGATTGAAAACTCTACTATTACGAATTCTTTAATCCAAACGCAAACCGTGATTAAAAACGCGACGCTTAACGAGGCCATGATAGGTAACAAAGTGACCTTTAATGGAGCATTTACTAAAATAAGTATCGGTGATTATTCGGTATTGGAATAATTATTGAACCTTTAACCCTATGATAAAACGGCACCTATTATTTTTATTTTTTGCGCTCACATCGAGCTTGGCTTTGCATGCACAAGAGCAAGCAGAGGCTGTAGATGTAAACGTAGACGATTTAGGTGATGCTTCCAGTAGCTTTAAAGAGAACTTTTTTAATGCATTGCGGGAAAAAGCGATAGGGAACCATGACCGTGCGCTTACCTTTTTAGACGCTTGCGCAAAACTGGAACCTGAGTCGGGAGCGGTACAGTTTGAAATGGCTAAGAATCATTTGGCTAATAAAGCTTTCGCGAAAGCAGAATCACACCTACAAACAGCACTTAAATTTTCTGGGGAACGCGAGTGGCTGCTCGACACCTTGTTTGAGATTTATGACCAACAAAAATCCTATGATAAAGCCTTACCGGTACTAGAAAAGCTAGCAAAAATTAACAAGACATATCAGGAATTACTGCCGTCATTATACATGCGCAATAATCAGGACAAAAGTGCACTAGAAGCCCTAGAGCTGCTAGGTAAACGCTTGGGTCCAGACGAGCAACGCGACCGCATTAAAAAGGTGTTGCAAGAAAAAATCCAGCGGGAAAACGCAGCTACGGAAACCATAGACGGTCTCGAACAGCAATTGCAACTAGACCCCAAAAAGGAACAAACTTACCTTGCACTTATTTATTTATACAGCCAGCAAGATGACAAAGTGGGCATGCTCAAAACTTCTATAGCGCTAGAAAAAAACATAAAAGGCAGCGATAAAGCACATCTAGCCCTGTACAAGATTTACTTAGATAATGGTGAGTTAAGCAAGGGCATTAAAAGCATGAAAACGGTTTTTGGTTCAAATCAGTTTGACGACGCTACAAAAGTAAATGTGCTACGTGATTTTATTGACTTAGGAAGCACAGACCTAGCAATCGCACAAGAAGCTACAGACGCCATCACCTTATTTTCAAAACAGGTAGATGACCCTAGAGCCTTCGACTCGCTAGGTGATTATTACCTAAAAAGCGGTGATAACGTGCAGGCCCTCGCGTTTTTCGAAAAAGGACTAGAAACAAATGGACAAGATTTTGAATTGGTAAAAAAAGTGGCGTTAATAAGCCTAGACAATAAAGACTACGCCCGTGTTCTTACAATTACAAACGACGCTATTGAGCTGTTTCCGGCGCAGGCCTTGTTATACCTTATGAATGGCGTGGCACTTAATAAGCTGAACCAGGCAGACAAAGCGATTTTAACTCTAGAAACGGGGTTGTCCTTTATACTCGATGAATCAAAAATAGAACACGATATGTATCAACAACTAGCACTAGCTTATACTTACAAAGGCGATAATGCAAAGGCGTCAAAAATGCGTGCCGAAGCACAAAAACGTTACAAATAAATTATGAGAATCTATAAATTAGGCTTTTTACTTCTTGCAGTCTTTATAAGCAGTTGTGGTACTGTTCGTCGCGCAACAGACACAGGTGAGGCAAGTGGACAAAAAAGCAAGGTGATAAAATCGCATAAAGAAGCCATGCTGGATTTCAAAACCTTATCGTCGCGAGTAAATGTGGACTTTAAAGATAACAATCGACAGCAGTCTGTAACAGTGGACCTGCGCATGCTGAAGGGAGAAAAAATATGGATGAGCGCACGCATTTTGGGTCTTACGGTTGCCAAAGTGTACATTACTAAAGACCGCGTACAGTTTTATGAAAAACTAAACAGACAGTCTTTTGATGGTGATTTCTCACTTATTAGCGATTTTTTAGGGGAAGAGGTAACTTTTGAACAAGTAGAGGCTATTATGCTGGGAGAGGCAGTAGAGTCGCTGGACAAAAAAGTGTTTTACGTAGAAGAAAATGAATATGTGTTTAAAGAAGGAGCGCTGATAGAAAAGTTCTTTAAATTAAGACCAGCAGACTATAAAGTAAGCGAGCAATCTATAAAAAAAGTCTCTGAAAATAGTTACTTACAAGTGCAATATCCAGACTACCAGGTCGTTTCTGGTAAAATAATGCCACTTGCTGTGCGCATAGAAGCGTTTAGAAAAAATAAGAGCGTGACTGTCTCTTTAGAATATAGGGACATAGGTTTTGATCAAGATTTGAGTTTCCCTTTTGAAATGCCAGCTAATACTAATCCCATAGAATTTTAATGAAATTACGCCCGTTTTTAATAGCACTTTTTTTACTATGTTTTGTAGGAATGCATGCACAGTCAGAACAACAAAAGCTCGAACAGCGCAAAGTTGCGATACAGCGCGAGATAGATGCTGCAAATAATTTACTCGAAAAAGCCAAAAAGGAAAAGACAAACGTGCTCAACGTTGTAAATACCATAAATAAAAAGATCTCTAACGCGCAAGAAATCATAACCATAACAAATAAGCAGGCAAATACTATTATCCGTAACATTGTCACAAACAAAAACGAAATAACAAAACTAGAAGCGGAGATTAAGGAGCTTAAAGCCGTTTATGCAGAGATGATCGTAAAATCATACAAGGCAAATAATGACCAGAGCAGGCTTATGTTTTTACTGTCTTCAGAAAATTTCCTGCAGGCTTATAAACGGGTGCAATATCTTAAATCATATGCAAACTACCGCAAGAAACAAGCAGACGAGATAACACTTAAATCACAACAACTAGCTTCAAAAACGAAAGGGCTAGAAACAGAGCGTGAGCGCAAAGCCGTGATTTTAGAAGAGAATAAAAAACAACGCTCGGAGCTCGATAAAGATAAACTCCAACAGAACTCGCTACTCGCCATCGTTAAAAAAGACGAGAGTAAGTATACTGCCCAAATCAAAATTAAAAACAAAGAACGCGCAGCAGTAGACCGCGAGATTAAGCGACTCATAGAGGCAGATATAGCCGCGTCTAACAAGGGTAAAACCGGTGCAGTCGCGGGTAAGTTTTTCTTAACACCAGAGGCAAAAACCCTTGCGTCTAATTTTAAAGCAAACCGCGGCAAATTGCCGTGGCCAGTTGATAAGGGCTTTATAGCGTTAGGTTACGGTAGCCAGCCTAGTCCCATATTACCAAGTGTTCAAATACAATCTAACGGCCTTCGTATACAAACACCAGAAGGCACTGTAGTACGAGCTGTTTTTGAAGGCGAGGTCGCTCGTGTAGCAAAAGCCACAAACGGCGTTTTAACAGTGTATGTGCGCCATGGTAACTATACCACCGTTTACGGTAACTTGCGCAGCGTTAATGTAAGTACAGGTGAAAAGGTCACTACAAAACAAAGTTTAGGTAACGTTTTTACAGATCGCGAGGGTATTTCTGAACTTAGGTTTGTACTTATGGAAGATACAAATACAATGAACCCTGCATCGTGGATTCTCAGAAACTAGTCTTGAAAGAACAGTGCACGAAGCTCTGTCGCGTCACTCGCTTTCATTTTTCCAGCAAGAACCAAGCTTAACTGTTTGCGGCGCAAAGCTGCGTCGTACTTTATTTTTTCGTCCTCTGTTTCAGGTTGTATGGGCGGCACTGGAACAGGGCGACCCGTTGTTTCGTCTACTGCTACAAAGCTATAAATAGCCTCGTTTGCTTTTGTTTTTTCGCCGCTTTCACGGTCTTCTATCCAAACGTCCATAAACACTTCCATAGACGTTTTAAAGGACCTCGTAACCTTTGCTTCTATGGTTACAACACTACCTAGCGGTACCATGCGGTTAAACGCAACATGATTTACGGATGCCGTTACAACGATGCGTCTGGAGTGCCTACGTGCCGCAATACTCGCTGCACGGTCCATACGCGCTAGTAATTCACCTCCAAAAAGATTGTTCAGAGGGTTCGTCTCGCTAGGTAGGACCATGTCTGTAACAGTAGTAAACGATTGTGATGGCGTTTTAGGCTCCATGTTTTTTTTTGCAAAGGTATAGGGTAATGATGATTAATCCCTAAATAAAATGGTAAAGGGAATCAAATGCAACATAGCTTCTTTTTTTATTGCGTTCTCCTAATTCCGCGCACATACAAACTCCAGCAGTAGTGGCTCAAAAGGGTTTTAGGAGCTTGTGCATTTTTTTCTACAACGCATGCTAATAAATTGTTGGTCACGTCAATTTTAGAAACGAGCTTATGCGTAAAGCCGATATTATTAGGTACTTTGAAGGATCGCTTTTGAGATGTACTAGCTGTCTTGTTCACGAAACATGTATTCAAATACGCGTGCAGTCGGGCTATTGCTTATCTCTAGAAATCGCGCATCAACTGTGCTTTGAACTAATAAACCCCATGGCCTTATAACGGAGCTTATATTTTTAAGTATAGTGCATGATGCTACTCCGATTTTAATTTGGACGGGCTGCTACACTATCAGGCCGCAACATACAAAGCTAGCACTATCATTTTGCCAGTTCTAGAAGCGGATAAGGAGGAATCTTATGATTTTTAAATAACGGTAGTCGGGTGTTATGGTCTTTCGGAATTACTTTCCAAATAATAAACGAGCGACTTGCTCGCCGTCTAGGCAATATGCCTTGATAACAAAATTAAAGAGGAATGGCACTACTGTAACCTACCCACAAGCAACCACGCGTTGGTAAAGCCAGTTGCCTTAATAGTTATAAGAGCATTTGTAGCCTCGTTGCGGGAGTTGAAACTAGAAAAGGCCACGTTGTGCAAACCATATTTGTTAACGCCAATGCGTTGCGCGCTGTAACCTAGTTTTTGTAGTTCACGTACTTTCGTGTTTGCGTTTACCGGACTGCGGAAAGCTCCTGCAATAACATGAAAGTTTTGCGTGTTTACATATTCCGGTTTGACAACCTCGTCAATTGCAGCATCTACAGCGGCAACGCGCAGGTTTAAGCTAGGCAATGGATTGCTTATTATAAAACTTGCTTGTTGAACTTTCGCTTTAACTTGCTGATCTGCCATTTGCTCTACCAGTAACGTACTCTGGTTTAAGTAGTTTTTGTGACCCGTAAAACCAGCATAACTGCCGCCTATTAAGAATACTGCAGCTGCAGCGTAACGCACCCAAGATGCATTTTTCGTAGCAGGAGTTTCTAGTTGTATAACCGGAGTCCCGTCTTCTATAGAACCTGATAGGTTCAGTTCTTTAATAGGTTCTTGCCCTGTACTAAAAGAACGGTCCACAGCATAGGTCTCGTGCGAAGAAAGGCCAAAAGCCTCTGGCAGGTAATTAACCAGATACATGGGTGTAAACTGCATAGAACCTTCGCTATTGCGCGAGAAACGCCCTACTTTGTGTATAGTGACAGCTTCCTTATCATCTATTTCTTGGTTTAAAAAGCGCACGTAATTACGCGCTTGTTGTAATGCAACTTCGTAAGGGATTTGCTCCACACTAGCTATGTAGTTTACAAGAAGTCCGTCATTTTGGGTGATTTGTGCATTAAAACTTAAGCCTTTTTTAGGTGGATATATTGTGTGACTGCTCGCAAAATGTTGCGCAGGTATGCGACGCGACAATAGCGCACCGAATTCCGGTATTACCACACAATCATGGCGATAAAGTAAGTCAGATATATAAGTAGCAACTTGCATAGCTGCAAATTTAGAAACTTTTGTTTAACGATAACGCATCTAATAGCACGAGTTATTAAGAAAATGAACGAATTTGTGGTATATGATTGATTTTTAAGGTGTACGCTTTCGCGACAGCGGATTCCACAACAAATATTTCTTTAAACACAGGTATTAGACCAGTATACGTAAATTACTAATTAGACACCGTTATTATGTTATTGCTGCGTGTGACACGGTATGCTCTCATTCCGTAAATACCACCACCTGCTGTCGGTTGTCCGGTGATAATATTGTATTCATTTATATCGTCAGTACAGGGGCAAACAGCAGTGATTCCTTGAATATTCAGGGTTGAACAGGCACTAGGCGCGTGGTTGGGGTCACTAAGTTCGTATGCAAACAGCTGTGAGTTTCCCAGATTATAAATTACCACACCACGTATCCCTATGTTGGGCACGACAACAAAATTCCCCGGAAAGTTCAGGTTCGAAAATTGGGGTAAGTTTGTGTTTATAGTAGTCTGGAACCCGATGTCTATTAAAAAAGGATTGCGACGTACCGTATCATTATTAGAACAGGAAAGTAAAACACAAAGTATGCTTAATAGAACCGTTTTACGCATGATTTTATCTTAAGGGGTTAAAAATATAACGATTTAATCGATATTTAGTATATTTGTGAGACAATCCCGCAGCAATGATGGGATTTTATTTGTTTAAACGAAGATGTTGTTGAATCCATAATCTCGATAACCACCTAGGTTTATAAGGTCGGGATAATCTAATCAAAAGAAATAATGAGTAATGTATCCTATTATACGGAAGAAGGTCTTAAAAAACTAAGAAGCGAGTTGTCACAACTTAAAGATGTAGAACGTCCTGCAGCATCGCAGGCTATTGGCGATGCAAGAGATAAAGGTGACTTGAGTGAAAATGCAGAATATGATGCTGCAAAAGAAGCACAAGGCATGCTGGAAATGCACATTGCAAAATTAGAAAACGTACTTTCTAATGCGCGCATCATAGACGAGAGTTCATTAGATTTATCTAAGGCATTAATACACAGCACCGTTAAAATTAAAAATCATAGTAACAATATGGTCGTAAATTACAAACTGGTTGCACAAAGTGAGTCTGACCTTAGTAAAGGCCTAATAAGCGTGGACTCACCTATAGGTAAAGCGTTATTGGGTAAAGAGGTAGGCGATACGGCAGACGTGGTCGTGCCGGTAGGAACTATTAAACTAGAGATTCTAGAAATTTCAAGGAGCTAAATAATGAGCGTTTTTACGAAAATTATTTCGGGGCAAATCCCGTCCTATAAAATTGCCGAGAACGAGGAGTTCTTTGCCTTTTTAGACATAAATCCAAACGCACCTGGGCATACCTTGTGCGTTCCTAAAGTCGAGGAGAATAAAATTTTTGATCTAGAAGCTGGCGCTTACGGTAGGCTTATGGAATTTTCCCGCATAGTAGCGATATCCTTGGAAAAAGAAGTGACCTGCAAGCGCGTGGGGATGGCCGTGGTAGGTCTAGAAGTGCCGCATGTACATGTGCATTTAATTCCATTACGTGACATGGACGATATGCGTTTTACGAACAAGGTGTCGCTAAGCAATGAAGAAATGAGCAGTATAGCTGCTCGGGTTCACGCACGATTTGTAGCGAGCACAAACCCGTAGCGAGCTTCAGTTTGCTTATCTTGAGAAAATATACTTGAACTGGTGCTTATTGCCGTCTTTTTAGATTGTCGGTACTTCTTACTTTTGCCTTATGGAATTAAAACAAATTATACAAACCGCAATGGGCAGGTCCTTTTCTTATGAAGGATACAGGGACTTAGTAGCTTCACACGTTGCAAGAAACACAAATTCAGGTGCTGAGGTTACTGAGGATCTTGCAGCATACACGGTGCTTAATAACCAGCGTATGAAACGGCTAGACAAGACCATGAATCTGCAACCCGAAACAGTGGCATTTCTAGCCGCATACGTCAGGCCGGTTACCTTTCTTATAATTACAGAAACCTGGTGCGGCGATGGTGCACAAACCATGCCTGTGATACAAAAAGTAGCACAAGCTGCTGGCATAGATTTTAAGGTGGTGCTCCGCGATGACAACCTGAAATTAATGGATCAGTTTTTAACAAATGGTGCCCGTGCCGTTGCAAAACTTATTGTAGTGGACAAAACCACAGGTTTGCCGCTTGCAAGCTGGGGGCCAAGACCGACCAGGGCAACCGTACTGGTAGCTAAAGAGAAAGCAACAAAGGGCGAACTCTCGCCAGCATTTAAAGAGGAACTCCAAAACTGGTATAATACGGATAAGGGAAAAGATATAGAAAATGACCTAATGGCTATGTTGAACGCTTAGGCTATTGACATTAGATTTGACGTGTAACCTTATAACAATGGACTTCTGAGCGTTGTTTTTAGCAATGGCAGCATTTGATAATAACCAAATGCCGTTTTATGAGTTTGCGTAACACCTTCTATCTACCTCGCCTGAGCGCACCGCAAGCTTAGTATTTCCTTGAAGGGAACGTATTAATATCCTTTTTAACTCAACTTAAATTTTCACAGCGCCGGTCATTTCGAGGAACGAGAAATCGCATCATGAGCATTGCTAGTTTTGAAAACTGGTTTCTTTTATCAACGCGCTAAGTATTTATCTTGGGATGTTTGGTTGGTAATTATATGTGCTTTGAGCAAAGGAGTTTTAGAGAAAAAGGCACGCTCATTTATTACAGGGGTTCAAATTTTATTACTCGTAAATTATTAATTAACAAACACTTATTTTTTTAAACAAAAAGAATATGGTGCTATTACACATACTTTAAATTTAATTTAATTCTATCTTAGAAATTCGTACAGATGAAAAAAATTCTTATTTGAATAATGGTCGTACTATATTTTACCTCTTGTACCGCTGATGTTGACATTTTAGATAAAAGGGAAGCTATCCTAGGCAAATTCATACAAATACAGGATTTTAACCAAGTTGACCCAAATCCTCAATTCCCTGAAGTATGGGACTGGGTTGACGTGGACAACGGTTTTACATTAGAACTTATTAGAGAGGGTCAGTTTATTTGGAGCAAATATCCTTGTCAAACCGGTTCTTATGCATGCAACAGATTTGATAACGAAATAACGTTCGTCTTTGACTGTGCAGTAGTAATTAGCGGCGATTCTTTCACGCGTATCACTGAAGAGCTAGAAGTAAATAGCAACCTAGGATTTATGTTTACACAAAGTTTTAATAATGAATACTGTACTGCGGGCTGCTGGAGCTCAATGAAGCGTATTTAAAATACTTAAAGCTGCATGGGGTTTCACTCAGAAAGTGTTTGTTATTTAACTAAGACTACGCAAGCTTATTGTAGGGCTCTAAACTTGCTTAGTAATAATAAAAGCTTCAGGCGATGATTCATATTTAAGTAAAAGGGATACTTTAGAAGCATGGTTCGGTTGAAAAATTGAAACTGCTACGTTATAATAATTGCGTACACAATAAATTAACTTTGAAACGTTATGGCTATTTAAGTCTAAAATTACGCATATGAAAATCGTTCCATTTATAGCATTTATTGTTTTAATGTCCTCAAACTCCTGTGGCGAAGAACCCTTTGACGCGGCAGATGGTAGGAGAAGTTTTGTTTCAGGCAGCATTGTAGATGATTCTGGGAATGGCATAGCTAACTATGACGTTAAAATAACTAGTGGCAATGAAACGTTAGGACTAGCCACAACAAACGCAAATGGGAGTTACGAGGCAGCGATAATAGAACCAAAACGCGGAATTTCTTTTTTGCGAATTAGTCCTTATAGCGGAAACGCAACTTATAGTTCCTTTAGCTTAAACTACTCGTACGAGAGAGCGCAACTTAGTCGTTCTTATCAAGCAATACCTGTAATTCTGAAGGGTAAAAGCGTGGTCTCATTAGTGTTCGATAATGCAACAAACACTCCTTTTTTAGCTTTTGCTAGATATACAACTATTATCTGTGATTATCATATTAGGGAAGAGATCATAACCAATGAAGATTGCAATCCTGTAAGAAGTTTAATGTTAAGTTCCACACCTGATTTTCCTATCCAAGTTGTAACAGGAACCACAGTTAGCATAGAAATACGAAGAAATAATACAAGCATATTTTACGATTACCTTATAGATGAAGCAACTTATGAAATATTACTTACTATATAGTCTTACCCTATTATGTTGCAACTTTAGCATGGCGCAACAGGACACAAATAGTCAGATTATTAAACCCAAAGCAGACAATCTTAGATTCATGCTTTTCGAGGTTGGAACCTATACAGCCGTTCCTATCAACAACAGCTTCATATCTGAAAGCGACTCAAATCTTGGGTTTGACATAAATTCTAGCTTAATTATTTCAGATACCTATATAATTGGGCTAGGTTATAACCAGTTTAAACTGAAAAACCACGATTACAGTCGTACCGGATTTTTTGAACAAACGCGAACTACTGCATTTTATTTA
>Ga0222709_1000135_pt1 | contig 27486 bp, 20 predicted proteins | sample AntAcemetage1692_FD_179822 | JGI IMG/M metagenome (GOLD analysis project Ga0222709, IMG submission 179822) | Saline water microbial communities from Ace Lake, Antarctica - #1692 | ecosystem: Environmental > Aquatic > Non-marine Saline and Alkaline > Saline | place: Antarctica: Ace Lake...
TATCCCCGCTCTTCGCAATCGACAAGCTCGAAGCTTGATCTGAAGATTTGAAACCTTCGAGGTGTAAAAAACCTCAAAGGTTTTTCGGATTGAAAATCCTAGGATCTAGGTTTAGGATTTCATCCACTATGGCTGTCGGGATGCCACGACTTGATAGTTCCCACGTTCCAGGCTATTTGCTAAAAATTTCCGCTGGACATTTATAAACGCTCAGTCTTCCTTTTGCATCAAAGTCTGCCCCGACTATTTCGGGGGCAAAAGGACAAAGAAAAAGAAGAGCTCAAAAGAAATTTGGGTGGTGTTGACCTAGCAATAAAATCTATTCTGTGGGAATAATTTGAAACTCGTTTCCATCCTCCCGCATAAACTTACGACTTCAAAAGATGGCTTTGGGCGGGAGGAGATTTGTTCGGTTACTTTTTTACCATGGGTCAAAATCCATGGCTACAATTATGTGATTCGATCACTCCATTCATTTCAATTACCACAATCGCTTGTTTTGTGGGCGCGGTGGGAAGACGCAGCAGCGGGCCAGCGTCCGGCAGTGGGAGCTTTGCTGTATCTTGATCTTTTGGTTCTTTTGCATCAAAGCTGCCCCGACTATTTCGAAGGCAAAAGAACGAAGAAAAAGAAGGGCTCAAAAGAAATTTGGGTGGTGTTGACCTAGCAATAAAATCTATTCTGTCCCTCCAACCCCCTAATTAACTGGAACGATATTCAAATTATGAACGAGGGTGTAAATTTGAACTATCATGGGAAAGCGAGCAAGAAAAAGTGTTCAGGAGAAAGTGCGAATTCTGGAAGAAATCTGATTTTTGAAGCTTGGAAATTCTGGCAGCGATCGGATCCTGAAATAGTCTGAGTTTGTTCAGCTTTTTTGCGTGGCAAACTGATAATAATCCAAGCGGCATTCTGGGCTAATTTGTCCATTTACCTTGTCTATCTCAAGTAGGTAGTGCTAGTATTCATTGCATCCAATTGAGCCAATTTTATTTTCTATTTATTGCCAATACCCTACAGGTAATTGATCAAATGACAGTTGGGGTTTTTTGTGTCGGGGAGTAAAGGGTTCAACACCTTTTTTTTTGCGAATAAATTAGAATTTCGAATACAAGCTTTTTAATGTTATTAAATTAGGGCCATAGATATTGTAGAACCAATAGAAACATATCAAAGCTTGGAGATGGTTGAAGTGATTGATTACGAGAAATTCGATCTGATTTCTATTGTTCATCATTCCACTGCTATTGAGGGGACTCTACACTCACGGAAATCGAAACGCAGAATTTACTAACTGATGTACTTACTCCCAAAGGCAGGCCTTTGAAAGAAAGTCTGATGGTGACAGACCAGTATGAAGATTTAAAGTTTACGCTTAGTGCGGGCACAGCCAAAAGCCCTATAACATTATCCTTGATTCAGGATATCAACTCACCCGTAATTCGAAATACTGGTATCGTTTACAATACTTTTTTTGGCACAGTTGACGCACTTACAGGTACTTTTCAAAAGGGAAATGTAAGTGTAAGCGCCACTTATTTCCCTAATAATGTGCAGGTTCAATCCTTGACTAAGGATATGGTAGTGAGTATAAACGAAATTATAAAATCAGATCCAGGAGTGAACGAGCAACTGAATCTTTCTTTTGACATTCACTTTAACTTGGTCAGTACTCATCCTTTTTTGACGGCAATGGACGCACTTCAAGATTGCTGATGAATTATATTCAACGCTATTTCAACTTACCTTTGGCAATTGTATTCAGCGAGTCCAAAGGCAGATTATATCCAGGCTTTGACAGCTACTGGGGCGAAGAACGATATTCAGCTATTCCGCTTATTTATGGGTGAAGAATATGACAAATATCTTTATTCGAAAATTCGAAAAAATGAACAGACCAAAGCACGGAAAGGGCTTTAGTTTAATGTTTTAGATGATCGGGTAGCTATACCAAAGGAGGTAAATTCTTAGAAAATTTCCGATCAAGGGATGAATCAGCCAAATTTAGGATAATGGGAGAAGAATTTCATAGCAGGATGTTTGAAATGCCTTAAATATGCATTAGCTATAGTATGTATCCCTGAGGCCGCACGTAGCCAAAGCTAAAACTGATTTAATTTATTAAATCCCCAGAACCCTCTTAAAAATCGGGATTTAGATCCAGTTCCAAATCATAGTTGAATTTTTGACCAGAACGTCACTTGTGAGCATACATATATTATTTCTACTTATTCGCGGTTCGTGAACTGCATATTTTCATGAACTTAGATAAACAAGAATACTACGACAATCCAATCTTCAGGAAATAATAAATTTTTGTAAAAACTAGGAGAAGATCTTGTTGATGGCATATCGAAGATATCTCCAAAGTAAATATTCACATCAACAAGAGAAAATCAATCGCATACTGGTCTCCGGGTATAGTAATATCCTACAAACGGATTTTATATATCAGTCGATAAATTCCCAACGTCAAAACCTTCTTAAAGAGAAATTAATATGTCGTCTCGGTGTTGCGCAATCATTTGAAATGTATCACCGAATTTCTTCTTCTCTGCAGTTCTTTAAATCGGAAATAGTATAAGTAATCATCTTGCTACTATACAGTTAGAATAGAAAAATCAGGGAGCAAACTTGGCTTTGCTAAATGAGTTGTTTCTAAGTTAAATGATGTACCAGCAACTAGTCAAGGTATTGTCTGATACTTGTGCTTCACTCATTTCTGATAGGATATCTTCTCTTTTCAACAAAATCATGTACGGGAGAAGGTAAGTATTTCAATATAAGTTTGAGAGTTCGCGTTTCGTCTAGTGCTTGAATCTGAGATATTCCATTTCCTCCACGGAAACTTTTAATCTTCGAAGGGGATGAAACTCATTTAAAATATTTCCCACGATTTTTTTGAGAAAAAATTCTCCAAGTTTTTGGTAGAATAATACAAATTTTGACACCAGAGAAACAGGTTTCAAACTAAAAATACTTTGGAATACTAAGCGTAGGACATCAGGAAAAATGAGGACTGAAGTAAATGCCAAAGGTGATAATTACGAAAAGGAAGAACTGAATTATAAGGACAAAATTGGAGTACTTGAGGGATTCAGTATTATCAGAACCTTAAATGCTGAGAGTATGTAAGAGGTTGAATTTAAGTTTTTAACGCTGGGCAATTACAGATCAGTATGAACGCTCAATGGGGTCCTACCGGCAAAATTGATTTTCAGCTTGCAGAAAAAATATTTTTCAACTTCTTAAAATTTTTCAAACTAGTTTCTAAATTTTTTACTATCATTAATGAAAGCTTTTTCTAAATTTTCATCAATGCCCACAATCCCAATAGTAAAAGTAAGTTTTGATACTTATTTAAAGCCACATGAAATCCCAGCCTTTAGAGGAGCAATCATTGCTATGGTGGGACAAGAAGAAGTTGCTTTTCATAATCATCTTCCCGACAATAGATTAGTGTACGCCTACCCTCAAATCCAATACAAATCTAGAGGAAACAAAGCTGAAATAATTTGCATCCATGGAGGTGTGGATGAGATCCATAAGGTGTTTTCAAAAAACGACGGTGAAATCTCCATCGGTATAAATAAGAGACGACTGATCGTAGAAAACATAAAAATCAACAGGTATAAGGTCGAGATACGCGATAACCTTAACTCCTATGGTATAGTTGATTGGCTTCCCCTGAATGGGATCAATTATCAAAAGTATAAGATGCTGGATGGAGTTATCGAGCAAATCGAATTTTTAGAGAAAATTCTAATCGGGAATATTTTATCCTTCGCAAAAGGAATTGAGTGGACAATAAATGAAAAAATTGAAGTTAAAATCCTTCAAGTGCCAAGAACCTACCCCCTTTACCTAAAAAGCAAAAGCATCATGGCTTTTGATACACGGTTCAAGTCGAACGTCAATCTTCCATTTGACATAGGATTAGGCAAAGGGTCAAGCATAGGATTCGGAACAATAATTAAAATTTAAATGATATGACCAAATACCTGTACGGAGCCAGTATCCAAGGCATCCAAAGTTTTATTTTCCAGACGAATAAGTTGAAGGAGATCGTGGGGGGGAGTGCACTTGTAGAACACATTTGTACAACCTTATTTAAAACTGAACTTGGGGATTCTTTCAATGAAGAGAATGTAATTATTTCCGCAGCTGGAAATATCAAATATCAGTTTGATAATAAATCTGAATGTGAAGCAATTGTCAAGAGGTTTCCCAAACTAGTCATGGACATGGCACCGGGGATCACGGTAAGTCAGGGGGTACAAGTGTTGGAGCCAATGGATGATTTTTCGGAAGGGCTTCAAAACTTGGAAGACAAGCTTAAAGCTCAGCGAAGCAAAGCTAATTACACTATTAGTCAATTTTCACCTTTCATGATTACCGAAACTGCGCGACGTACTGGAGGTGCAGCAAGATCATATTTCAAGGATGAGGCAATAGATAGTACCCAATACGCCAAGCAGAGATTCGAAAAGCAAGGTACCAGCGACTTATATTTTGATTTGACAGGTCAGAAAATAAGAGTAGCCGATCAAACAAAAAACATTTCAAATCTGATTGAAAAGGAGTTTGAAGGACTAGCATCCTTGAAAAACTGGATTGGGGTAGTCCATGCAGACGGTAATAATCTAGGTCAAAAGTTAATTAGCATATATAATTCAAATTCTGGTAATGATTTAAAAGTCATTTTAAGCAAATTCTCGAGAGGATTAGACCGAGCAACTAAGGCTGCTGCGAATGATGCATACAAAGCTATTTTTGGGAAGGTGACTAAAGAAGGAAGTTCACAAATTAAGATACGACCCATTGTCTTGGGAGGTGATGATCTAACAGTTTTGATTAACGGGAGCTTGGCTATACCATTTACATCTAAGTTTCTGGCAGCTTTTGAAGAATGCACTAAAGAAGAGTTTAAAAAGCTAAACAAAGAGCTGTCTGATCAAAACATCCACTTTCGTCTTGAGGAGAGTGGGCTGACTGCATGCGCTGGAATTGCCTTTGTCAAAGCCAAATATCCTTTTCATTACGGAGCAGATTTGGCTGAGCATCTATGTGATGAAGCCAAGAAGGTCTCAAAAAAAATAGCTAAAGATAAAAAGTTAGATCTGACCCCTTCTTCTATCATGTTTCATAAGGTTCAGTCTTCCTTTGTTTCAGATTTTGATTCAATTAAAAAAAATGAATTGACAACCTCCGATGGCGTTCGATTTGACTATGGGCCGTATTTTATTAAACCTCAAGATGGTCACGCTACGACTCAAGATTTAGATAATTGGATAGCTGAAATCAACCTTTCTTCTGCCCCGAAATCCAATCTTCGTCAATGGCTGACAGCGATTCGAGAGGATGAAATTCAGGCAGAATACCTGATGGAAAGGATCTTGGAAAAGACCAAATATTCGAAAGGATTTAGTCAAAAAGCCTTGAATCTTGACTCGATATTTACAGAAAGGATAATACTAAATGAAGGAAAAGAAGAGTCAGTAAAATTCACTCATATCTATGATACTATGACCTTAGCCAATTTATAATTTACTCTTATGCAAACATTAAATTATCAGATAGAATTTTATAGTTATTGGCATATTGGTTCAGGGATCTCTGGAGGTACGTATGCTGATAGCACAGTACTGAAAGATTCCAATGGACTTCCTTACATTCCAGGCAAAACGATCAAAGGTTTATTCCGAGAGGCTGCATCGGCCATAGAATTATATAGACCCAATAAACATCAAAATCGAATAGTAGAGTTATTCGGTAGCCCAGGGACTCAGCCTGAATTACAGAGCCCAAGTTTTTTTTCGGATGCCAAAGTATCCAGAATATTTGTAGCGCAATTATTAAAAGAAGAAAACGCTGAATTAAAACAAGCGCTCTATCAAGTTCTTTCATCCACAAGGATTGAGCATGATTCCGGTACAGCTGACAAAGGTTCTTTGAGGCAACTGGAAGTCACAGTGCCGCTGACACTTTATGGAGCAATTTCTTTTGATTCAGTTGTAGATGATCATTTGATTAAGGTATGTGCTGGATGGATAAAAAGCCTCGGTATTAACCGCAGTCGAGGGCTAGGTCGATGTTCTATTTCTTTCCATTCTAACTCATAGTCATGAAACGTTATCACTACAAATGTAAATTGTTATCTGAGGTAATTTTGACAACTGCGGCTGGCTCTGAATCCCCAGAAAAGTCTTTGGATTATATACCAGGATCTAAATTTCTCGGAATTGCTGCAAAATCACTTTATGATGAATCTTCCTCCGACACGCTCAGATTATTTCATTCAGGGGAGGTAAGATTCGGCAATGCTTATCCTGTCATTGATGAAAATCCGTTTGTTCCTGTACCAAACTCTTACTTTACTGAGAAAGGGAAAGGTCTTGATTCAAAAGTTTATCTGCATCACAAGATTTCTAAATCCGAGGCTCAATTGAAGCAGGCCAGAGAAGGCTATATCCATTTAGGAGATAATGGTTCTTTTCAGGTCAGGATTGATCAATATTTTAAGCTGAAATCTGGCTATGATTCTAAAAAACGAAAGTCAGAGGATTCCAAAATGTTTGGATACTTTAGCTTACCAGAGGGATCAGAGTGGTATTTTACCGTGGCAGATGATACTGGGGAATTTGAAAATAAAATTAAACAATCTTTAGAAGGCAAACGAAAAATCGGGCGGTCTAAAACTGCCGAATATGGTCTAATCGAGGTTTCTTATTTAAAAACGAGTGATGCGCAGCCATCACAAGATCATTCTTCTCCTTCTTTAATATATGCGTTAACCGATCTATGCTTTTTAAATGAGTACGGAGATACTACAGCTCAGCCTTCTGCTCTCCAACTAACAGGCGATGCAAGTTGTAAAATAGATTGGGACCTTTCACAAGTAAGAAGTCGGGTTTATCAAAACTGGAATGGGAAACGAGGAGCAAGAGATACTGATCGAATCATAATCCAAAAAGGATCTATCTTCTATGTCAAAGGAGGTAATAAACTTTCAGCAGATTTTTTCAATGTAGGAATAGGATCGTTTAAAGCGGAGGGATTTGGTCAAGTTTTGATTAATCCAGATTTCCTGAACAGTACCGACGAAGTTTTGCCATTCGTCTTCCATGAAATCAAAAAGGAAAATAATCCACTAGATGCCTATCCTGATATCAAGCAAAATCAAGTGGATATACAAGTCTTGGCTTTGAAAAATTTAGTAAAAAGAGATAAATCAAGCGAAACCATTCGTACAGTGGTGCTCAATTTTAAGCGTATCCATAAAAATAAATTTTCCTCTATCAATAATAGTCAATGGGGGATGTTAGGAGGCTATGCCGCTCAAGCACTAAATGCGGAAGCCTTCGGAAAAATGGTTTTTGATCCCAACATTGGTGCCCTCCATCGTGGAGCGTCAGAACCGGTCTGGAGAGGGTGTAGAGAAATTCTTGAAGAGAAATTCAAGGAAATTAAGAAAGAAGATGGTTTAAAAGCGATGTTATTTATCAAGAAATTAGTCAAAGAAATGCCAATTAAAGACGCTAAATCATGAGTTATCCAATACGTAAAATCGCAAGAATCTATTTAAAAGCTGAAAGTGCTTTTGCCATTAATTCGGGGAAAATTGGGCTGATTCACGATAACGAGATCCTACGTGATGCCAATGGACTTCCATTTATTCCTGGGACTTCATTGGCGGGAGTGATCAGGCATTTACTGGGGGGGACTGATGAGACTTCAGACGTTTTTGGCTCTGGAGGAAAAAATGGAGAAGGTAGTCGTGTGATGATCTCCTCTGCTCATTTAGTAGGGGAAGAGGGAAAAGTGCTCGAGGGACTTCAGGCCCTTCCCGAAAGTAATTTTTATAGTTATTTTCAGCGGTTACCATTTAGAGATCACGTAGCGATTAATGAAAAAGGAGCTGCTGTAAAGGGTGCCAAGTTTGATGACGAGATAATTTTTAAAGGGACACGCTTTGTGTTTGATATAGAGATGATCTGTGAATCGTCAAAAGAACCCGTTTGGGATAAATTGCTAAGCGTATTATTTCATCCAGATTTTCGAATTGGTCACGGTACACGTAAAGGTATGGGTAAGCTCAAATTACTTGAAGAAAGTCGGCAGGTGAGTTATGATTTAACGTCAAATGAGGGTTTGGATAATTATCTGAAAAAATCAGCTTCGCTTAATGGAGATCTTCCTGGTGAGCAGAACCCTGTAATTTCAGACGGAATTGCTCACGAGGAATATTTTTTGGAAAAAATCGAATTGGTGCCTGAAGACTTCTTTTTATTCGGCGCGGGGTATGGAGATTCCGATGTGGATCGTACCTCCAAGCGAGAGAATATAGTTTCTTGGACTGATGGAAAACCTCAGGTTTCCGAACAACAGTATATTTTAATTCCAGCTACATCAATAAAAGGTGCGCTTGCTCACAGAGTGATTTTCCATTATAATTCGGAAATCGGAAATCATATCCAATCAACTATCCAGGCAAATGAAAAATCAGCCTCAGTGGATTTGGATTCAATTTTAAGTCAACTTGAAAAACTAGTTGAAATCGAAAAATTGTCTTTAGAAACTTCGGACGAAGACTTTAACGCAAGGTTGAATACTGTTACGAATTTTGAATTCTCAGAAACAGATGAATGGGTTAGATTCGAAAAGGAGTTAGCCAATGACTTGGAGTCCGCTAAAAGAAAAGATAAAACAGAGGATATTTCTACGAAGATAATCCGGGATCTTTTTGGCTATGCCAGTGATCAGGAACAGGCAAAAGGCCAGGGGCAGCGTGGAAATGTTGTGATTGAAGATATATATATCCCTTATCATCCTGACAAAGAGAAAATATTCAATCACGTTAAAATCGACCGATTTACAGGTGGGGCAAGTAATAGCGCTCTCTTCCAAGAGAAAGCCTATTATCACCCTGCGGGAATCTCTATAGAAATATCAATTAAAAAGACTGTGCTGGATATAGATCCTCACTATTCTATTGCATGGAACAAAGCCGTTGACGACCTCAAATCGGGTCTCATACCACTTGGCGGAATGACAACCAAAGGACACGGATTATTCAAACCATCTACTAGCCCAAAATCATGATAAAAATAGAAATAAATGACATTGACTTTGACCTGCAGTATGAAGGATATCTCTGGTACTCTAATGCTCAAGCTCCTGTATACATTGATTTATCCAGACCAATAAAAAGAGAGGATTTTACCGAAATCCCTTTCATAGTCGAAGGATACTTATACTGTTCCTCCGCAAAAGCTGCAAGTATCAAAATCAAATCAATAGACGGCATCTACCAAATTTACACTGCAAATCTTAAAGGTTTGGCACCTGAGCAATGCTCAAGAGTAGAATTTGTCATCAAGAATGACTCGCGTAAACTCAAGGCGCTACAATACTGGAATTCAGTCGAAGATGAATCCTGTGAAGGGATGTCAGTTCTTAAACCGTCCTGGATTGCATTTGAAGGATTTCAATCATCTAACTCTACTGAATCATGATCACAGCGCCTTATAATTTTGTTCCCTTAAATGAAACTGTGGTAAGTCCTTTTTGGGCGGACTTCGTCAGCCACGATAAACCTTTCAGAAATGCTAAATCAGGGACGATAGAAGTTTCACTTACTGCTGAAAGTCCAATATATGTCAGAAATGGTGGCCCTCGAAAGTTTGAAGAAGTGGTCAAAAACGGTAGAACAGAACAAAAGGAGATCATTGATTCGGAATTCAATCATTTGAATGGAAAGTATTTTATTCCTGGAAGTTCGATCAAAGGTATGATCCGAAGTATGATTGAGATCATGTCCTTCGGAAGTATGGAGGAGAAAGTGGATGATATTCGATATTCTGTCAGAGATTTTTCTAATGGAGCTAAAGCTTCAAAATTGTATGATCCCTCAGAACTTTCTAGTCAATCGCTTTGTGGTTGGCTTCGCATCGAAAATGGAGTTTTTTATCTTAAACCCTGCGGTCGTGCAGGGCGCATCAAGCACAAGGATTTGGATATAATTTCTGGGCCTCTTAAAATATCTCAGTATTACCAGCAAGGTGGTAATACTTCAAGAGCTGATCAAAAATCAGCTAGAGCAAAATATTTGCAATTTTCTTTCAAAAAAAATGGATTAGTATTTGGAAAAGCTGACGAAGAAGATGACGTAGGAATAGGAAGGGAAAAGTTTATAGTAGATCCTGCGGGAGAGTACTCAGGAACAATTGTGTTTTCTGGACAGCCGAGTAAGCGTGAAGAACCAAATAAGGGAAAGCAATACGAGTTCATCTTCTTTGATAAAGGCTACAAGGAAGTGAGCTTAGGTACTGATAAGGAGTCTATTATTACCAATTTTTACCACGCGTATTACGATCACGATCGCAATCAGCAAGGAGATGATTGGAAGTGGAGAAAAAGTCAACTCATGAACGGTGAACCTATCCCTGTTTTTTTTCGGCTAAAGGATGATAAAAAGGATCTTTCTTCAGCCAATGTTAAGGATATGGGACTTTCGCTGCTTTATAAGATCACATACAAACACTCTGTACGAGAACTGATCCGAAAAACTCAAGGAGAAAAGCGCAAAAAGGATTTTGCTGAGACTCTATTTGGTTATGCCACGAAAACGGATGCTCTAAAAGGCAGGATCAATATCAGTCATGCTTTTGCAAAAGGAACACCCAAAGTCCTAACATTACAAAAAGAGGTACTTGCAGGCCCAAAAGCAACATATTATCCTACCTACATAGATCAAAATTCTCCTGATGGTAAGGTGACTGGGAATTATATGACTATGATGGATGCCAAAGCTAAAATCAGGGGCTATAAGCGATATCCTGTCAGGCACGGTGAAGTCAATCATAATCCTGCTCCTATCAATGAAAAAACTGGTAAGCCAAATGATGAGATAACAACCCAATTCAAACCTTTGGATAAAGGAACTCAGTTTAGCTTCAAAATCAATTATCACAACCTACGTCCTGAGGAGTTGGGTGCTTTGGTCTCCGCCTTAACTTTTCACCTGAATGATGGATTTTATCACTCCATAGGAATGGGTAAGCCATTGGGCTATGGAAAGGTGAAACTGGAAGTAATAAATCAATCTATAGAAGAGTTACTTCCTTCAGTTAAAAGCTTTGAAGCATTTATGAATTGGAGCTTAAATAATTCGACTCCTTCTTGGCATAAATCTCCTCAGATCAAAGAATTGATTGCAATGGCTAAGCCACAAGCACAGACGGACAAGGAGCTGAAGTATATGCAAATGGACATGAAGAACAACGACTTCGTCAATGCAAAAGGTAGAAAAAAGGGTGATCCAAAATTTGGACTGCCTACCTACTCCACACTATCAGGGGAGATAAGTTTTGTGAATCATTTAGGTGATTCGGAACTCTATGAGTTCAAAGCATTATTGGAAAAAGAGGAAATGCAATTTGAAGTCCTAGAAGAGATAAACCCTAAAGATCTATACGAACAGCTACTTTACAGAGAAAGAAATCATGTGGCAACAAAGATTGAGCAGCTAAAAATAAAGCTAATCCAACAATTAGAGGATAAAAAGAAAGCACTAAAGCATGAAAAGACAGCTCAGGTTTTGGAACATCAAGAGCAAGAAAAAGAGCGGGAGAATAAAAATAGGATCGATTCTGGACCAGATTACTCAGAAGTTAAAATCGGGCCTAGAGCTTTTGATCCTTTTGCCAAACTAGTCAGTCAATACATCAAGTTAATCCATGGTGTCGATCCAAAAAACTTGGGTCTTGAGCATATCCCATATATGAAAGATAAATCTGCGATTGACAAGACATATCATAAACTTGTAGAGATAGCAAGTCAGCTTCCAAAAAAAGACAAAGAGAATTGGCTTAAGGAACCAAGACTTACCAATAAAACCTATGAGAAAATAGCTTCTTGGATTGGTGAAGAGAAGACTAATGAATTATTTGATAACCTGCGTAATTCTTAATCTATGAAACCTCTTACAAAAATTACTTGCCACCCTGAATTAATGATCGGGGTGGTTTACTTATCCTTCTTTAGATTCTAATGTCAAAGTACCTCCTCTCCATCATTTCAGAACAGGCTCTTCCTACGTTGCATTTTATCAAGCAGTTTGGAGAGCCTGACTCTTTTTTCCTATTTGTAAGTACAGTAGAGATGGAAGAAATCAATGCCACGCACCATATTATTGAGGCATTGAAACTCCCGACTAAGCAATGTAGAACGATCATCATCGATGCCAATGATGCAGCTCAAGCAAAAGACAACCTGATAAAAGCCGAACTCCCCAAAGACGGAAAATATCTGATCAACCTCACAGGTGGCAATAAGCTGATGTCCCAAATGGTCTTTCAGCACTTGCAGTCCTATGACTCGGCCATGTATTACGCACCGATTCAGTCAGATAGATATCAACAACTCTATCCGGAAATTAATCAAGTTCAGAAAAGCCTCAAAATCGTCATTTCGTTAGACGAGTACCTCGAAGCCTATGGATTTGAATTGGTAAGGAACGAGGCAGTTATGATCCATAAGTCCAGTCCAAAAAAATTGTTTGAGCAGGTACTCAAAGCCGGCCATCCTGGTAAAGTAAGGTTAATCACTACCGCCACAGATCAAGAGTATAAGGAAGTGGATAAAAATTACCTGATGGGAACTTGGTTTGAATGGTACCTATATGATCACTTCAGGCAAACATTACAGTTGCCTGCTAGCCAGATTGCCTTCAATGTGGGAATCAAGCGAAAAGATAACCTTGGCTCGATGGACAAGGATAACGAGTTTGATATCCTATTTATTTATAAAAATGATTTGTATGTCTTCGAATGCAAGGTGTATCCCACGAGCAAGTTGAAATCCGATCGGATATCCCAACCGCTGTTCAAACTCTCCTCTCTTACACAGAATTTTGGACTGAAATGCAAAAAGTACTTTGCCTACTTGGGAGAGTTTACCGAAGATGAGCAGGCTCTAGATCGACTGGAAAATATCAGACATAATCTAGGTGTGGAGCGAATCCTAGACATCGAGACTTTTAGAAATTCCACAGGTACCGATTTACTTAAAGCTAATAGTACTGATAAACTACAATTATTAATTCAAAAATTTCAAAAAATATAACCATGTCCCTTATCCTCGTTTCCCTCATTAGTGATCAGACCATTCCCAATGTATTGTTTATAAGAGATCAACCTAAGGCAGCTCATTACATTTTTATTTCAACTGAAAAAATGGAGAAAAGAATGATCGTTACTAACATCATCAAAGCTTGTCCAGATTTAGTTATCTCGTACAATACCATAGTTGTAGAGGAGGACAGTCTCTCGGATTTTGAGCAGGTAGTGGAGAGCGGACTGGATAGGCAGGATGACTTTCACTACTTAGTCAATATTACTGGGGGAACTAAGATTATGTCCTTGGCAGCCTATCTCTATTTTACAAAAATCGGGTCATCTGAGATTTTTTATCTACCGCTTGGTAAAAGCCATTTTCGGCAAATTTACCCCATGAAGAAGAATAAAATCAAAGAAATATCTTTTCGGATCAATCTTCAAGGCTATCTAGAAGCGAATGGGGTGACTGTACAATCAAAAGCATTTGCCCAAAAAAATAGAATGATTAGACATAAGGATCGAAATGAGCAAATCATGAACGCATTTGTAGGTGATGGTAATCTACCCATAAAAAAAATGGTGGAGTATTTTAGAACAAGTGGATTTAGAGATAAAAAGAATTTGCCCCTTTCGGATGAAATAAAGCTTGAGATGTCTCCAATTTTGGCGGCAGGATTTATGCCGGAAAATCCAGAAAATCTCAATCGGGATGAGACCAATTACCTAACCGGAGATTGGTTTGAAGAGTTTACCTACGAAGTAGTGCAAAGAGTACTCGATAAGGATGATTCTGAAATTGGGAAAGGAATTCGTGTGACTCGAGGAGAAAAGACTTCTAATGAATTCGACGTCATGTTTACTCACAAAAATGCACTCTATGTGATCGAATGTAAAACAGATGTTGCAGACAATGAAGAAGGAAAACTGAGCCAGCTTTTTACAAGCACACTTTATAAAGCCAGCACCTTGAAAAAAGATTTTGGATTATTCGTGAAGTATTATCTTTTTTCAGTGAATGATTTTTCAAAGTTGAGCCCAGAGCAAAAGGATAGAGCCAGAGTGCTGGATATTAATCTAGTTGGAATTGAAATCTTGAGTAATGAAGAGCGGCTGATTGAATTTATCTCAAAAATGTAACCCCATGCTCCTTAACCTCTCCAATCACCCTTCCGATACTTGGCCTCCAAACCAACTTGCCTCCGCTAGCATGTGGGGCGATGTCCAAGACCTCCCTTTTCCGCAAATAGATCCCAGTGCGCAGCAGGATGACATTGAAGCGCTTGCTCAAAACTACCTTCTAAAAATCATGGAGCTCAAGCCTGCCGCCGTGCATCTGATGGGAGAGCTGACCTTTAGCTTTGCATTGGTGCATCTGCTCAAGTCTCACGGTATGAACGTGTTGGCATCCACTACCCACCGCACCACCGAAGTCCGCCCTGACGGCACCAAAATCTCCAAATTTGAATTTGTTCAATTCAGATCCTACTAGTGATGGAAGCAATCGAGTTTTCCAATCACCAGATACAGGCAAAGGATGAGCTTGAGGCTTTTCTACAAATCGAAGGGCCAGCAGTCTTTATTCTCAAAGGATATGCTGGTACTGGGAAGACTACCCTACTCCAACACGTTGCGATACAGCTTCGAAATGAGGAAAAGGATTTTGAACTACTCGCTCCTACTGGTAGAGCTGCTGCGGTGCTACGGGCCAAAACTGGTCTGAAAACCTCTACCATACATTCTTCGCTCTATCAGTTCAAAGATATCGATGGAGAACCAGAAGACCCAAAAAAAGACCTGGCTGAAGATGCTTATGGACAAATGAGGCTGATCTTCTCTGCACGCCGCATAGATCCGAAGATGCGAAAGATTTTTATCGTAGATGAAGCCTCAATGGTAGGTGATGCCAATACTGAAGCGACCAGTTATGCTCACTTTGGTTCAGGCCATTTATTGACTGATCTGATGACGATGATTGGGGACAATAAACTCATCCTGTCCGGAGATCCTTGTCAGCTGCCTCCAATAGGCATGGAAATAAGTCCTGCCTTGGACGAAAACTGGTTTAGACAACAAGGGAGGATAGTCAGGAGCTTTGAAATGACACAAATTCTCAGACAAAAAGTACATAATCCAATTCTAAAAACAGCTACAGCACTTCGGCAGGAATTGGCGAAAAGCAGCCATCCAAAATGGGTGAAACTCCCTGCCAGCTCAGCAGCTGAGATTCATCTTCATTCTTACGAGCAAATGAAGGTACACTACCTAGCTCACATCGCTGACTTTGGTCATGACGATTCTATTGCAGTATGCAGTAGCAATTACAATGTGAAAGACATCAATGAATTAGTCAGACAGCGAATCCATGGCAATGCCAATGCCCCGCTACAGAAAGGTGACTTACTTATGGTCTCTCAAAATAATTATCGGGTACCACTGACCAATGGCGATTTTGTAGAAATCACCCACCTCGGAGAGAGTAGAATCCACTGTGGGATGTATTTTCAGGAAGTACAGGTGGAGGCCAAGCTTACCGGACTCCGGCATCAGACTCTGCTCTGTCTTGAACCCTTGCAAAATGGCTCGCCTAATCTCAGCAACGATCAACAACGCAGCCTGATGATCGATTTCAGCAGACGGATGCGTGCAATAGAGATAAAGCCAAAATCACCTGAATTCTTCGATGCGATGCTTACTGATCCATTCCTAAATAGCCTACGGGCCAACTATGGCTATGCGGTCACCTGTCACAAGAGCCAGGGAGGAGAATGGGACCATGTTTTCTTCTTTCTGAACAAAGGGATGTATGTCCAATCTCCCAAGTCCTTGCTCAGATGGTGGTACACTGGTGTCACTCGGGCCAAGGAGCATCTTCATCTCGTCCAAGACTGGTGGATCTTATAAGTTGTTTTCTCCTAATCTTTTGTGAAAATATGTACTGAGTCACCAATAACTACAGTGCTTTACTGATCTGCAAAATCCGGTTAGCTAGAAGTAAAAAAGCTGATTGAAGAGGAGCGATTTGAAGAAGCTTTGGCACTGCAACTCCAGCAGGAGCCGGTTAGTATTTTGGCTATTTCCTGGAACAGCTATTATTTTATTCGTCATCAAGTGAAGAAAGATAAGCCTGACGCAGCGCTGATTCATCGATTCCTGAATAAAGTATATTGCTCCATCTTGCCTGAAGGAGTGCTTGTGGACAAACTTATTCTTTTGCAGCTGATCCGCCTACCCGAGTCGGTATGGGCGCTGGGTGCACTGAGTCCATATCTGAAAAAAGCTGGACTTATTCCGATCATTGGAGGCAGGAAACTACGAGCCTGGAGCGATAGCTGGAAGGTCGATCCCCTCGCTTGCTGAGCGCATCTTCATTGCCTATGCCAAAGCGCTGATCAGAGAATCCGCTACCGCCGACAAAATCCTCGAAGTGATCCGCGATATCGTGGAACCGGTCTTGGAGTCCTATAGTCATATGCAATATGTGCCATATTTCAAGGCCAAGCTTTTACTCAAAATCGGAAACGCTTCTGAGGGTATGACTGCCTTTCTACCTTTTGCCCGAAAAAAACAACGAGAGTTCTGGGTGTGGCAGGTGATGGCTGAGTGCCACCAAGATCAACAGGATCTACACTTATCCTGCTTATGCAAAGCACTTACTTGCAAGACCAAGCCAGAATTTCTCTGTGGTATCAAAGAAAGGATTATTCCTGTACTATTGGAAAAAGGAGAAAACAACTGGGCAAAAAGTGAACTGGATGACTTGATTCGAATTCGCACAAAAAACGGATGGGGACTTCGGTCCAATCATCAAAAAATGCTTCAGCAAACCTGGTACATCTCAGCTCACACTCTTGTGCTGGGTCATCACTATCAACCCTATGCACTAAATGCGAGCAAGTTACTTGAGGGGAGTCTGGAGGCAGGTCAGAAGTATAGCGTAGTCGTGACTGAGGTGAATCCGGTCAAGAAAATGTTTGGATTTATCTCAGATGCAAAACAAGTAGGGTTTACTTCCTTCCAAGTGAGTCCTGAACCAGGTGATATTTTTGAAATTTGGGGTGAGTTTTCTGGAGCGTTTTTCAGGCAGACGACTTTGCGATCCGTAGAAGGCACGTTTGATTCGGTGAGTACCGTGAGAAAAATAATTCAAGGAAAGCTTCAGCTACCTGAGAGCAAAAATTTCGGTTTTGTAGATGGTGTATTTGTGAGTCCCGAAATGGTCAAAAGATGGGGGCTGGTAGCCGGGCAGGAATTGAAAGGGTTAGCAGTATTGGCTCCAGTGAAGCGAGATGGGCCGCTGAAGTGGAAGTTTGTCAAAAAAGTAATCAATTAAACTGAGAATCGGAAGAGGAAGACCTATCTTAGCTACATAAATCAGCCGCATGTTATTATGGAAAGAAAAAGTAAATATCTTCAAGATAATCAATACAATAGCTTAGCAGTCAATAAAATAGGGACAGAAGGCCTCAAAAAGTATCATCCACTACAATAAGGATTAAGACAAGCTAATTTTAAGCTATTGTCGATAACCATCAACTCAAAAAGTATCATCCACTACAATAAGGATTAAGACCAGAATAAATTATATTTACAAGCAGAATAAACCCTCAAAAAGTATCATCCACTACAATAAGGATTAAGACTTATGGGAGTTAATTAACTCCATTTTTGACTTTCTCTCAAAAAGTATCATCCACTACAATAAGGATTAAGACTTGATCTTTTATACTCTATCCACTCAATGTGTGGGCTTAAAAAGTATCATCCACTACAATAAGGATTAAGACAATTTTTATTAATTCTTCCCTTGTAAGTAGAAGACTCAAAAAGTATCATCCACTACAATAAGGATTAAGACTGTAATTAACCACCTTATTACCCTAACCGAAATTCTCAAAAAGTATCATCCACTACAATAAGGATTAAGACTATCCCATTGCAATGGTTACAAATATTTTACCCTCTCAAAAAGTATCATCCACTACAATAAGGATTAAGACTTAAATTGATAATAATGATTCTTTGATTTCATCCAGCCTCAAAAAGTATCATCCACTACAATAAGGATTAAGACAAATTGGAATTCGAGTACTATCTTTCTTTTTTGTTCTCAAAAAGTATCATCCACTACAATAAGGATTAAGACTGTAGAAGTAAGTATTAACTTCGCAGTTTTGCGAGCTCAAAAAGTATCATCCACTACAATAAGGATTAAGACTCTCTTTCAAGAAATTATCTTGATGCTTTTCAATCTCAAAAAGTATCATCCACTACAATAAGGATTAAGACCATATCCAAAACACTTTTTAATAACCAAAATTTACTCAAAAAGTATCATCCACTACAATAAGGATTAAGACACTGTCATAGGGTTCTGAGTCTACAAATATTACCTCCTCAAAAAGTATTCCGCCGCGGCGGACAGGCTATCCACTACAATAAGGATTAAGACATGAATTCAATACAACATCAGATTTTCTTAGTTTCTCAAAAAATATCATCCACTACAATAAGGATTAAGAATGCCGAACATTGTGCACAGTGGTCTTTGTAATCCCCCTCAAAAAGTATCATCCACTACAATAAGGATTAAGACTATAGCTAAATATTGCTTTAGCTCTTCTACCTTCTCAAAAAGTATTCCGCCGCGGCGGACAGGCTATCCACTACAATAAGGATTAAGACTGCTCTATGAAATAGCAGGCGTGGAACGAGTCCTTCTCAAAAAGTATCATCCACTACAATAAGGATTAAGACTGAGACACAAACAACATTCCTGTTTGCATTAAGCTATCTCAAAAAGTATCATCCACTACAATAAGGATTAAGACTTCATCTGCTATGTGGAGTAAATCATCATTCAGTACTCAAAAAGTATCATCCACTACAATAAGGATTAAGACCTCCTACCAAAGGGGTTTAGGACAGAGCAATATCGCTCAAAAAGTATCATCCACTACAATAAGGATTAAGACCATTGAAGATCTGGTATGCTTCCTTTATAGAAGCAGCCTCAAAAAGTATCATCCACTACAATAAGGATTAAGACCGAACTTGTATATGCCTAATAGTACTACAGCTCCTGCTCAAAAAGTATCATCCACTACAATAAGGATTAAGACGATTAATAGTTCTCAGAAGAATAGCAACAAAGTTTACTCAAAAAGTATCATCCATTACAATAAGGATTAAGACCAAAGTAAGTTTCTAGGAAAGTCATATTTATTTATTCTCAAAAAGTATCATCCACTACAATAAGGATTAAGACTCCGGATCGATTTGGCTGAACTCTTTTTGTAAGGGACTCAAAAAGTATTCCGCCGCGGCGGACAGGCTATCCACTACAATAAGGATTAAGACCATTTGCAAGTATATGCAGTAATCCCAACGACCTTCTCAAAAAGTATCATCCACTACAATAAGGATTAAGACCCCTGAGATGTGGCTTTCATAAATTTTCCAAATACTCTCAAAAAGTATCATCCACTACAATAAGGATTAAGACACTATTGAAGTTGATCCGCAAAACAGTACTGTCAATCTCAAAAAGTATCATCCACTACAATAAGGATTAAGACAATTCTATTAAAGAGATTAATTCTCCAGTTACCTCTCAAAAAGTATCATCCACTACAATAAGGATTAAGACTGAAATGCAGCAACAGTATCGCTTATACCTTCCTCTGCTCAAAAAGTATCATCCACTACAATAAGGATTAAGACTGATAAAGATAAAACCTTAAATTTGGCTGTACTTGCTAAAAAAGTATCATCCACTACAATAAGGATTAAGACCCATTCAAGCTCAGTTTCATCATTGCTTACAATCTCACTCAAAAAGTATCATCCACTACAATAAGGATTAAGACACCATGAACCGATTTTATATGAGTGGTCTAATCCTGCTCAAAAAGTATTCCGCCGCGGCGGACAGGCTATCCACTACAATAAGGATTAAGACTGTCTGCTGTCTTTTAAAGAGTTGATCTCTATGCTCAAAAAGTATCATCCACTACAATAAGGATTAAGACATCTAGTAGTCGAGCTAGCGAGTAAGTTTTGCCACCCTCAAAAAGTATCATCCACTACAATAAGGATTAAGACTCTCTACTACCCTGTAATAGTTAGAATTCCATCCGCTCAAAAAGTATTCCGCCGCGGCGGACAGGCTATCCACTACAATAAGGATTAAGACTCTAAAAGGACTATTGTAATGGCACACATTGGCACCCTCAAAAAGTATCATCCACTACAATAAGGATTAAGACTATCCTCTTCCGAGGATGTGTATAATACTACCTGTCTCAAAAAGTATCATCCACTACAATAAGGATTAAGACTATAGACCCCATTACAGACTTTGGAGTTTTAGACTCAAAAAGTATCATCCACTACAATAAGGATTAAGACAATCTTACCTTCAGAAGCATTGTTCTGCTTGAACTGACTCAAAAAGTATCATCCACTACAATAAGGATTAAGACTTAATTAAATTTTCTTCATAATTATCTATGTAATCACTCAAAAAGTATCATCCACTACAATAAGGATTAAGACCTTAATCGATGGCCGGTATTTGTATTTTGGCATTCTCAAAAAGTATCATCCACTACAATAAGGATTAAGACATCAATAACCATTGCTTTATTGAATTTTGACAATCTCAAAAAGTATCATCCACTACAATAAGAATTAAGACCTGGGGCATGGTATTAGAATGGCAACTTAGCGTCCTCAAAAAGTATTCCCGATCTCCCTGCGGTCATCGGGACAGGCTATCCACTACAATAAGGATTAAGACTTGATCTTTCATAATTATTAATTTTGTATTAAACTCAAAGAGTATCATCTACCCAAGTGAGTCCTGAACCGGGTGATATTTTGGAGATTTGGGGAGAGTTTTCAGGAGCATTTTTCAGACAGACGGCTTTGCGATCTATAGAAGGCGCGCTTGATTCGGTGAGCATCGTGCGAAAAATAATACAGGGAAAACTTCAGGTACCTGAGGGCAAAAACTTTGGTTTTGTGGATGGAGTATTTGTAGGGCCCGAGATGATCAAAAGGTGGGGGCTGGTATTGGGTGAGGATCTGAAAGGGATAGCAGTATTGGCACCGGTCAAGCGAGATGGGCCACTGAAGTGGAAGTTTGTCAAAAAAGAGTCCCATTAAAATTGAGAATGAAAGCAGGAAGCCCTATCTTGAAGCATAGACTAGCTATAGTTTATTATGGAGAAAAAGAGTAAAAATATTCAAAAATACCAATATAACAGCTTAGCAGTCAGAAAAATAGGGGCAGAAGGACTCAAAAAGTATCATCCACTACAATAAGGATTAAGACTTGAACTTCTAAATGAGTGAGACTTCTATTAAGTGCTCAAAAAGTATCATCCACTACAATAAGGATTAAGACCTATGACTTTGAAAACTAAGAATGGATCTTGGTCTCTCAAAAAGTATCATCCACTACAATAAGGATTAAGACAATTACGAGTCTTCTAATTGATCTTTTATACTCTACTCAAAAAGTATCATCCACTACAATAAGGATTAAGACTCATGTCTTCTACTCTGAATTTCTCAGAGAAAGACCCTCAAAAAGTATCATCCACTACAATAAGGATTAAGACAAGACTCTCTTTATCAGAGAAGTACTTTGGATACTCAAAAAATATCATCCACTACAATAAGGATTAAGACAAATTGTCTTTTAGAACTGTGTAATTTCCGTTTTCACTCAAAAAATATCATCCACTACAATAAGGATTAAGACGCAATAATCCCAATTAATTAAATCATGGGAGTCAGCTCAAAAAATATCATCCACTACAATAAGGATTAAGACTATTCTAGATTTGCCTTTGAACATTTCATGACCGCCTCAAAAAGTATCATCCACTACAATAAGGATTAAGACTCCAGAAAACAGACCCCAAAGGTTTTGACCCTTGTCTCAAAAAGTATCATCCACTACAATAAGGATTAAGACTCTGATACCAACTCCGACCCCGAACATGACATGCCTCAAAAAGTATTCCGCCGCGGCGGACAGGCTATCCACTACAATAAGGATTAAGACAGTTCACAACCTCACCATTTGGCGCATAGACTGCTGACTCAAGAAGTATTCCCGATCTCCCTGCGGTCATCGGGACAGGCTATCCACTACAATAAGGAGGGCCTAGCGTTAAGAAATTGTCCCTTAGGACAATTTTAGCACAGAGCCAAGCTGTGGGTCGGCCATTGCATTATATCGGATCTTTGTTGGCAGGCCTAGAAAGTAGATTTGACAATCGCCTCCAGAGGTATTAAGGGTTTATAGAGAATTAATGGTCGGCACTCTTTTGTTCGGAACCCAATTTACTCATCCATTAGTTTTGTCATTTAGAATTTTTTGGATTAATTACGAAAAATCGAAGACACTTTAACCTCAAAACCTAATTTATGCCAGATACTAAATTGCCATCTATCCGCTATCGAGTGCTGGATCGATGTTTTTCTGATTTTACTCGCAACTACCGGATCGAGGATCTACATAAAGCCTGCAATAAGGTATTAGCAGATCATCTTGGTGAATTACCCGATACCGTGGTAGTAAGTATGCGTACTATTCAAGATGATATTGCTTTTATGCAATTGGAGAATTCATACAATATTCCATTGGAAATAGTCAAGGCCTCAGATGACAAGAGGAAAAACTATTACCGCTACAGTAATCGAGAGTTTTCAATTAAAAAACAACCACTCTCCCAGCAGGATGCTGAGTTGATAACAAATGCAATAGAAACAATTCTTTTGTTTAAAGGTCTTCCTCAGTTTGAATGGGTGGAGAATACCTCCAACTTAATCAGAAACTTTACCATACAGCAAGATCAAAAGTTAAAAGCGATGGTTTTTGACCAAAATGAATACCTTTTTGGAAAAGAATATTTTCAACCTCTTTTTTATGCCGTACGCAATCAAACTCCTCTTTTGTTGAGTTATAAGCCTTTTGACAAGCCTATAGAGCATCATAAAATCTCCCCTTACCTTCTAAAACAATATAATAATAGGTGGTTTTTATTGAGTCGCTCTGATCGATATGATTATCTGATTAATTTGGCTTTAGACCGGATTCAATCCGTTGGGGAAGGTTCTCATAAGTTTCTGGATTATCCAGAAGGTTCGCCAGAAGAATTTTTTGATGATATTGTCGGTGTTACCCGGAATTTACAGTCAATTGAGAAAATTGAAATTATTGTTCGTGCTGATCTTTATCCTTATTTGGAAACAAAGCCCATCCATAGCTCCCAAACAACAATACATGGACAATCAGATGATCAATGGAAAAAAATAACGATCGATATCATCCCAAACTACGAGTTCTATTCAATTATCCTCTCTCATGGCTCTAGAATTAAGATAATGGGGCCAGAAAAGGTAAAGCAGGACTTCATGAAAATAGTCAATCAAACTTATTCCCAATATTTCTAAAGATCTAATCATCCCAAAAACAGATTAATCCGCATATACCATTAGGTGCATGCGGATTTTTTTTGCCTGGTCTCAACTAGATGAAGTTCCGCTGCAGCTATTGCCTGTTTTTTTGCATCATCAGTTAAAACAAACACCTATGGAATCAGCAACATCAGTATTCAAACCAGAGCCCAGCTATCATGGCATGATACGTATGGATCAGCGCGGAATAAGCAAAGCCGCAGTGCAAACGGTGATAAACAAAGGTCGAGTCATCCACAAACAAAGCTTGAAATACTTCTTTGTTCCAAAATCCCAAACTAGGGATTGGACTCCTGGAGATCAGGAGGCAGTAATGGATCTAGTGGTGATTACAGATCTATATGTCCGGGAGGTGGTCACTTGCTACAGACATCCACAGGCGGTCCACAAAATCAAGAAAAAGTCAAAAAGATTAAAAAAGAAAAATACATGAAGTAAGCCTGCGTCTATCCAGCTTAATCTTGTATCAACAAATCAACAGGAGGTGAATCATGGATAAAATAGACCCAGTAAAACCATAAAATAAATCTTCAAAAACACTAAACTTCAAACAGCATGACAATAGATATAGATAAAATTCTTGAGTTCTTTTTAGAACTGACCTTAGGCCTATTAGCGAGTTATGTATCATGGTTCCTATTTTAAGGAAAAGCTATCCTTCTGGATTTGATGGGCTATGGTCCTTGATTTAAAGTAATCAAAAAGTAGAAGACAAATTCCATAAACCGATGTTGCGATTATTGCAATTAATCTTTCATCATTAAAATAAAAGGAGCTGTACTATGAGTACTCAACTGGTAATTACTCACAAAACTAAAATTTCAAACATCTAAATAAATATACTGTGGAAGATAAGAAAAAATTACTCGTGATTCTGGGCACATTGGCTATCGCAGCTATCAAAATAGCTTTAGATCATCTCGAAGGGAAGTAGTCCTTCATCAAAAGGTACAAATCACATGAAGCAAACTCGCGTCTAGTGCGATTAATCTTGCATCAATAAATCAAAAGGAGGTGAATCATGGAAAATCGAATGAATGTATGCGCTAAATAAAATTCTGACAATTAAAACTAAGAAACCATGACTGATAAGAAGAAGCTCTTGATCGTGTTGGGTGCCGTGGCAATCGCAGTGATACAAATCCTGCTTGACACCGAGGGTAAAGAGGAGCCCAAATAGACTAAATCAAATACATGAAGTAAGCCTGCGTCTATCGCCGGTAAACTTGCATCAACAAACTACGGAGGTGAATCATGGATAAATATAAACGAGTAAATAAAAATAAATTTTCAACATTAAATACTAGAAATAATGACTTATCAAAAAGAAATTCTGAAGGCACTTATTCCCCTAGCCATCGCATTAGTGAAAATCACAATCGTAATTCTTGCAAAGAAATAAGCCAAATTAATTGATAAATATATGAAGCAAGTCTGCGTCTATCGCTGCTAAACTTGCATCAACAACTAACGGAGTTGAATTATGGACAATCTATTTAAAATCAAATATTAGGACTGGAAGAAACTTTTTAGAAGTAGTACTCCGGTGAAATTCAAATTTTCAACACTAAAAACGGAGGAATCATGACAGATGAATTCAAATTCGAAAAGCAAGCCTATTACCAGGCACTCGAAGACCCCCGATGGAAACGATTACGAATTACCATCCTAGAGCGAGATGGGCACCACTGTAAACTATGCCACAGTACCAATACACTGCAAATTCACCATCGACAATATCACAGATATAAGACTAGCGGAGAGTGGCTTAAGCCATGGGAATATCACCCAATCTATCTGGTGACACTATGCGGTACCTGCCATACTCAGGGACATCTTGACTTCGCTGTTCCAATTAAAGACATTTTAAAAAAGACACAATTATGACATTCTTCAGCAAAATATTTGGAAAAAAAGCTCCCACCCCGGTCGAGCAAGGTATAGTTGCAGCGGATCCTATGATGACTTCCATACCGCAAATCGATAAATCCATCTTCATAGAAGACCGCGATCCTTCCGTATTGTTTCCATCACAAGAGCGTATAAGACCTAAGACTCAAAAGAGTATTCTCGAAGACTTGAAGTCTGAGGACTATTATGGGATAGGCAAAAGAGATGGTTACGAAGATCATCAGCTTACCCTTCAAGATATGCAAGTGGATATTATTGCTTCCAGATTTAAGGAGGAATTCTACAAGGCATTGGAGGATATCGAAGAACGAGTCGCCATGATGGAAATGTATCTAACACCCGAACTCCAACTAGCGATGCCTGAGCAGCACGAGCTTATCCATACAAAGTGTGACTTGCTGGTAAAGCAAAAGCGAATACTACTGCTGCAAATGGATCTTGCCGTCACTGGCGAGGGATATATTGAAAAATCGGTCCGGCATTATAAAGCCGGTTTTAGAAAAGGCATGGCCTTGTACTTAGAAGAAAAATTATTGTTCGACCAATCTAAATCACTGTAAGCATGACTGTTAAATTCTTTTCAAAACTATTTGGATATAGCTATGAGGCTGTCAAAGCCCAGACTACGGTCTCTCGACAAAAAATTGTAACCTTAGGCACGCTGTTGTTGATTCCTGTATTTCTATGGACTTTCTCGGGCTTTTACCTGACGTATTATTTATTGGGAGCGGCGCTTTGGCAGGCCATTATTACAGGGCTTGTATTGGGCACGATGATCCTTTTCGTAGATCGCTCTTTTATCTCTACTCCCAAAGTGAAGGGAGGCAAATATCTAGTGGGGTTCAGACTCGCGTTTGCGTTGGTGTCCACGATTTTGGGCTCGCTTACTATTGACTTGATCGTATTCTCAGGAGACTTAGAGGAGTATAGACAGGCGAAGGCAGTCCAGATGAAATCAACTGAAGCGGATGCATATTTTGCTAGTCACAGACAAGAGCTTGATCGAATAGACTCCGAAATACAAGAAGTTGCTGCACGACACATTATGCTGGACGATGCGCATTTGAAGGAGCTGGACGGAAGCTACGGCACTGGTAAATATGGTGCTGGTAAGGTTGCCGAGGCTAAGGGACGAAAGGCTGAGCAGGCACTCATGAAAGGTCAGGAACTGAAGTCTGCATTCCAACAAGCACAAGAAAAGTTGAGAGATGATTCGTTGATCCACGGGGATGCCATCGTAAGTAAACGAGGGGATGCACTACTTTCTAAAGTAACTGATCTACATGAGTTTGCACTTAGCACTGGGCTTAGCACCTGTATCTATTTGCTCTTCTTTTTCTTTGTCTTTGCACTTGAGGTTTTCTTCATCGTTTACAAGACGGCAGTTTCCGAATCGCTGTTTGAAAAGCTATTGATAAGCGAAGAATTGATTGGAGAATCCCGATTGGAAATCTTGAAAAAGCAACGGGAAGAGATGCTTCGCCAAGATGGGCTATTGGGACCCAGAGCAGAGAAAATGCGAAGAATTGCTGAGGATGAAGCTTACAAGAGGAAAGTTGGCTGAGGATTTAGGCCGAGAAAATTTTTTCAGGGGGTGATATTTTTTAACACTCGGCCACCCCCTTTTATCATTTTTTAGATCCATTTCCAAATAAGTATATCGATAATGGCAATTGTTCATCTCCCCTGAAATAACTCTTAATCAGCTCAATATAGATGGAATGTGTATTTCAACTGGATAAGAAAATCATCGAATTCGCACATTACAAGATCAAAGATCAGGTATCTTTTATTCGTACATAAATTGCCAACAAGGAGTTTAATTGACCGGAATACCATCTCCCCAACAAAGCGTAGATTGTAGCTACGCTTTTATATTTTTCAGGGATTTGTAATCCCTAATACTATGTCTATCCCCGCTCTTCGCAATCGACAAGCTCGAAGCTTGATCTGAAGATTTGAAACC
>Ga0222709_1000138_pt1 | contig 26524 bp, 19 predicted proteins | sample AntAcemetage1692_FD_179822 | JGI IMG/M metagenome (GOLD analysis project Ga0222709, IMG submission 179822) | Saline water microbial communities from Ace Lake, Antarctica - #1692 | ecosystem: Environmental > Aquatic > Non-marine Saline and Alkaline > Saline | place: Antarctica: Ace Lake...
AATACCTTCCCACTGAGAATCAGAGAATTCAGAGAAATTTGTTTTCATTACCTTATGTTTTAGTCGATAACAAGGTAGCTGGTTCTTACTTTAATGCAAAATGTTTAAATTCCAAAACACACTCTTATTTGATAACTAACGCAAATATTATTGATGTTGAAGCTGGTATAGTCCTTGAAAATCAAAATCTGATCATAGAGAATGGTGTTTTCACGCAGATTTTTGAAGGTCAAGTTCCTGATAGTCTAAAAGCAAGCTATAAAATTATAGATGCAAAAAAGCGGTACCTGATGCCTGGAATGATCGATATGCATACCCACTTGAATAGCGGTGGACTAGTGCCGCCAGAGGAATCTACGCGGCCAATGGCATTAGAGCAATTTGCCAGATACGGTGTGAGCACCATTTTTACTTTAGGCGGACACGGATTTAATGAGGAAACCACCGCAGAGCTGAGAGAAAAACAACGGAAGCACGAAATTGTAGCCCCGACGATTTTAGCAACTGGAAATATACTAACGGCACCAGGTGGTTATCCCATTCCATTTATATCTGGTATGACAGGCTTATCAGAAGATGAAATAGATCTTGATGAACAAGGCATATTTACTATTACAGATGAAACTGACTTGGATGCTATGTTTTCTAAAAAGAAAATCCTTGGTCTTAACGGCGTTAAAGTGATGGTAGAATCTGGCCTAGGTGGTGCTTCAGAAGAACCACGATTATCAAATAAGTTGACCGGAAAAATCGTTCAGAAAGCATCACAATACCATCTACCCGTTTTTGCCCATGTAACCCGTAAAGCCGACTTACAAGATGCTGTGAATGCCGGCGTAAATGTTATTGTTCATACCGTAGAAGATGAGTTACTAACAGGTGCTGAGCCTTTGTTAGAAAAAATGATCAGAGATTCTATTTCTTATACACCGACGCTTTCTGTAGCGTATATCTTCCAATATGTTGGCTCTGCTGAAATTTTAGAGGATCCTTTTATGATACAATACAGTTCTGAGAGAACTAATCGCAGCCTTGAAAACTGGGCAGTAAGACAAATGATGGTTCGTAGTCAAGGTATTGATCTGGATTTGCATAAAGAGAATAATATTAAAAATTTTACGGCAATGTATAAGGCAGGTGTCAATATACTCATGGGGTCAGATGCTGGAAACCCCTCAATAATTCCTGGATATAGTGCCCACAAAGAGTTGGGTTTTATGGCAGAAGCGGGCATGTCAAATGCTGAAGTCCTTCGTTCAGCAACTATTGCTCCAGCTAAATTTTTAAAAATGGAGAATAAAATCGGAAGTATTAAGGAAGGTAAAATTGCCAATTTCCTGATGCTGGACAAAAATCCATTAGATGACGTAAAAAATTCGCGAACAATCTATAAGGTGATGCTCGAAGGTTATTGGATTGAATAAATGTGGTATTTTTTGATTCTTTCTTATTGCTTAGGTTTCCTTGTTTTCAGCGTGTCGGTTGACAACAACTGACACGCTGAGAGCCAAATAATGGGAAACACTTTCCTTGAAAACAACAAAAATGAATGCTTTAAAATATCTACTTGGTTATTGACGAGAAACGATTTTTTTCGAAAAATAGATAACCTGCAAAATGAAGTTGCGGGTGGATTACAAGATTTAAGTCAATTAGAGGTTCTAAAGGCAGCCTCAGTTAATCCAGCTGCTTTTATCGGTGTAGTTTGGTTTATCACGTTTTATTCATTGGTAATTAAATATCGAAAGAAGTCGGCTAAGCATGCAAGGTATATGCCCACTACCGCCCTAATACTTTTAAGTCCAACGTTAGCCGATTTATTGCTATTAACCTTGGCATAAGAAGCGTCGGAGGTATTTCGTCCTACATAATTTCATTTCTGATAATTGATTTGATATTATTGTTTTTATTATTTGTTGACTATAAAAACAATAAGGAAACAAAGACTTTATCCACTTATCTATTAATTTTTATTTTGGGTCAACTATCATTTTATCTGCTGCCTAACTTCGATTATTGGGCAAACTTTATGGAGTTTATTACGATGCCTAAACCGTAAGTTTTACACAGCGAACGCTTTATTATTTATCACAACTCCGCGACTATTTCAAGGTAAAAATAAATTGAAAATATGAAAAATACACCACTCCTGTTCTTTACAATTCTCTATTTATTTGTTGGGCAATCGCTCTTCAGCCAAGAATTAAGTTCGAGCCAAATAGATTCGCTGGTAGAAAAAGCAATGAAAGAATTTAAGGTTGCGGGCGTCGCCGTAGCGGTGGTAAAAGACGGAAAAATTATCCATGAACAAGGCTATGGAGTAAAATCAGTGGACACTAAACTTCTTGTTGATATTTATACAAATTTTCAGATTGCTTCTAATAGCAAAGCGTTTACAACCGCCGCCTTGGCAATTTTGGTAGATGAAGGTAAAATCTCTTGGAAGGATAAAGTAATAAAATACATTCCTGAATTTAAAATGTACAACGATTATGTAACTGAAAACTTCCTAATTGAGGATTTGCTTTGCCACCGTAGTGGATTGGGTTTAGGGGTGGGAGACTTGATGTTTTTTCCCGATGGTGCAAACTTTACGATTAACGATGTGGTGACAAGCTTTCAATACTTTAAGCCCGTTTCTGCATTCAGGACAAAATATGATTATGATAACCTATTGTTTGTAGTAGCAGGCGAAATTACAGCCAGAATTAGTGGAATGCCTTGGGAGCAATTTATTGAAACAAAAATTATGAAACCGCTTCAAATGAATAATTCCGCAACTTCACTGAAAGGAATAAAGGATATGGCAAATGTTGCCTCTCCTCATTCCACCGAAGGTGATAATACCCAAATAAGAACAATCTCTTTATACAAAGAAATAATAAATGGTGCTGCAGGCGGAATCTTATCAAATGTAGATGACATGTCGAAATGGATGATTATGCAATTAAATAGTGGTAAGTATGGAGATAACCTAGAGAACCAGCTCTTTACCGAGGTACAACAAAGAGAAATGTGGAAAATCCATACAGTTTTTGATTTATATCCTAACCTAAGGTATAACTCCCATTTTGCGGGTTATGGTTTGGGATGGAATTTGATGGATATTAAAGGAAATTTAAATGCTTCACACACTGGTGGTTTGCCGGGAATGTTATCCAAAGTCAGTTTAATTCCTGATTTAAACCTCGGAATTGTCATCTTAACCAATACCGAAAGTGGCGGAGGTGCTTTGTTTAGAGCTATTCATAATTCAATAATAGACAGCTATTTAAGTTTGGATAAGTTGGATTATATATCTAGATATAGCCAAAGCCTGAGGGATAGAAAAAGTAATTCAGATTCTACCACTGTAAGTACATGGAAGCAAGTTGAGTTAGGGAAACAAACCAAAATTAATGTACACGACTACATTGGTATTTATGAAGATAATTGGTTTGGAAAAACTGAAGTCTTTTTAAGAGAGAACCAACTGTGGTTCAAATCCTATCGCTCGCCAAAATTAAATGGCCCCATGGGTTTTTATAAAGAAAATACCTTCGCCATAAAATGGGAATATCAAGACATGTCAGCTGATGCTTTTGCGGTATTTAGTTTAGATGAAAATGGCAAAGCCCAAAGCATCAAAATGAAAGGCATTTCGCCCAATATCGATTTCAGTTTCGACTTTCAGGATTTGGATTTACAAAGAGTAAAAAAATAAAATGCTAACCACTAACCGCACCCACAAAAAGTGGCGGTTCAGGATGGTACACCCCTAACATTCCCGAATTTAATCTCTTCGTACGGCACAGCGTGTCGGTTGGGAGAGACAGGTATCCAAAGGTTGTGGCACATTGGACTAAAACAGTTATCTTAAACTATTTTTTAAAATAAATCAACTATGAAAGTAAAACCCCTCTATCTGCTCTTTGCCTTATTATTACTTAACTCTTGCACGCAAAAATTTCCCAAAGCATCCTCTTTGGGCAGTTATCAAGCAGACGAAAGCTATTCCGTTATTTTAGGCAGTACCTCTGTTGGGTATCTTAAAACCCATACCGTTGGAGATATCATCCAAATAGATTACGATTATAAAAACAATGGTCGTGGACCTACCATGAAGGAAACCATTGTGCTAAATACGGATGGTTTTCCCGTTCAATGGGATATTACTGGGAACACAACATTTGGGAATGCCGTGGATGAACATTATACATTAAACGGAACTGCTGCTTCATGGATTGACGCTACTGGTAGTGATAGCACTACTGTAGATAAAGCTTTGTGGTATGTGAATCAATCGGGGAGTCCTTATGCTGCGATTCTTACGGCTCGTAGCCTGTTAAAATCACCTGATTATTCAGCAAATGTGCTTCCCGCAGGTAAACTTAAGCTTACAGAAATGGAAAAAATCAGCCTTTCCGTTGATTCTAAACCCCTTGACCTTACCACTTATGCTCTATCTGGAGCCGATTTGAATCCTTCTTATTTTATTGCTGATAGCCAACAACGTTTGTTTGCTGTGATTAGTCCGCGATTCATTATTGTCCGTGAAGGCTTTGAAGCAAAAGAAAAAGAACTGCGGGCTTACGCTGAAAAATATTCTACCGAACGATTTGAACTACTACAAAAGAAATATGCTCACAACTACGGGAAAAAGGTACGTATTGCTAATGTAAAAATATTCGATCCTACTACCTTAGAACTCACAGCACTTTCATCGGTATTGGTGGATGGCGAACGTATCGTAAGTATCGATGCTCCAGACGCCAAAGGTAAGGATGAAGTAGTAATTGATGGGGCGAGCGGCACCTTGGTAGCCGGAATGTACGAAATGCACGCCCACACGGGGGATGAAGGTGCCTTATTAAATATACTCGCCGGAGTAACTTCTTTCCGAGATATGGGGAACGACAATAAGGTATTGGACGATTTAATCAATAAGATCAATTCAGGCGTTCTGGCCGGACCGAGAGTTCATCGATTGGGGTTTATTGAAGGAAAAAGTGAATACAGTGCAAATAATGGAATTTTGGTTTCTACTCAAGAAGAAGCTTTAGCTGCCGTGGATAGCTATCATGATATGGGTTTCTACGGGGTAAAACTATACAATTCTATGAATGGAGATTGGGCACCAGCTATTGTTAAAAAGGCCCATGAGTATGGCATGTTCGTATGCGGACACGTACCGGCATTCTCCAATGCAAATGCCATGTTACGAGCTGGTTTCGACGAAATGACTCACATCAATCAAACGATGTTGGGTTGGGTGTTGGAGCCAGAGGAAGATACACGTACATTACTTCGCCTTACCGCATTGAAAAGATTTCCAGAATTAGACCTGAATACTCCCAAAGTGCAGGAAACGATGGATTTGTTTGTTCAGAACAAGACTGCTATGGACCCAACTTTGGCTATTCATGAAGTGTTGATGAAAGCCAGAAATGGTGAAGTGCGTGAAGGTACCAAAGATTTCATAGATCATATGCCGCCAAATACCCAACGTGGATACAAAGTGGCTCTGGCAAATGTAGCTTCACCTCAGGAAGATAAAGCCTATCGAGCAGGGTATGACAAAATTGTTACGACCTTAAAAATGATGAAAGATAAAGGAATCCTTATTGTTCCCGGAACCGACTTGGGTGGTGCTTTCATGTACCATAGAGAATTAGAGCTGTACCAACAATTAGGTTATACACCCGCCGAGTTGTTGAAACTAGCTACTTATGATATGGCTCAATACTTAGGTGATAAAGACCTCGGAAGCATCGCTCCTGGTAAACTGGCTGATTTCTTCTTAATTCCTGGAAATCCAGTAAAGGATTTAAAAGCCATTAAAACTATTTCAATGGTATCCCGTGGTGGTACTTTCTATTTCCCAACGGAGGTATATCCCGCTTTTGGTATTAAACCATTTATTCCAACACCGAAAGTAACAGAATAAAAAGATGAATTAGTAGATTTTTTCGGGAATATTCAGGGCGATACACTCTGAACATTCCCGAATTTAATCTCTTCCTATTGCTCAGGTTTCCTTGCTCTCAGCGTGTCGATTGGCAACAACCGATAGTACAGCTTAAACCAATCAGAATCATACTCAAAACTCAACTCATGGATTTAAAAATCAAGAATTTAAGTAAGACATACTCCAACGGAGTCCAAGCGTTAAAAGACGTAACGCTCGATATTCCGCAAGGAATGTTCGGGCTTTTAGGACCAAACGGTGCCGGAAAATCATCGTTGATGAGAACGCTGGCAACCTTACAGCAAGCCGATTCTGGTTCAGTGATGTTGGGTGATTTGGATATATTGAAAGAGAAAGCCGAAGTCCGAAAAATTTTGGGTTACCTACCGCAAGAGTTTGGCGTTTATCCAAAGGTGACCTCCTACAATATGTTAACGCATATTGCCTCTTTAAAAGGTATTTCGAATAGCGGTGAACGCAAAGATTTGGTAGAATCTCTATTGAATAAAACCAATTTATGGCACGTTCGTAATAAAAGTTTGGGAACGTATTCTGGCGGAATGAAACAACGTTTTGGTATTGCCCAAGCCTTGATTGGTGACCCAAAGCTCATTATTGTTGATGAACCAACCGCTGGTTTAGACCCCGCCGAACGCAACCGTTTTCATAATTTACTATGCGAAATCGGCGAAAATACCATCGTTATTTTATCAACCCACATCGTGGATGATATTTCTAATTTATGCAATAACATGGCAATCATTTGTTTGGGCGAAGTGGTGGTGAAAGGAAATCCGAATGAATTGACCGAAGGCGTAAAAGGCAGAATCTGGACAAAAGCCATCGAAAAAAACGAACTGGCAAATTATCAATCCGACTTGAAGGTCATTTCTACGCATTTAAAAGGCGGGAAAACGGTGATTCACGTCTTGAGCGACAACCAACCTAATGCCACTTTTGAGCACTTTGCCGCAAATTTGGAAGATGTCTACTTCGCCGAAATTACGGCTCGTATGGATACTACTTTGGTGTAATTGTTTAACCTCAACCTTAAAAATTGTCAATTATGTTCAAAGAAATATTCCTATTCGAACTCCAATACCGACTTAAACGACCCGCCACTTGGGCATATTTTGGTATTCTAATGCTTTTTGGGTTAATCGTCGCCGTTGGCGGAAATGGCCCTGCTTCCGAAAAAGTATTTGTTAATTCTCCCGTTGCCATTGCCACTATATTATCAACCATCAGCATTTTTGGCATTATGCTTTCCAGTGCCATTATGGGCGTTCCTGTTTATCGGGACATAGAACACAAAACAGAGAACTATTTTTTCTCGTATCCCGTCACCGAAAAAGGCTATTTACTGGGTCGTTTTTGTGGTTCAATGGCGGTTCTATTGATGGTAAGTCTTGGCTTACATTTCGGGTTAATCATCGGTTTTTTAATTGGTCCTTATGCTGGTTATGAAGAAGCTGAAAGATTTACGGATTTTAACCTCTGGCATTACATTCAACCAACTTTAACGCTGTATTGGACTAACTTTTTCTTCGCTGGTTGCATTTTCTTTGCTTTGGTGAGCCTAACTAAAAAAGTTATGCTGGCGTACGCTGGTGGTGCAATTTTGTTTATTCTCTACTTGGTTACACTGACACTCACGCAAGATGTTGAAAACAAAGATTTGGTAAGTTTGATTGACCCGTTTGGTTTGGGGACGTATCGAAACATCATACAATACTGGACACCCGAGGAGCAAAACAGCCTGACAGTTCCGTTTCAGGGAATGCTCGTTTGGAACCGCCTTATTTGGGTGGGTTTAGGTCTTTCTGCTTTACTTTTTACCTTGTTCAGGTTTGATTTTCAACGATTTTTGAATAGGAATTATACTTCCAAGAAGAAAAATGATAACTTCGATGTGGACAACGCCGATGCTGCGTCAACCAAAATTCCGGTAGTTTCAAAAGTGTTTTCAAAAAGCTTAAATATTAGGTTATTGTTCGATTTAGCCTTCATGGAATTCAAGAATATCGTCCGTGATAATTTCTTCATTGCCATCCTTGCCGCTGCCGTTCTCTTCCTATTTTTTGATGGGTGGTTTGGTGCCCCAATCTACGGAACACCCTCGTTACCGCTTACTTATTACATGATTGAAGCGAAGAATGGAACGTACATCATTCTCATTTTTATTTTGATTGTGTTCATGACGGGCGAAGTGTTGCACCGAGAAAGAAATGTGAACTACGATCAGATATTTGGTGCATTACCGTTGCCAAATCGGATTGTTTATGGGTCAAAATTATTAGCATTGGTCATGATTAGCTTCGTCTTGGTGAATGGTGTGATAGTCAGTGGCGTGTTCAATCAAATCATCAAAGGTTACTTCAATTTTGAATTTAAGATGTATTTCACCGATTTATATCTGATTGAATTTCCGAAGTACATTATTTTCGTACTGTTGGCGTTTTTTGTGCATTCCGTTGTGACCAAAAAGTTTGTGGGCCACGTGATTGCCATCGCCATTTGGGCCTTGCTTTTTGGATTGAATAGCGTAGCTGATGTGGACAATAATTTATATTTGTATAGCTACGCTCCGGGTTACACCATTTCTGATATGAACGGGTTTGGTCATTTCAGCGAAGCACTGTTTTGGTTCAGAACTTATTGGCTTGCCTGCGGTAGTGTTTTATTGGTTATTGGGTATCTTTTCTGGAAACGAGGAACTGATTCCGGCTCAAAAGCCCGTTGGCAAATTGCGAAAGAACGGTTAAATGTTAAAACGATTTCCGCCTTCGCCACCTTCCTTGCAATCTTCGTTGGTTCAGGAATTTTTATCAACTATAATACCAAAACTTTAAATAAGTACCGTACTATAAAAGAAGGAAAAGTTGGTCAGGCTGAATACGAAAAGCAACTCAGTAAATACAATCGTATTGCTCAACCAAAAGTAATTGACGTGAAAGTAAACGCCGATTTATTTCCCGAAAAACGGTCGGCTAAAATTAAGGTCACGTACGAAATGGTGAATAAGTCTAAGGAGGTAATCAACGACTTACACTTGAATTGGGGAGCGGAAGGTTTGTTAAAAAAGGAGGTAAATACCTTCACGGTTGAAGGCAAAACGCCCAAACTGACCAAACGCTACGATGATTTTGGTTACGAAATTTATGCGTTCGATAAACCGCTGCAACCCAACGACACCATCACAATGGTGTTGGATGTCACGGGGTCGTACAAAGGATTTCCCAACGAAGGTTCGGGTTCCGATATCGTTTACAACGGGACTTTCTTAAACAACGGTTTCTTTCCTTCTTTTGGTTATGATGCAGGTGGCGAACTAACTAGCGACCAAGATCGTAAGAAATACAACTTGTCCATAAAAGACTATTCATTACCTGATCAGAACGATGCTTGGGGCTTGAGTAATTTTTTGTTTAATGACGATGGTGATCTGGTCAACTTTGAAGGAACGGTAAGCACCGCACCCGATCAAATTGCGATTATGCCCGGCTATTTGCAGAAAGAATGGGAAGAAGACGGAAGAAAGTATTTTACCTATAAGATGAATGATAAGTTAGATTTCTTCTACAATATTTCTTCGGCGGCTTATGATGTGCACCGGGAAGTATGGACGGGGAAAACGGGCGAAAAAGTTAATATCGAGGTTTACCACCATCCATCGCATTCGTATAATATCGACCGTTTGGTAAAAGGCGTAAAACACTCGATGGATTACTACACCGAAAATTATGGCCCTTATCAATATACGCAAATGCGGGTGCTTGAATTTCCCCGCTATTCAACTTTCGCACAATCCTTTCCCAATACCGTTCCGTTTGCAGAAAGCTTTGGTTGGGCGGGCGATTTTAGTGATCCAAATGACTTAGATTATATCTTTACAGTAGCCGCTCATGAGGTTGCTCATCAATGGTGGGGGCATCAAGTGACGCCTTCCGCCACGAGAGGTTCCAATCAGATTTCGGAATCTATGGCGGAGTATTCGTCGTTAATGGTAATGAAAAAAGAATACGGCGTTGATGCCATGCAGAAATTCTTGAAGGAAGAATTAGATAATTACTTACGAAGCCGAGCGAATGAAAGCAAATTTGAAAAAACGTTGATGAATAATGATAACCAAGCTTACGTTTGGTATCGTAAAGGAGGATTAATTCTCTACGGTCTGCAAGATTTAATTGGCGAGAAAACGTTGAATAACGCTTTCAAAGCCTACACGGAAGCGGCTCGTTTCCAAGAAAAAGCACCGTTTACGACCACGCTGGAATGGTTTGACTTTATGAAAGCCGCAACGCCGCCGGAATTCCAGTATTACCTTGACGATAGTTTCAAAAAGATAACGCTCTACTCCAATAAAGTAACGAAAGCGACCTACAAAAAAATAGCCGCCGACAAGTACGAAGTCACGCTGCAAGTGGAAAGTGCCAAAAACTATTTTGATGGCAACGGAAAACTACTCAGCACGGGCGATAAACCCAATATGATAGACATTGCGGTGTTTGATGAAGATGGTAAAAATAAAAACGGCATGACCGTTAAATCGCCGTTGGTTCTCAAAAAAGAGTGGGTAAAACCGGGAAAATCTACTTTCACATTCACTACAAGTAAGCTGCCCATCAAAGCAGGAATTGACCCGTATAATAAAATGATTGACCGCGTTCCGGATGATAATCTGATGACGGTTGAAGAATTGTAGGATGATTTTAATCAAAAGCGGTTCGGGATTTCCTGAGCCGCTTTTTTTGCGTTATTCTTCAATATTTCAAGCTTCTCCGACCTTATTTCTCACACCTTACTAAAATAAACTCTTTCACAATCGACCGCCCAATAGCACAGGTTTACGAGAGGAAGCCCACTTGGCTAAGAGCAAATTACTCAGGCATGTACTCTAATAAATCTCTTACTTTTTTGCTGTTCCAATTGGCAGAACCCGTTTTTTTAATAAGAATATTCCCAGATTCGTCAATAAGGTATGTGGTCGGTAAACTATTCCCCTCTAAAAGGGTAGGAGCGGGACTAAGAGGCTGATAAATAGGGAAAGTGTAATGATGTTTGGCTATAAATTTGTCAATAGAGGCTCTTTCATCATTCGTCACAAAAATAAAAACTGCTTTATCGTTATAATCTTCATAAAGGGCTTGCATACTGGGCATCTCTGAGATGCAAGGTGGGCACCACGTAGCCCAAAAATTGATTAATACTTTTTTGCCTTGGAATTCTTTAAGGTTTAAAACTTTACCATTTAAATCTACCAGATTCCAATTGAAATCCTGTAAGATAATTCTATCGTTAACGTTCTTTACTTCCGGACTAAAAGCAATTACTCTATTTATGAAAACTTTTATGGGTACTCCTGTCTGTGGAATTAACAGCAGTGAGATAAAAGTCCCAAGCAAAATAGTGCTCCAATTTTTCTTTATCCAATTCATACTGGTAAAGTTGAGCATTTTAATGCAACTTAAATGTAATGGCAGTCACATAGATTTTTTTCATAAAAACGTAGAAACGTACCGTAGAAAATCACTCAACGGAATGAAAAAGGCTAACAAATTCTTAAAATATGTCATTGATATGATTCATTGTACACGTAAAAAGTGGGCTCATTCATACTACAGAGCATCGGATTTTGCAGAATCACCCACTTTTCATTCAATTGACTAATAAAAAACGCTTAATTGAATGTATTTATGGACTTTTGAAAGCTAAAATTCCTAATTTTGTTAAACAGGGTCTCTATAAAACCCTATTTTAATAAAGTGGAGAATCTTGAATCAAATTGCTCTTACAGGCACACAAATTGTGAACGCAAAGACCAACCTAAAATTAGAAATTTACCAGAGTTGTTTAAATAATTTAAAGAGCGAGTTAGCTGTTAGTTGGTTTACTGAGAAAGTTAAAGACTTATCCTCAACTTCATCTTTTTACTTGGCATTTGGTATGCTAAAAAGAAAGGTAGACGATGGACCTATTTCCATTTATGAGGGATTGAACGCGGAGCTAAAAAGGATTAATCCTGCATTTTCGCACACAAAATGGACCTTAGTAGAGTTTTGCAGGCTTGCTTTTTTATTGCATTTAGATTCATCAGATAACAAAGCGAAAATATGTACGCTTTTAGCTTCTTCTGATATGAAAGAGCAAGTGGTTATTTATAAGTCTCTTCAGTATTTAGCTAACGCCGAAGATTTCAAATTGGAAATTATTGATGGTATTCGTACCAATATGGTCGATGTCTTTGATGCCATTGCTTCAGAAAACTCCTACGCCTTTAAATATTTCAGTGAAGATGCTTGGAATCATATGGTCTTGAAGGCCATTTTCATGGAAAGACCTATTTATAGGATTTACGGTATTGATGATAAGAAAAACGCGAAATTGACCGGTATTCTTCAGGATTTCGTTCACGAAAGATGGGCCGCGGGAAGAGCAGTAACCCCAGAATTATGGAGAATGATAAGCGGTTTTGAAAACGATTCTATTTTTGAAGATTTGAAAAAGACAGTTAAGAGTGATACAGGTTTAGGAAAAACTGCCGCTATAAAAGTGTTACAAGAGTCTTCTTATGTTTCTTGGTTGGCTGATGAAGGCATAGAAGAAACAATATTATCTTGGAACGAAATAGGCTTACAAGTGAATCAATCTACGGATTGATTTTATACAAAATACTTAACCATAATATATAAAATATGAAATTTATTGACCCCCACGTTCACATGTCTTCCAGAACTACGGATGATTATGAAGCGATGCAAAAGGCAGGAATTGTAGCCATTATAGAGCCTGCTTTTTGGTTAGGGCAACCACGTACAGAAAAAGGAGCATTTAAAGATTACTACAGTAGTATTGTTGGTTGGGAGCCATTTAGGTCTTCTCAGTTCGGCATCAAACATTATTGCACCATTGGCCTAAATTCAAAAGAGGCGAATAACGTTCCGTTGGCGGAGCAAGTAATGGAGCTACTTCCTTTATACGCCATGAAGGATAATGTAGTGGCGATAGGAGAAATAGGTTATGACGACCAAACCGAAGCTGAGGACAGATTCTTTAGAGCTCAAATAGAATTGGCTAAAGAGGTCAATCTGCCCATATTAATTCACACACCGCACAGGGATAAGAAAAACGGAACGCTACGAAGTATGGACGTGCTAGAAGAGCATGGCGTAGACCCCAAAATGGTTATTATTGACCATAATAATGAAGAGACAGCCAAAGCTGTTTTGGATAGAGGCTATTGGGCGGCATTTACCATTTACCCAAGAACAAAAATGGGAAGTGAAAGAATGGTGGAGGTCGTAAAACAATATGGTTCAGAAAGAATTATTGTGGACAGCTCCGCAGACTGGGGTGTTAGTGATCCGCTGGCGGTGCCTAAAACGGCACATCTTATGTTGGCAAACGGTATCGCTAAACAAGATGTTCACATGACTTGCTATCAAAACGCATTAGATGCATACGCTCAAAGTGGGAATATGAAGGAAAGCGATTGGGTAGACGGAGTTGTTTTTGACCAGTCAACCCTATTTGGTGGCAATAGCGTTTTACGTGGGCAAGACCCTAAAAAAGGAAGTGGTACAGATTCAGATATCGTGGAAAATTAATGAAGCTTTTTTACTATTTGGCCTTAACTAGACCAGCAAATGTTATTACTGCGGTTTCAGACATTGCCGCCGGCGTAGCCATAGCGAATGCTTTCTTAATAGCACCTTTTCCTTGGACTTCGTTCGTGTTTTTGACTTTAGCTACTTCGGGGCTTTACGCGGGAGGAATCGTTTTTAATGATGTTTTCGACGTAGAACTTGATAAAATAGAAAGACCTGAAAGAATAATTCCAAGTGGGAAATTGACTCGAAATCAGGCTATATTTTTTGGAATCACGCTGTTCGTAGTTGCCGTATTTTTTGCCACGCTGGTGAGTATTCAGAGTGGTGCAATTGCCGCATTGATTGCACTTTCCGCGGTGGTATACGACAAATTTACCAAAAACTATTTAGTAGGTGGTCCATTAGCAATGGGTCTTTGTAGGGGTTTGAATCTGGCATTAGGGATGAGTATTTTAGCCGATAGACAATTGCCGGAAATGTGGATGATGATTTTTATCCCAATTGTTTTTGTAGCAGCTATTACCTTGACTAGTCAAGGTGAAGTTTTAGGGAACAATAAGCTCTCAATCACCTTTGCTCTCATGTTAGATGTCTTGGTAGCGGCAGTCATTTTAACCTTAGGTTTTAAAGGAGTTATGAATCTTTGGATGGTTCTTCCTTTTGTGCTGCTTTGGATTGGGATAAACTTTTCGGCTAAACTTAAAGCCATTCGATTTAATGAACCCAAAAATATAATGAACGCGGTAAAGATGGGGGTGCTTTCATTAATTCCGTTAAATGCCAGTTATGTAGCAGGTTTTAGCAACTGGAAATACGGATTAGCAGTATTATGCCTTTTGCCTGTTTCTATATTGCTGGCCAAAAAATTCTCCGTAACCTAAATTTAAATGGTGACTTTTAAAATAGCCGTCTGGAAAGAAATAAAATGAATATAGAGCAAAATTTCTCGATCAATTATAAATATAATATTCTCTTCACAAGGAACATGTTTGATGTGTCAAATACGGAGCTATTTGACGTTTTAAATGAGAATAAAGAATCTACAAAAGCCATTCAAGTGTCTTTTGTTATAGACAGTGGATTAAACAATTGTCAGCCCGAACTTATCAGCAAAATTGAAAGGTACGTAGCCGCTTTTCCTAAGTTAACATTGGCTTGCCAACCAATTATAGTAACCGGCGGAGAAGACGCTAAAAATACTACGGCGGAGTTTGAGAAAACCTTGTCAATGATAAATGAGGCAAAAATAGACCGTCATTCCTTCCTTTTAGCCGTCGGTGGTGGTGCGGTTTTAGACATGGCTGGTTTTGCGGCAGCGGTAGGGCATAGAGGTATCAGACATATCAGAATACCAACCACAGTCTTATCTCAAAACGACTCTGGCGTTGGTGTGAAGAACAGTATTAACTTCTTTGGTAAAAAAAACTTCTTAGGAACTTTCGCCCCACCTTTCGCAGTGATTAACGACCTCACTTTCTTGACCTCTTTAGATGAGCGAGATTGGCGTGCCGGTATGTCTGAAGCGGTTAAAGTAGCACTAATAAAAGATGCAGCGTTTTTTGATTGGATAGAAAACAATGCCATTGCTCTGAATAATAGAGATTTAGAGGCTATGGAGAAATTGGTTTTTGATTGTGCCCAATTACATACGCATCATATCTCAAATAGTAATGACCCCTTTGAAATGGGTTCTTCCAGACCATTAGATTTTGGTCACTGGGCAGCTCACAAAATGGAGCAATTGACCAACTTTGGTATCAAACACGGGGAGGCGGTAGCAATAGGAATCGGGTTAGATATCGTTTACGGAACTTACGCAGGATTTATGTCGGAAGCTTTAGCAGACCGTATATTAATGGTTTTGTCAAATTTAGGCTTTGCTACTTTTCATCCGGTGCTTTTAAATGAAACAGGGACGCAAATTAACCCAGAACTATTAAGAGGTCTTGAGGAGTTTAGAGAGCATTTGGGGGGCGAACTGACCATTACCATGGTGGAGAAAATAGGGGAGAAGTTCGATGTGCATCAGATGAACACCGATTGGATAGAAAAATCCGCTTTAGCATTACTTAAAAAGCAAGAAATTTATGCGTATTAGTAAACATCAGGCACATTTAAGTTACTGTAGTAATATCCACGCTGGAGAATCTTGGAACGCCACTTTTGAAAACTTAAAGAAGTATACTACTAAGGTAAGAGATGGCCTGAAAGCCGAAAGCTTTGGTATCGGGTTAAGATTGTCAAACGAAGCTTCTTTAGAGCTTTTGGAAGGAAGTAACTTAGCCATTTTTAAAAACTGGTTAGCCAGTGAAAATATGTATGTGTTTACCATCAACGGTTTTCCGTACGGTGGGTTTCACAATCAAGTAGTTAAAGATCAGGTGCATACACCAGACTGGAGCACGCCAGATAGGCTATTTTATACCATTCGTTTATTTGACATTTTGGCCGAGTTACTTCCAGATGGCTTAGATGGTGGCGTTTCTACCTCGCCCATTTCTTATAGATTTTGGCATAAAGATGCCGCTGCTTTAAATGATGTAAAAGCAGTAGCGGTTCGTCAGCTTTCTTTGCTGCTGATTCATCTGGCAGAAATCAAAACCAAAACTGGAAAAAGCCTGCATTTAGACATGGAGCCTGAACCAGATGGTATCTTAGAAACGTCGGATGAGTTTGTGAATTTTTTCAACGAAGATTTACTGCCAGCGGGTAAAAGTCAGATAAGTACTGCCTTGGGCATTAGTCCCAACGAGGGGGAGGAAATAATTAGAGAACATTTTCAGCTCTGCTACGATGTCTGTCATTTTGCGGTGGGTTTTGAAAGGCCTGTAGATGCTATTGCTAAAGTAAAGGCTGCTAATATACGTATTGGTAGAATTCAGATTTCGGCGGCATTGAGTAGCGGTATTTTAGGTTCACCCGAAGATAGAGCTGTTATACAAGAGCAATTGAAAAAATTTGATGAACCTACTTATTTGCATCAAGCTGTGGTAAGAAAAACGGACGGAGCATTGGCTAGATATAAAGATTTAGGGGCAGGTTTAGCGGATATTCAACAGGGGGACTTTCAAGAAATAAGAACCCATTTCCACGTACCCGTTTTTACAGAAAAGTATGAAAAATTGATATCTACCCAACAAGATATTGTGGACACACTAAAGCTTTGGAAAGAAGAAAATTTCACGAATCACCTGGAGGTAGAAACTTACACGTGGGATGTGCTTCCTAACGCCATGCAAACTGATATAGTGAGTTGTGTAGTGAGGGAATTAGATTGGGTTAGAACAGTAGTAACAGCATGAAAAAAGTAGCGGTAATTAATGTCATAGGCTTATCAAAAAGGGTATTAGGTGAGCATACTCCGTTTTTGACCAAGTGGGCGGCAAAGAATAATGTATCCAGTATAGAGCCAGTTTTACCAGCGGTTACCTGCTCTGTGCAAACCACTTATTTGACAGGTAAATGGCCCGCCGAGCACGGTATTGTGGGCAACGGATGGTTCTCAAAAGAAGCTCAGGAAATTCAGTTTTGGAAGCAGTCTAATAAGCTGGTACAGTCGCCTAATATGTGGGATACCGCCAAAGCTCAGAATCCAGACTTTACCTGTGCCAATATGTTTTGGTGGTATAATATGTATTCTACCGCTGACTACTCCGTAACGCCGAGGCCACAGTACAGAGCAGACGGTCAAAAAGTGCCCGACTGTTATGCTGCTCCTGCCAGTTTGAGAGACCGGCTACACGCAGCATTAGGAACGTTTCCCTTGTTCCATTTTTGGGGACCTAAAACCACGATAAAATCTAGTAAATGGATAGCCGATGCTTCTAAGAAAGTGCATGAATGGCATAATCCAGATTTGATGTTGGTGTATTTGCCACACTTAGATTACGTGCTTCAGAAGTACGGTCATGATGGTAAACACTTGCCTAAAGACCTCGCAGAAATAGACAAAGTTTGTGAAGACCTGATTACTTATTTAGAAGCCAAAGGTGTGGAGGTTTCTGTGATTTCAGAATACGGAATTACGGACATAGAAAACCCTATTCACCCAAATCGTATTTTACGCGATATGGATTTATTGGGTATTAGGGAAGAGAATGGTTTAGAACTACTGGACGCAGGAGCCTCAAAAGCTTTTGCGGTGGCAGATCATCAAATAGCCCATGTTTATATCAATGATAAATCGCAGTTGGCGGCTGTCAAAAAACGATTTGAAGAAGAGCCGGGTATAGCGTTGGTTTTAGGTGAAGAAGGGAAAAAGAAATACCATATCGACCACGAACGCTCTGGCGATTTAGTACTGGTAGGCGACGAAAAAAGCTGGTTTACTTACTATTTCTGGCAAGACGATGCCAAGGCTCCTGATTACGCCAGAATGGTAGATATTCATAAGAAACCAGGATATGACCCCGTCGAGATGCTTTTAGACCCAAAACAGTGGCTGATTATTCCTAAGATACTTCTGAAAGTACTCGCTAAAAAAATGGGATTCCGGATGGTTATGGACGTTATCCCATTAGATGCTACTCTGGTAAAAGGGTCGCACGGAGCTGTAAACCTAAAAGAGGATGACAAGGCAATTTTTATCGGTAAACATGGGCATACTGCCAATATTGAGCCTACCGCCGTGCACGATTTAGTCTTAGGGCGTATCTTTGGCTAATTACCTTCCCTATTAAAGTTATAGTTGCGTGATACGGTGACGCAGGGTGCTTCACAATACGAGTCTTATTTTAAATAATTTCTTTCAAAATCGCCCAAACATTATTGGCTAATACTTTATGCCCTGCTGCGGTGGGGTGAATACCGTCGGACTGATTTAAGGCAGGAATTCCGCCAACGCCATCCAGCAAAAACGGCAGTATCTTACGGTTTTGACTGTTGCGGAATAAAAGTCTCGATAAGTCGACTTTATTTTAACCGGTTTAATTTGTAGTATTTTGGGCATCTATTTAACTAAAACAAACAGCCAATGCTAAAAAAAGCAACGTCCCTTATTTTATTGATCTTTACTGTTACAGCTGCTCAGGCACAATTTAACTTTAAACTGGATCAAAAATTACCTATGGATCCAGCCGTGAAACAAGGTATACTTTCGAACGGAATGAAATATTATATCCGTAAAAATGTGGAACCCAAAGACCGGGCAGATCTTTACCTTGCTGTTAATGTGGGCTCTACTTTAGAAAATGACGAGCAACAAGGTCTTGCCCACTTTATGGAACACATGCAGTTTAATGGCACCACCAACTTTCCAAAAAACGAACTCGTTAGCTTCTTGCAAAGATCGGGTTTAAAATTTGGTGCCGACCTCAATGCCTATACCAGTTTCGACGAAACGGTATATCAATTACCGGTACCCACCGACAGTGCCGATAGATTTGAAAAATATTTTTTGGTTTTAAGCGATTGGGCAAATAAAGCTACTCTGGACCACGATGAAATTGACAAAGAAAGAGGTGTGGTTCTGGAAGAATCCCGACTCGGAAAAGGAGCTCAATCCCGTATTAGAGACCAATTGCTTCCTGTAGTATTAAAAGGTTCACGATACGCCGATAGGTTGCCAATTGGGAAAGACGAAATTCTCAAAAATTTCAAATACGAAGACTTGGAAGCCTTCTATGAAAAATGGTATCGACCAGATTTACAGGCAGTTATAGCTGTCGGCGATTTTGATGTAGCTCAAGTAGAAACGTATATCAAAAAATACTTTGGCTCTATTCCAACGGCAGTTTCGCCGGCGACAAGACCTACATTTGATATTCCAATGGACGGCTCTACGACCGTTAAAATCATCACCGATGCTGAGCAACCTTATACTATGGTGCAACTATATTACAAGCACCTGGAACTGAAAGAAATAACAGGAAACGACCGCAAGCAACAAATTGCCATTTCATTATTTAATGCGATGATGGGTGCCAGGCTTCAAGAATTATTACAAAAGGCTGAGCCTCCTTATCAGTTTGGGGTAAGTACTTATGGTGTTTTTTTGGGAGGCTTAGATGCACTTACTGTTATCGCTGTTGCCAAAAACGGCGGGGTGGAAAAAGCCTTAAAGGCGGTTTTGGAAGAGAATCAACGAGCTAAAATTTTTGGTTTTACGCAAACAGAACTCGACCGGGCAAAAGCTCAATACCTTGCAGGTCGTGAAAAGCAATTTAACGAAAAAGACAAAACGGCATCTACTTCTTTCACTCGCGAACTTACCCAGTCTTTTCTCAAAGACGTGGTGATGACCGACGTCGGTTTTGATTTAGATTTTGCCAAGCAATACATAGGGGGCATTTCATTGGATGAAGTAAATGCTTTAGTGAAAACTTTTATTACAGACAAAGACAGAGTAGCGGTTATTGTTGCTCCCGAAAAGGAAAAAGACGCCTTGCCTACCGAAGCACAATTGATAGCATGGATCAACGAAAACAAAGAAGTTACGGCTTATATTGACGAAACGCTGGATCAGCCGCTGATGACCGCACAGCCAGTTTCAGGTAAAGTGGTGAATCGAAAAAGAAACGAAACCATCGGTGTCACTGAACTAAAACTAAGTAATGGTGTAAAGGTAATACTAAAGCCAACGGAGTTTAAAAATGATGAAATTCTGTTTTTAGCGTCTAGTAAAGGTGGCACAAGCCTTTATGACCTCAAAGACTTGGACAATGCTTCTTTTGGCTCGGCGGTTGCTTCTGTTTCTGGTCTTGGTGATTTTTCTTCGGTACAATTACAGAAATACATGACGGGCAAAATTGCCCGGGTAAATGCTTTTGTGGGAGAAAAAACGGAAGGAATTTCGGGAAGTTCATCCGTGAAAGATTTAGAAACGGCTCTTCAAATGCTTCACGTACGCCTTACCAAACAACGGTTTGATGAAAACGCCGTGAAAGGCTTCATTGGTAACCAACGGGATTTTGTGAAAAGCCAAGACGAAACCCCAACGCCCGAAAAAGTTTATGGCGACACGCTTAGTGCGGTGATGAACAATTACTCTGCAAGGTCAAAACCTATGACCGCAGAGCGAATGGACAAGTTGAACCCGCAAAAGGCTCAACAGTTTTTTGCAGATAGATTTGCCGATGCTGATGATTTTATCTACACTTTTGTAGGTAATTTCAAAGAGGCAGAAATCACTCCTTTGCTCGAGAAATATATTGGTAGCTTACCGTCTAAGACTGGTGAAGAAAACTACCAAACTTTCAACGATAATCCTCCTGCCGGACTTATCAGTAAAGTGGTTAAAAAGGGAACGGAAGACAAAGCTACGGTCTCTTTATTCTTCACAGGAAAATACGATGGCGAAGACAAAACTGCTTCGCAAATAGAGGCTTTAGGTGATATTTTGGGTTTAAAACTGATAGAAAAACTCAGGGAAGAAGAAGGCGGAGTTTACTCTCCAAGAGTAAGTGCCAGTGCACGAGATAAGCCAGAAAGTACCTATCAAATCAGTGTTTCTTTTGGCTGCTCGCCTGCCAACGTGGATAAGCTGATAGATATCACGATGCAGGAGATTGATAAAATAAAGCAAAATGGAGCTCAGGAAAGTGATATTCAAAAATACAAAGCAGAGGAGCTACTTGACGTTCAGGAACAATTGAAGAGTAACCGTTTTTGGCTTACTTTTCTTAACAATGCTTACATGAAAAAGAAAGACCCTGCCAAGATTTTGGATGGAGAAAAAACGCTTCAAACTATCTCGGTAGTGTCCACAAGAAAAGCCGCAAATAAATTTATGAGCGGCAAAAATGTAATCAAAGTAATATTGTTACCCGAAAATTAAAGTCAACTTTTTCCAAACAAAGAAAGCCCCGATTTTGGGGCTTTCTTTGTTTGGAAAAATAAGGAACTGTTTGGGTCAATTTTTATGAAATAAAACAGAACAGCTCTTCGATAATCACACCGCTGAAGGTGTATCTGCCGGGTTTTATCCCACCTTACGCGTTACAATTGTCTCAAATGATTTCTTTCAAAATCGCCCAAACATTATTGGCCAATATTTTATGCCCTGCTGCGGTGGGGTGAATACCATCCGCCTGATTTAATGCGGGAATTCCACCAACGCCATCCAGTAAAAAAGGAATGAGCTTGATGCTATTTTTATCCGCCATATTTTTCCAAATATTCTTGAATTCATTGGCATATACCTGACCCATATTGGGTGGAATTTGCATTCCCGCTAAAACGATTTTAGTATCTGGATTTTTCTCCCACACCAAGTTAATCATGGCTTGCAGATTTGCCTTTGTGTCACTCAACGGAATGCCCCGTAAGCCATCATTTGCTCCGAGTTCGAGGACAAAGACATCGACTTTTTGATTCAGCACCCAATCCAAACGACCTAATCCGCCGGCGGTAGTCTCACCACTAAGACCCGCATTTACCACGGAATAGTCCATGTTTAGGGAATCCAATGTTTTCTCAATTTGACTCGGAAAAGCTTCCTCCATACCTACACCATAGCCCGCGGTGAGGCTATTGCCATAAAATAGGATGGTCTTGGAATTATTCTCTTCGGCCACTACGTTCTCGTTTATAGTTTCTTGGCTCGTCGTTTCGTCGGAAGTGGCAGAACTACAGGCATAAATAAATAGAACAAAAGGAAGGTATAAAAGCTTTTTCATGTGTGCCCGATTGAATGTTGAATTAAAATAAAAAATGATAAAAATACTAAAGGTAAGCCAACTCGGAAAATCGTATAAAAGTGGCAATAAGGATTTAACAGTTTTGAGTAATATTTCGTTTGAAGTTTCCGCTGGGGCTACGTTTTCAATAGTGGGCCCGTCTGGAAGCGGGAAAACGACTCTGTTGGGTCTTTGTGCTGGATTAGATAATGCAACTATTGGTACCGTGGAGTTGTGCGAGGAGGCTCTTGAAAAGCTCAACGAAGACGAAAGGGCTTCGCTAAGAAATAAAGAAGTAGGTTTTATATTTCAAGATTTCCAATTATTACCAACGCTGTCTGCTTTAGAAAATGTATCGGTTCCGCTGGAATTACAGGGAGCAGCTAACGCACAAAAAATAGCGGCTGACTTGTTGCAAAAAGTAGGCTTAGGTTCAAGGCAGCACCATTACCCATCCCAATTATCGGGCGGTGAACAGCAACGAGTTGCTCTTGCAAGGGCTTTCTCTACCAGTCCGTCCATTTTATTTGCCGATGAACCCACGGGTAATTTAGACGAAGAAACCGGCGAAAAAGTGATTCAACTATTATTTGAATTAAACAAAGAAGCGGGAACAACTTTAGTAATTGTAACGCACGACTTGGATCTTGCTAAAAGAACGCAACAAATATTGAGGCTCAAAGGCGGAAAAATATTTTCAAACGAAAAAACCGACCTAACCTCATGAATAATTCAAAGGCAGGATTCGATTGGTTGTTAAAAATGGCGTGGCGAGATGGCAAGGCAAGCGGGAAGCGATTGCTGCTTTTCATGGCATCCATTATTTTAGGAATCGCGGCGGTGGTTTCCATTCAGTCGTTCAGCAAAAACTTATCAGAAAATATAAGCTTACAATCTAAGGCCCTCATGGGGGCGGATTATTTGATAGATACGCCTACGCTACCGAGCGAGAATGTGCAGAATATTATCGATTCGCTTGGTCCGCAAGGGACGGAAGTAAATTTTGCTTCAATGGCGGTATTTCCTTCCGCAGCGAGTAGCAAGTTGGTGCAAGTAAGAGGCGTAGGTGGGTCTTTTCCCTTGTACGGAACATTTGAAACCGTGCCCCAGGAGGCGGCGGATACTTTTCAACAAAGCAATGGAGCCTTGGTGGATGCTACGCTCATGTTACAATTTGACCTGAAAACGGGGGACAGCGTAAAAATAGGGGAGCGTACTTTTCCAATTATTGGTTCTTTAAAGGCCGCACCGGGCAGCAACGCATTTTCGGCTACACTTGCACCGCCGGTTATTTTGCCTTTTTCGTCTATCGAAGGTACCGGACTACTTCAAATTGGTAGCCGCGTGAAGTATAACTATTATTTCAAAGCGAAACCCGGACAAGATATCAATGCCCTTGATTCAGAAATAGACCCCGCATTGGATGCGGAAAATGCCGATTTTGATTCTCATGAATCAGTGAGTGAACGGTTGGGTAGCCGCTACGATAACTTTGCCATTTTTCTGAACTTAGTAGCGTTCATTGCTCTGCTGTTAGGCTGTGTCGGGATTGCGAGTTCTGTACATATATATATTAAAGAGAAACTCAGAGCGGTAGCTGTTTTAAAATGCCTTGGAGCAAGCAAAAAACAAAGCTTCTTAATTTATCTGATTCAAATTGCTGGCTTAGGTTTGATCGGGGGTATTTTTGGTAGTTTATTAGGATTAGGTCTGCAAGGGTTATTTCCTCTATTTATTCAGGATTTATTACCTTTTGAAGTCGAGTTATCATTCCAGCTTGTACCCGTTGTAATGGGTATATTCTTGGGATTGGTTATGTCGGTTTTATTTGCTCTTCTACCGTTATTGAGCACGTGGTACGTTTCTCCGTTGCAGGTATTTCGGGTGAGCGATGACAGCGACAATGCGGGTACTACGGCGAGTGTTTTGGTGCTCTTTTTAATCACACTTTTTATCTTTGCTTTTTCCTACGTATTCCTACAAAACTGGAAATATGCGTTAGGCTTTGTATTCGTAATTTTGCTTTCGTTCGCAGTTTTGGGTGGATTTGCTCACCTTTTTATGAAGTTGATCAAGCGATACTTTCCGCATACTTGGGGCTTTGAAGCTCGTCAGAGTTTATTGAATTTATTCCGTCCTAATAATCAAACTATGGTACTCATCCTTGCCATCGGAATTGGGAGTTTCCTAATTAGTACCTTATACTTTACCAAAGATATTCTGTTGTCGAAAGCGAGTCTGGAAGATAATGCAAGTAACCCAAACATCATCCTGCTTGATATTCAGAGCAGCCAAAAGGCGGAAGTGAAAGCGGTGATTGAAAAGAACAAATTGCCGGTTCTTGATAATATTCCAATCATAACCATGCGGGTTCATAGTATCAACGGCGAGTCGGCAAATGCAATCCGGGAAGATACGAACAGCACGCGGGATAAGTGGATTGTAAACCACGAGTTCCGTACTACGTACCGGGATTCGCTCATTGCGTCAGAAACTATTTTGGCGGGTGAATGGCCGTTGCAACAGCAGCCAAATGGACCCATCCCGATTTCAATCTCGGATAACCTTTCCAATACCGGAGAAGTTGCGGTGGGCGATACCCTTGTTTTCAACGTGCAAGGTGTGTTGATGAATACCGTAGTCGGCAGCGTGCGAATGGTAGATTGGCAGCGAATGCAGCTAAACTTTTCGGTGTTGTTTCCTGCCGGAGTGTTAGAAAATGCTCCTCAGTTTTCGGTACTGACAACCAACGTTCCTGATGAAACTGCCGCCGCAAATTTACAACAGCAACTGGTTAAAAACTTTCCTAATGTCTCCATCTTGGATTTACGCCAGCTTCTTACGACTGTTCAAGGGATTTTAGACAAAATATCTTGGGTGATAAACTTCATGGCTTTCTTCAGTATTCTCACCGGAATTATCGTGTTGATTGGTTCCGTGCGGACCAGTAAATACCAGCGAATTAAAGAAAGTGTACTCCTGAGAACACTCGGAGCAAAAAGCAAGCAGATACTGAAAATAACCGCATTAGAATACCTTTATCTGGGTATTTTAGGGTCGGGAATCGGAATTATACTTTCGCTTTTCGCGAGTTTACTATTGGCAGTTTTTGTGTTCAAAGCCGTCTTTGTACCGTCACTTGTTCCATTCTTAGTGCTGTTACCCGGAATAACGGCAATCGTGTTGATAATTGGACTTCTGAACAGCAGAACCGTACTCAACAGCCCACCACTGGAGGTTTTGAGGAAGGAGGCGGGGTGAGGAACGGGAAACGATTACAATTGAACTTTTCTCTGTAGAACTCTTATCAATTCGTTCAAATATGATAGTTTTATACTTTGACATAAATATATCAGGCTTTCTCTGGAAGTCTTTTTTATGCAAGTTATATCGAAAACTGTTTCTGCGTAAAAATTTTCTAACTAAAAGTTCAGGTTTTGTGTCTTTGCCCTTAATTTTACTCACATTATAACTTCTTACTTCCTTGGAGTGTACATTAGCCATATTGATAATGTTTTTTCAGGAAGAATAAATTATTATTCCGTTAAATATGAGATTTGAAATTTATCATAATAGGTTTTTTAATGCTGTAACCGGAGCATTTTCAAGAGTAACTCAAAGAGAATATGATGACTCCCAAATCACATTAACTGATGTAGAAGCAGAAATTGTGTTAGAATACTTTGGAAGAGGGAAAATTCACCGAGGTAATGTTGGTTCTAATAAACTGTTATCTAAAAAGGTCTTTAAGCTATATGGAACGAGTCAATTTATAAATCTCAATTTGATTTATCCGAAGCGTAAAAGAGATGAATTAAGGCTATATCTTAGCAAAGCAGAAGGGTTCAAACCGACTGGAGACTCAATTTGGTTCATATTTGTAGATAGATTGGGTATGTTAAACATTGGCTGTTTGCCCGCCCAAATCTGGAGTAGCCTGGGTCAGGTTGATTTACTTGATGATGAATATACTGCTGAAGTCTCGAGTACGGATGATTTTGATATTAATACTCTCCCAAACGAAGGAATCATAGAACTCAGGAATACAACTATCGGGAAAAGTTACGCAAGAACTCCGGGAGTTGCACGAAAGAGAATAGTTTTGTCAAATTACCGATGTGAATATAATGAAGACCATTTAACCTTTATCTCTACAAGATGGAATAAACCTTACGTGGAGGCACATCATATTATACCTATGTCTTTTCAGGATATATTCGAATCTCCTTTAGAGTATGTTTTGGATTTATAGTTTATTGACAATAAAGGAGATAAAGGCTATTTGTAACATCGCTTCTGCCGATAATATTGTTTTTTCTACATCCCGGAACAACCTTCGCCTGAAATTGAGC
>Ga0222709_1000139_pt1 | contig 26313 bp, 26 predicted proteins | sample AntAcemetage1692_FD_179822 | JGI IMG/M metagenome (GOLD analysis project Ga0222709, IMG submission 179822) | Saline water microbial communities from Ace Lake, Antarctica - #1692 | ecosystem: Environmental > Aquatic > Non-marine Saline and Alkaline > Saline | place: Antarctica: Ace Lake...
TTATATTTTCCCCTACTGGACATTTTCTGTAATTTTAACCTAAAGTAATTTTCAATTCTATTTTTGTTAAACTTAATAAATTTTAATCCTCATCATGCGCAAGAAAATAATAGCCGGAAACTGGAAGATGAATCTCACTTTTGATGAGGGCCAAAAACTCACTTCTGAAATCGTCAATATGTACAAAGACGAACAAATACAGGATGTGATTGCTGTACTGAACCCTACATTTCCACATTTATTTCCTGTCAAAAAATTGATCGGGGATACACCGGGAATTTCTGTTGGAGCACAAAACTGCTCAGAAAAAGAATCTGGTGCATTTACTGGAGAGGTTTCGGCTGAGATTTTGGCTTCTTTCGGAGTAACATACGTGATTATCGGCCACTCTGAGCGAAGAGGATATTTCAAAGAGTCTAATGAAATCCTTGCTGAGAAAGTAAAGGCTGCCTTAGCAAGTGGACTGATCCCAATTTTTTGCTGTGGGGAATCACTTGATATTCGAAATGCCGGTACACATGAGCCAAATGTTAAATTTCAATTGACGGATAGCCTATTCGGTCTTAATGCATCTGACTTTTCAAAAATAGTGATCGCTTATGAGCCCATCTGGGCTATTGGCACGGGGAAAACAGCGACCTCGGAGGAGGCACAGGAGATGCACCTTGCAATTCGGAGGCACATTGCTTCTAAGTACGGTAAGGACATCGCAAATAATACTTCAATTCTTTACGGTGGTAGCATGAACGCTGGCAATGCAGCTGACTTACTTTCCAAGCCAGATGTCGACGGTGGGCTGATAGGAGGAGCTTCGTTGAAATCACGAGATTTCTTGGATATTATCAAATCATATTAATTCATGGATTACCTAGAGTTTAAAATCAATTGTCTGGAGGAATTCAGGGAAATCCTTATTGCAGAGCTATCCGAAATCGGATTCGATTCCTTCCTCGAGCGGGAGGAAGGGATTGATGCCTATTCCCTTTCTGAAGGCTTCAATCGGGAGGCTTTCGATGAAGTCATTTCCAATTATTCTGAGGCAGCTCAAATCCAACTTTCCGAAGGGGAAATGGAAAAAATCAATTGGAACGCTGAATGGGAGAAAAACTATGATCCCATTGCAGTGGATGACTTAGTCTATGTCAGAGCATCATTTCATCCTTCCCAGCCCGGTTTCAGGCATGAGATTGTCATCAATCCAAAGATGTCATTTGGGACTGGCCACCATGCTACTACTTTTCAGATGCTCCGTCATCAAGGTACAATCGACCATCAGGGAAAGCGAGTTTTGGATGTAGGTTCTGGAACCGGAATCCTCGCAATCATGGCTCATCTACTCGGAGCAAGTCAAATTGAAGCATTTGATATTGACGATTGGTGTGTAGCTAATGGCAATGAGAATTTTGAGCTCAATGCTGTGTCAGCCAGTATGGGGCTGGGGACAATCAGGGAATTAAATCCTATTGGGCCATTTGATATCATCTTAGCAAATATCAATAAGAATGTCTTACTGGATGAAATGGCTTTTTATTCCACGCTATTGGTGAGTCAAGGTTACCTGTTGTTAAGCGGATTTTATAAGGAAGATGTGGATGACTTGGAGGTATTGGCAAATCAGCTGGGACTGACACTAATTGGGCAACAGTCCAAGGACAATTGGGCTGCATTAGTGTTAAAAAAAAACTAAGATGAGTGAGCTTATTCTATATGCAGTTCTTTTTTTAGTGCTAATTGGGCATTGTGTTTTGGCGGGGAAGATGTACCAGGTAGTGCATTTAGATCAAACCTTGAGTGTAAATGAAAAAAATGACTGGAAACTTAAGGCGCTGGTCTTTCCAGCTTATTTTTGGAAACAATACCAAAATCGCTGAAATCAACTTCTAACGTACTTTAATATTTAGCGGCTTGATCTTGTTTCACCTTTAAAGCTAACTCAATTTATTTAAAGCCCCGAAGTTTACTAATTTAGCTGAATGGAGTACATCTGGAAGCAAAAACCTAAAGCTGCACAAGTCGAGATTGATCAACTTAGCAAAGAAATCAATGTAAATTCGATTCTGGCTAATATGTTAATCAATAGGGGAGTGAGGAGTTTTGAAGATGCTAAAAAGTACTTCAGACCGAGCTTGAGCGAACTTCACGATCCTTTTTTGATAAAGGATATGGATTTGGCCATAATACGAATTCAGAAAGCCATCGTCAATGAGGAGCAGATTATGGTCTATGGGGATTATGATGTGGATGGGACTACTGCAGTTTCACTGGTCTTTGAGTTTTTAACAACCTTTTACCCGAATGTGGTTTTTTACATTCCTGATCGTTACAAAGAAGGTTATGGAATCTCTGAAAAAGGGGTTCGTTATGCTGCTGAGCAAGGAATCAAATTAATCATTGCATTGGACTGTGGGATCAAGGCGATTGAAAAAGTAGCACTGGCAAAAGAACTTGGAGTCGATTTTATTATTTGTGATCACCATACACCGGGCGATACTTTACCTCAGGCAATTGCTGTGTTGGATTCCAAGCGAAGCGACTGTAACTACCCATATAAAGAATTGAGTGGTTGCGGTGTAGGATTTAAATTGATTCAAGCATTGGCGAAAACTAGGGGTATGGAAGATTCCGCCTGGTACCCTTATTTGGATTTAGTGGTAGTAAGTACTGCCGCTGACATAGTACCTATTACTGGAGAGAACAGAATCTTATCCTATTATGGCTTAGAGCGAATTAACACTGCTCCAAGACCCGGTCTTCAAGCTTTGATGATCAAAAGTAACTTAGTGAAAGAGGTGGGGATTTCGGATATTGTTTTTAAAATAGGTCCTAGAATTAATGCCTCTGGTAGACTTGAGCATGCTAAAGCCTCAGTAGAACTCCTCATTTGCAGTGATCTGGAACTGGCGATGGAGAAGGCGAAATTAGTTGACGCAGTAAATATGACTCGTAGGAATTTTGATGAAAATATCACAAAAGAAGCCTTTGAGATGTTGGCAATTCGAGAGTCAAGTGGGCAATGGAATTCGACAGTTCTTTTTAAAGAGGACTGGCATAAAGGAGTAATTGGAATCGTGGCTAGTCGCTGTATTGAGAAGTATTATCGCCCTACGATCATTTTGACCGAGTCCAATTCCAAAGCTACAGGAAGTGCAAGATCAGTGGTAGACTTCGATATTTATGAAGCAATTGCAGAATGTTCTGATCTTTTGGAGCAGTTTGGTGGACACAAGTATGCGGCCGGTTTGACCCTTTCGGTAGCGAATGTACCTGCTTTTAAGGAGCGATTTGAAGCAGTGGTGAAAAGCAAAATTCAGGAAGCTCATCTTAAACCAGTAATCGAAGTGGATGAAGAATTGCTTTTAGATCAGATAAGTTTCAAGTTTTATGAAATATTGAAGCAAATGGCACCCTTTGGCCCTGGAAACACCGAGCCGATATTTAAAATCTCTAATGTCAGAGCGAGAAATGTGGCAGTCCTAAAAGACAAGCATTTGAAATTTGAAATCGAGCAGGATGGTCAACTGACCACAGCGATATGTTTGGGATTTGGAATGGCCGATCGAGACAAAGATCCAGAACTTACTACGGTGAATATGCTTCAGAGTAAAATGAGTTTTGACATTGTTGCAGAAATGAGGCAAAACGTCTTTCGAGACAAAAGTAGTTTGCAACTTTATGTGAAAGACATCAAATTTGATTGATATGATCTTACGAGCAGAACATTTGGTAAAAACATATAAAGGCCGTCGCGTGGTAAACGATATCTCTGTAGATGTGAACCAAGGCGAAATTGTAGGATTGCTAGGTCCAAATGGTGCCGGTAAAACGACATCCTTTTATATGATTGTTGGACTGGTTCAGCCAAATGAGGGAAAGATTTTTTTGGAAAATGAGGATATTACGAGTCTTCCGATGTACAAACGTGCAAAGCGGGGTATTGGCTATTTGGCTCAAGAGGCATCGGTCTTTCGTAAGCTTACTGTAGAAGAAAATATCTTGGCAGTTCTTGAAATGACTAAAATGCCAAAGCAGGAGCGTCAGGAAAAAGTAGATAGTTTGCTGGAAGAGTTTAGCTTGACCCACGTCCGTAAGAATCTCGGAATAGTACTCTCCGGTGGAGAGCGCAGACGTACAGAAATTGCAAGAGCATTGGCGGTTAGTCCAAAGTTTGTTTTGTTGGATGAGCCCTTTGCTGGGGTGGATCCGATCGCAGTGGAGGAGATTCAGTCCATAATAGCAAAGCTAAAAACTAAAAATATTGGGATTCTGATCACAGATCATAACGTCAATGAAACACTCTCGATTACAGATCGAGCCTATCTGATGTTTGAAGGAAAATTATTGAAAGCTGGTACGGCAGAGGAATTGGCAGCGGATGAGCAAGTAAGAAAAGTATATCTAGGAAGTCAGTTTGTATTAAAACGTAAAACTTTTAACTGATGGAGGTACTCAACACCTTTATGACCTGGATTTTTAAGAATCGACTGGGTCAAATAGAAAATTTTAAGAAAAACCCTATTGAGGTTCAACAGACTATTTTCGAAGACCTAATTGAGGCTGGTAAACGAACTGAATTTGGTAAAGAATTTAGCTTCGCTTCGATCCGAAATTACGATGACTTTGTAAAAAAAGTACCCGTTCATGACTACGAAAGTATCAAACCCTACATCGATGAGACGATGAAGGGGAGCCAAGGTGTGCTTTGGAATACAGCTATCGAATGGTTTGCCAAATCATCAGGCACCACATCTGGCCGGAGCAAGTACATTCCAGTTACTACAGAAAGTCTCGAAGAATGTCATTATAAAGGTGGGAAAGATATGCTCTCCCTGTACGTGGCAAATTATCCGGATTCCAAACTATTTGCTGGAAAAACCCTGACTATTGGAGGAACTTTGGAAAAAAATCCGCTCAATCCTCAGGGAACTGCCAGAGCAGGAGATATCTCAGCAGTGATGATGCAGAATCTGCCGATTTGGGCACAGTTTGTTCGTACGCCATCACTAGAAACGGCACTCATGAGCGAGTGGGAAGCCAAAATTGAAAAAATGGCTTGCGAAACCATGGATGAGGATGTTACTAGTATTGCGGGAGTTCCAACTTGGACAATTGTTTTGCTGCAACGAATCTTAGAGATAAAAAAGGCTAAACATATTTTGGAAGTCTGGCCGAATTTGGAGGTTTTCTTTCACGGCGCTGTGGCATTTGGTCCTTATAGAAGTCTTTTTAAGCAATTGATTCCTTCGGAAAAGATGCGTTACATGGAAACATATAATGCTTCTGAGGGTTTTTTTGGACTTCAGGATCAAAGAGATTCCGATGAATTATTGCTTCTTTTGGACTATGGTATTTTCTATGAATTTATCCCTATGGATGATTGGATGAGTGATCATCCAAAGGTAATTCCACTTTGGCAAGTCGAAGAAGATGTCAATTACGCAATGATCATCAGTACCAATGGTGGATTATGGCGCTACAAAATTGGTGACACACTAAAATTCACGTCAACAAAACCCTATCGATTCCGAATCTCAGGCCGGACAAAGCATTTCCTCAATGCATTTGGGGAAGAAGTAATTGTAGAGAACGCTGAGAAAGCGATTCAATATGCTGCAGAACATACTGAGGCTACTATAGCCAATTTCACCGCTGCGCCAGTTTACTTTGAAAATTCAAGTGCAAAAGGAACCCACGAATGGGTGATCGAATTTCAGAAAGAGCCATTGGACAAAGCAAAATTTAATGCCTTGTTGGATCAGCATCTCCGAGAGATTAATTCTGATTATGACGCTAAGCGGTACAAGGATCTTGCGCTCGTAGCTCCAATCATCCACCATGCACCAAGAGGACTTTTTGAGAAGTGGATGGGCAAGCGTGGCAAACTTGGCGGTCAGCATAAAGTACCTCGACTATCGAATAGCAGAGAGTACTTGGAAGATATCTTGGGAATGATCTAAGACGTCATGTGTATCCACAATTGAATGAGCAAAAGGCCAAAAAGCGAATACTATAGAGTAGACAGTGCTATTACCGGTATTTCTTCCGACGGCTATTGGGACGGTAGCTGTCTTCCAGCCAGATAAGTAAAGAAAAAGCGGTCACTAGCATCATTTAGGATAATCATTCAAGATATTAATCGACAAAATACGTAGCTATCATTCTTTTGTTTTTTGCTGCTATTTTCCCTCGGTAAGTACAGGAAATTGTATTTTTAATCAATTCATAAGTGCTTCCTGAAATATTGATTTTTCTAGGTTGGGAGTCTTGCTGCCGTATTTACAGTATCACCCCAAATGTCGTAGGCAAATTTTTTCACACCCACAATTCCAGCAGCATGCCGTGTTGGTATTTACCGCATGTTATTCGCTTTTGCTTTTTACCGGTTTAACTGCGGATAACATAAGAATAATAGGAAAATGCCATACAAGGAAGATTTTAATTATACTATTTTTAGTTTAAATAAAAAAAGCTCAACGATTAGTCGAGCTCTCTATTTTCAGCTTTTTCACTTAAGCTTTCAGGCTTTAAACTTCAAGCCCCTTATCTCGCATCTTTTTAAATTCATCAAATCTTCTGAAGATAGCGATTGAGAATCCAGTAAGCATGATTATTGTTCCTACCCATAGTATGTTGATATAGGGCTTCACAATAGCTTTCATCACCACATAATCTTTTTGGTATTGATTGACCTTGAATACAAACTTGTTGTCTTCTGGCAATATATTTTCCAAACTGATTTTTAGTCCAAGTTCCGAGTCAATTACCGGTATTTTACCCACCTGATTGTTTCGAATAATAAAAGTTGGTTCAAGGATTTTCTCTACATCATAATCCAAGATTCGGAGCTTTGCCTTCACTGCAACATCTCCTTCCTGCAAGATATAGCCATCGACCTCCTTTAGAACCTCTGCTCCGTCAAAATAGGTAACGAAGTCGGCCACGTGGAATTGATCTCCCGGTGCCGCCTCATAGATTTCATCTTCTTTCCAATCTGGATCAGAATGATCATTCATTGCCGCTACATAGGTGTAGAGATCTTGATCGAAGTAGATCTTTGAATCTGGTGAAGAGATCAATCCTCCCATTCCTTCATTGAATTGGGACATGGGATTCAAAGAAAATTTTAAAGTCTCATTTTGGTAGTATTCGACATTGAAATAGTCGTTTTCCTCAAGTACCAAATTCACCATTTCGCCTTTTTTGAAATAGTCTTTGTAATCGGCTAAGGCTAGCGCTTCATTGATATTGTCAGTAGATTCTAAAATTTTGGCAGGCACATATTCGGGAATACCTACTACTTTTTTCTGACGTCCTCGGTAGATCACCGTATAGTCTTTCATCTGCGTAGGCTTATTGATCCAAAGCAGCACATGCTCTTTGTTCAGCTCGTCTTCCCAGCTGTTTGAATAGGTTAGACCCGACATGTTGATTGAAATGACATCCGAATAGCCAGAACTGAACATAATGCCAATCAATACCATTCCCAATCCAATATGGGCTAAGGAGCCTCCAGCCAATTTGAAAGTTGCTCTTCTTACTAACCTCAAAAGTATAACCGAATTGGCAGTAATGGTGAATGTCCCCGCAAGCACTACAATGATGTATTGCCAATCATAAACCTTGGTGAGAACGATAATTGCAGCAGATATCAAAACTGAAATGATGTATGGAGTAATTAAGGCATCTTTCAGTGTTTTTGCATCAATCTTCTGCCACCAAAAGAATTGGCCAACGGCTGTCAATAGCGCTAAAACTACTGCGAACCACAATTGGAATTTGGTGTAGAATTCTATTTGATCTGCCGGAGGAGCCATATTGGAAATCCCTCCAAAGCCTTCTACAATAGCATTCCAAACTGGAATTGAGGTAGGTAATATGACCTGAAATGCCATCAATCCTAATGTCGTAGCACCTATGAAAATCCAAAACTCACGGGAATAAACTGAAGCTTCTTTATCCGAAGTGGGAATATGCTTCCATGCTCTTGCAGAAAAGAAAATTGCAATCACTGCGAAGAAAAGCATGTAAATCAGCAATTGTCCAGATAGACCCAAATCCGTAAATGAATGGACCGAAGAATCACCTAAGACTCCAGATCTAACTAGGAAAGTCGCATAAAGCACCAAAATAAATGATAAAATCACTAATACGATTGAGGTCTTTAAAGCAGTTGCACTTTTCTTAAAAGTAATCATCGTATGGATAGCAGCTACCATGATCAGCCAAGGGACGTAGACCGCATTTTCTACCGGATCCCAGTTCCAATATCCTCCAAAATTCAAAGTCACATAGGCCCAATAAGCGCCCATGATGATTCCCATGCCAAGTATCATTGCAGAGAAAATTGCCCAAGGCAAGGCTGGACGAATCCATTCTGAATAGCGCTTAGTTATCAATCCCCCCATCAAAAATGCGAATGGGACGAGCGTTGAAGCATAGCCTAAGAATAGTGTAGGCGGATGAATCACCATCCAAATATTCTGAAGCAGCGGATTCAAACCCGTACCATCCTCTGGTACAAAATCTGGGTTTATTTGGAAGATCGGAGCTTGTGTGGCGTCTCGAAGAAGAATAAATGGCGAGCTTCCGATTCTCAAATCTCCGATCACCACACCTAAAATCATCGAAACTAAGAAGGCTTGTACCAAGGCAAAAACAATCATCACAGGGGCTTCCCAAATCTTATTTACACGAATGAGGATTGCTCCCAAAACCACGTTCCAGAAAATCCATAGAATAAATGCCCCTTCCTGACCTTCCCAGAAACTGGAGATCATGTAGTGAACTGGTAAGGCTTTACTCGAATGCGAGTACGCATAGAAGTATTCGAAGCGGTGACTATAAATGATTTCAAATAGCGAAAAAGCTATCAGCGTTGCCGAGACACCATGTATGGCAAAACTGATCCGGCTAAATCGCCTCCAACCCGCTTTTTCAAGTTCGTTAGCTTTGAAATAATTATAATATGCATAGGCCGTGACGATTGCGCTTACAAAAGCCACAATGGTCATCAGATGGCCAAGATTTCCTACAAAGTTATTGATCATATTTTATTGAATTCTGCTGCTCTTACTCACATTCCTGCCGCCTGCACTTCAGTCTCTTGATATTTAGATGGACACTTCATCAGTATTTTATCTGCTATGAAAATCTCATCATTCTTGTATGCACCGATCACTACTACGGATTCTGATCGAGTGAAATCAGCTGGAACAGGTTCGTTGTAGAAAACTTCCTGTTCGATTCCTTCATTATCGACTAGCATAAAGGTGAATGAGACTTTATCGTCTCGGACATTAAGTCCTAAAACTTCTCCGGCAGGATCTTTCTTGAGATGTCCAACCACATGTATGGCTTTATCTTCTCCTCCTTTTTTCATTTCCAGAGCTGTGGTGAAGTTTTCATAACTACTGGCATCCCCTATTGAAGTCATGATTATGACTATGGCTATAGCAATGATTCCCAATCCGATTACATGTCCTCTTTTCATAGTTTAAGCCTTTAAGAAGGAAGGTTCCTTTCAAGTTTACTGATCTTCCGATCTGTATTGATCAGGTAAACAATTATACCCGCAAAAATGATTACAATGATTCCTACTAAAACGTAAATTTTTCCTTCTGATCTCATCACATCTGCCATATCGACGGTTGAGTTTGAATAATCAGCTTCTGTAACAGGGGTTTTTTCCTGAGCTAAAGCCGAAAGACTGAAAACTAATAAAATGATTGTTATTAATTTTTTCATGGATTATGAATTAAGGAAACGATCTTCCAAGGTTCGTTCGATTCTCCTCGTTCGGACTCTTAATGTTGCAATCCAAGTACCCAGTAAGGTCCATCCTAGTATCGCAGGGTAGAAAATCATCCGAAGGTTGGAGTCCAAATCATAAGCATTGAAGCCAGGATTTCCACCATTTCCCGGATGAAGGCTGTCAGTCATTCTAGGTAGTACAAAGATCAAAGGTATAAATGCCGCAAATGCGAAAATATTGTAAACTGCACCTATCCTGGCGCGTTGCTGCGTATCGGTAAGGGAATTTCTGAGAATTAGGTAAGCAAAATACATTAACAACCCGATGGCAGAAGCATTTTGTTTTGGATCACCACTCCAATAATCCCCCCAAGTGAACTTTGCCCAAAGCATTCCAGTAGTGATCCCCAACACACCAAAAAGAATGGCAGCATTGGTAAATTCGATAGCCAAATCATCAAAAAGTATATCGTTAGTTCTAAGGTATTTAATACTGTAATAAACTGCCCCAAAGAGCATCAAGATCATTCCAAACCACATGGTCACATGGAAATGTAATGCTCGAATTGTTTCATTAAGGATTGGAAGACGAGGGGCTTCTAGCAATAATCCTGCAATTATAGTGTATAACAACAGGGCAATAGCTAGTATTTTCCACCATGATTGACGCATAGGGTATTTTTGATTATTTAATCCTAAAATTACGGCATAAGTTCCTGAAAAGGTTGCTTTTTACTAAGTTCTTTTAGGTATTCATTACACGCAGTACACGAAAGTCAGCATAATGTTCATCGATATGGAGATGTTTAATTTTAAATGCAGCAAGAACTATTATTATAAATTTATGTTTGATCTTGGAAGCTAGAATTTTAATCTAATATCCTATATGAATTATTTTAAAATCTAATAGTGCGGACAAGTTTTCTTAATCTTTCAGTCCTGAGCAGCGGATAAATTTCTGAAATTTAAAAATCCCAAGTGTAGCACTTACAATGGTGAGTATCGAAGTACGTTAAGCTTCCAATTTTAAAACTTGCTAACCTTTCAACTTCTCCACAGATACGGAAAGAGAATGTAACCCGTCACCGCCACAATTGCATTGATTGCTGCCAACGCTAAAAGCTTATCTACACTCACACTCCAATCCAAACCGTCCAAGGCATTTTTGGAAATCCGGATGGCCATCAAAAGGATTGGAATAATTACCGGAAAACTTAAGATTGCCATCAGTGTGGCATTATTTCCGGCTTTTGAAGCAATCCCACTGACCATGGTCAAACTAGCGGAAAAGCCGATTGATCCCAAAATTAGATTGAGTAAAAATAAACCTTGATCCTGAACTGGGTTTCCCAAAATCACCGAAAAAACACCATAACCCAATAAAGCTAAGACCAAAGTCAATCCAGTATTGTAAATGATTTTGGAAAGAATAATGGCCTCTGGTGAAGCAATCATGTAATAGTAGAGTTGGCGGCCTTGATGCTCTTGGATAAAACTTTTGGCTACTGCATTCACAGCCGAAAAAAGGATGATGATCCAATATAAAGCATTCCAAGAATTGATTGAAAGATTCCCTGATTTGGCCCCAACGCTTAGATAAGTAATAAAGACTGCCGATACCACATAAAGCAAAATGCCATTCAGCGCATACTTCTGACGCCATTCCAATCGGAGCTCCTTCTGAATGAGGACGGTGATTTCTTTAAACATCAGGTAAAGGTAAGTTAGAAGTATGAAGTGGAAAATCCGAAAGAAGCAAAATTCGGAGATTACAAGCTATTGTTTAAATGAATAAGTCACGCTGCAACTTGCTTATGTTGCCTTATAAAATGCAGTAGCATAGAAATTGACCTCTTCCCCGTCTTTCAGGCACTAAAATTCCGTAATTATTTAACTTAAATCCTTTTAAGATGAGTCCCTAAACGTATCCAATTTCAATTCTTTGAAGATATACCTATTCAGTCAGTAAAAATCTGCGGGAAACAACAAGCTTGATCAGTTCCCGCAGATTTTAGCGGAAAAGATTACACAATATCCAAAAGCATTTAACCTGCTTTTATTGTGTTTCTTAGAAGGCATATTTAAAAGTAGCTTTATCTCGCGCAGGCTTATTTCAGGGAGGCTATATTTCGCAAAGCGTATCTCATTTCATTTTTCTGTCATCTTGTCACTTTTTCACAACTGGAACAACCCTTGCAATTTGTTTTAAAATAAATTGAATTATAAATCAAAATCAATCATAGCCATGCAGGAAAAAGGTACCATCTCGATTCATACCGAGAATATTTTCCCGATTATCAAAAAGTTCCTTTACTCAGACAATGAGATTTTTCTTCGGGAACTCGTAGCCAACGCCGTCGATGCGACGCAGAAAATCAAGAGACTTGCGACATTAGGTCAGTATTCCGGCGAACTAGGAGATACGACAGTTGAAGTAAGTTTTGATGAAAAAAAGAAAACCATCACTATATCCGACAAAGGGCTGGGAATGACTGCCGAGGAGATTAAGAAGTACATCAATCAGGTGGCTTTCTCCGGTGCGGAAGAGTTTGTGGAGAAATTCAAAGATGCCAAAGATGCCAATGAGATTATCGGTAAGTTCGGTTTGGGTTTCTATTCGGCCTTTATGGTGGCAGACAAAGTGGAGATTCATACGCTTTCCTACCAAGAAGGAGCTGAGGCTGCTAAGTGGACTTGCGATGGTTCTACTAGCTTCGAAATCTCCAAAGGAAAACGTAAAACCCGTGGAACTGACATCATTTTGCACGTCAATAAAGACTCTGAGGAGTTTGTCGACAAGCGTAAGCTTCAGGGGATTTTAGACAAATACGCTAAATTTCTACCCGTTCCGATCAAGTTTGGAACCAAAACCGAATCTGTAGAAGATGGAGTAGATGAAGAAGGTAAGAAAAAATGGAAGTCAGTAGATATTGATAACATCATCAATACCACGGCACCGATCTGGACGAGATCGCCGGGAGATATCACTGATGAGGACTACCTCGAATTCTACAAGGAACTCTATCCGATGTCCGAAGATCCATTATTCTGGATTCACTTGAATGTGGATTATCCGTTCAACTTGACAGGAGTATTGTATTTCCCGAAGGTGAAAAACGAATTTGAATTGCAGCGGAATAAGATCAAGCTGTATAGTCGTCAGGTATTTATTACCGATGAGGTAAAAGACATCGTTCCTGAATTTTTGATGTTGCTACATGGGGTGATCGATTCTCCGGATATTCCTTTGAACGTATCGAGAAGCTTCTTGCAAGCAGATTCCAGTGTAAAGAAAATCAATAGCTACATCACCAAGAAAGTGGCTGATAAACTGGCCGAACTCTACAAGAAAGATCGCAAAGCCTACGAGTCTAAGTGGAATGATATCGGACTTTTCGTGAAATACGGAATGATCTCCGAAGAGAAATTCTACGAAAAAGGAAAAGATTTTGCGCTTTTGAAAAATACCAATGGCGAGTTTTTCACCATTGAGGAATATCAAAGCAAAGTAAAGGCAGTGCAAACTGACAAAAACGAGCAGACCATTATCCTTTATTCCACGGATGTCAATAAGCAGGATGGCTTTATCCAATCTGCCAATAAGAAAGATTATGATGTCTTGGTGATGGATTCGCCGATTGATAGTCACTTTATTCAGAATCTGGAAAGCAAACTTGAGAAAACTCAACTTAAGCGAGTGGATGCCGATGTAGCGGAGAAGCTGATTCAAAAAGAGGAAGGCTACGCCAATCTATTGACCGAAGAGCAAAGCAAGACTGTAAAGGAAATCTTCGAAAAAGCGATCAATAGCAAAACCTATTCAGTGGAAGTGGAAGGTCTTAATCCCGAAGAGATGCCGGTGACGATCACGATGGAAGAGTTTATGCGTCGAATGAAAGAAATGGCACAGACTGGAGGAGGAGCGATGAGCTTCTACGGTTCCCTTCCAGACGCCTACAAAGTAGCGATCAACGGAAACCATCCGATGGTGGACAAAATCCTAAAGTCAGAAAGCGAAGAAGAAAAGACCAAGCTAGCCAAGCAATCCTTTGACCTGGCACTATTGGCTCAGGGCTTACTGACCGGTAAGGAGCTTACTGCCTTCGTGAAGCGAAGTGTAGAGATGCTGTAAATTGAATCAACCCTTGAGGTTTTCAAAACCTCGAAGGTTTTTGATTTACTGTTTGTTATCCTGGTTCTCCAGAAGCAGTATTTATTAAGAGCAGTCCAGCATCCGGAGACGCAGGACAATAGAATCCCCGAATCACTCGGGGATTTTTTTTGGTTTCACACCTTTCAAACCTAGATTTACGTTGCTCGTACTTGAAAATTTGGTTATTTGTTAATCAATTGAACAATAGAAAGTTGGAAATTATACTTTTCCTTCAAACCAAAAATAAAATAACTGATTATCAAATACTTAACTAGGTTTACTAAAAATTTTCAACTAAAAGTTAGAATTTTTGAAAACGGGGATATGGGGTCATTTTTAGTTCAAGTTCAAGGCGCGGAGAGCTTTTTAATAAATCCTTTATCTTAAAAAATTTATGTTATGAAATCAAAACTGTTTGCCATAGGAAGCTTGGCCCTCCTACTATTTGCTCTCGAGTTTTCTAATAATTTGCTCTCAAATCCGGGGACTGACATATCTCCCTTCTTTAATACCACCTCAGCCCAAAGTCTGGAAGATGGTGGTGATAAAACTGAGTGGTTTTATTTTGACTGTGAATATGTCCAAGGAAAGTATTGTAGTTCTGTTACGAGTGATTCTTCGTGCGGTAAAGCAAAAGAAAAGCCAAGGGGAAATTGTTAAAGTTAATATTTATGAAATCCAGCTCAGATATTAGTTCTGAGCTGGAATATTTTGATGAGGATGAAACAGACTAGATTCTATTTAAGAAATAAATTAGTTTTAATGCTTATTGCTGGTTTATGTCTATGGTCCTGCAATGAGCCAGAAAAAAAGAAAGTTATTTTTAAGACCTCTATTCAGTCGAAATTCATTCATACGGGCAATTCTCTTGGCCAATTTTACTACTTTAATCAGGTAAGAAACGACTCTTTGTTTCTTTTCAATGTATATAATCATTCCTTAGAGGTCGTGGATCTTCGAGTAGATTCAGTCATCCATTCTTTTAAATTTGACTTCAATGGGTTAAATTCAGTAAATGATATCAGCAGCTTTTATTTTCACAACCAAGACTCCATTTTCTTAGCTGAAGAAAATTCTGCTATTGTTTTAGTAAATGGTATTGGGGAAGTAAAGAAAAGGTACAGAGATTTTGAAAATAGTTTGGAGGCTAGCGAGAGAACTAAATTATATGATAACCAGGCCTCCCTTAGATTTGCTTCACAGCTATTATATCATTCGGCAAAGGAAGAAATTTTCCTCTATTTCATGAGTTTCGACCAACCAAAGAAAAGAAGAATATTTGCTTCTTATTCACTGTCAACTGGTAAATCTAAATCCATACCCATCCACTACCCCACCGAGTACCTAGGGTTACAACTCGACTTAAGTAGGCTGTTTTTAACCTCCGCTACAATAGATGCAGAGGGCTTTGCCTATGTTTTCTCTGGTAGTCCCATGGTATACAGATTCAATTTTCAAAATAGGAATGTCACTTCTGTTGAGGCGAATCCACCTTGGGAGAAGACTGTGGCAGATCCTATTCCCTTTGGTGAAATGAGTAATGAAGAAAAGCGGTTCTTCATGGCGAACAATCCCTTCTATTATAAGATTTATTTTGACCCTTATCGGGATTTATATTATCGATTAAGTAGTCCCCCAAGATCAAATTCAAATGAAGATGACTTTCATTATGTGAACTATAATAAGATTTTGGTATCCGTGCTAGATAAAGATTTTCGACATATCTCCGATTTTTTTTTACTCAAAGAGAACGTCTATAATGTTGGCTTTTCTTTCGTTACTTCTGAAGGTTTATGGATCAGCTACAACAGCAAGAATCAAACTGATGAGCAATTCATTAAAGGGGATTTGATAAAAGTGGAAGAAATAGTTCATTGATTTTTTTTCGAGGTTTGTTTCTTATTTCAAAAAGCCACTTAAAGCCAAAATACTTTATTAATAAATCCCCGATACCCTCGGGGATTTTTTTGGTCTCAACCCATTCAAACTTAGATTTCCGCTTTTTGTACTAGAATTTTAGGAATTTGTTAACATATTAAACAATAAATGGTTATAAATTGTACTTTTCCTTCAAACCAAAAATAAAATAACTAATTATCATTTACTTAACTAGGTTTACTAAAAATTTTCAAACAAAAATTAGGATTTTTGAAACCGGTGAGACATCTTTAGTTTAGGTTTAAGACGCCGGGGACTTTTTAATTAATTTCTAACCATTTAAAATCTAAAAATTATGAAAAAGTTATTTTATTTTGTTTCCTTTTCACTTATTCTAATTTGCACTCTTGGATTACAGCCTTTATCAGCACAATATGTGGATGATAAGGGAGAGTGGAAGTTTCAACAAGCTATTGTCTTGGATGGAGCTATTTATGCTGTTGAAAAATGCGAAAAGACCCTCTTTGGCACGTGTGGAATCGGAAGCTATCAATCTGTTCCTGCACCGATCATAGCACCTTAAAAATTAAAAGAGTCAGCCCATATTGGGCTGACCATTTTTAGAAATGAAAATATTTAAATATAGCTTCGCCTTCTTAATTTTTGTTGCTTGTGAATCCAAGGATGAAATCTCCTATGCATTAAAAAAAACTGCTGAATTGGAATTGATTGTACCTATCGAGTTTTCAACTCCCATGACAAATACTTATCCGATTGGCCAATCTCTATTACTTACTAATTTGTCAAATAAGATATTGGTTTTAGATAGGGATAAATATTTGATTGATTCTTTAATTAATTTTCCTGACTTTCTTATAAATGATATTGGTACTATTACCTATAATACTTTTTCAAAAAGCATCATTGCTCATTCAGAAAGCCGAAATGGATTTGTAGAAAAGAAAAATGGGAAATTTTCTTTTTATCCATTGAATTCCGATCAATATTCAATCTTAGAAAATAGAAAGTCCAGTGGAAATTTTATTTCAGATTACGAAATGGTTTTTCCTTTGATCAAAGGGGACCTTTCTCTTTTTCCTGCTGAAATGATTTCAAATGATTTAACTACCTTTGCAATTTATGATTTTAAACTCAAAAAAGTGGTAGCTAATTTTGGTGTATATCCTGATGAATTATTATCTAATAAAGGTATGTATCCAAAAGAATTTCAAATTCCACATTACATTCTTAATAATGGAAAATTAATCATTGGTTATCCTTTAAGTAACGAGGTAATGGTGATTGACATTAAAGAAAAAAATAAAATTGAAAAATTTCTTATCAAGAGTGACGATTTTGTATTACCGAAGCCATTTGTAGATCGAGAGGATAGAAGTGAAGTCTTCAAATTATTCTATTATTCTAATCAATATGGTAGAATTTCTTATCATTCAGAACTGAGTATTTTTTCAAGAATTGTATTACATGAATTACAAGTTAATTCATCTGATGCATGCTCAAGACTTTATTCTTTAATCCTTTTTGATAAAGAATTCAAGGTTCTGGATGAGATTTCTTTAGATGAAGTTTTTAAAGCCGATTGGAATTTTGCATTGCCCAATGAAAAAGGATTTTTAGTATCTGGCATGTGTGAAAATTACTTAGGAGAAGATTACTTTATTTATAATGCTAATGTCGAAATAGTAGGTAAATGAATCTCAACCCAATTTTAAGTTTAATATCGTATCTCCTCTTGGCTCAAGGAATGATCTTTAATAATTGATCAGAAGAGTATGAGAATTTTAAATTTAAAATTAATGATGGGATTGAATTGGTTTCTGTTATCACAAGGGTACATTCAAATCCTGCTAGAGTTCCCCTAGAAATAGTAATTAGAATAAAGTCTAAAGGTGAAATTTTAGATGAAATGATTTTTGATTATTCAATATCATCGATTTGGAGAATTAACCAAACTGAATTTTTTGTTTTATTAGGGTCTGAGAATCTTTTAAAAATTAAAATTGTAAATCAGAAATTAGTTAAAATTGAAGAAAGTAAAATTCATCCATTTGATAAACCGACTTTTGGAACAAATATTACTAGCAACCTTTTTTTTAAGTTGGGTAATGTAATTCTCTATTATGATTCTTATAATCGATCCTCTTTCCGGCTACTTCTGAAAACATCGATTTTAACAAAGGAGGTTTTAGTAGGTATGAAATATCCTGGTTTATTGGACCGTCAGCAATTTATTTATCCTCCACATAGGACAGTTATGATTAAAAATAATGAGATATATATTTTAGATGAGGTCAGGTCTATTGTTTACATTATTGATAATAATCTAGCTAGTTTTAAAGAGTTGAAACTTCAACAAGGCTATGAATATCAATGGGATCCCTTAAATTTTAATTTATCGTTAATAAGAAGAGATAAAGATCAGAATCTATCAAAAATTGCCCTTCCCATATACAACTAAATTTATCTAAATTAGGAAGATCTAATACATTAATATTTATTGAATTTATCTGTTCTTCCTAACGTCTACTGACAGGTAAGGAGCGGACACTGATGGAAGTATTAAAAGTAAGTTGACTATAATGGAGGGGCAACTAATTCTTGAAGTTGTTCATTATACAGATGAAACTATTGAAATAATGAGAGGAAAATTCGTCGTTGAGTCAAGAAGAAAAAGATGAATTATATTTACTTGGATCAAGTGCCTTAAGTATAGCTAATTTCTTGATGAATGGTGGTGGTGAAATAATAAATCAGGAATTGACGAAAGCTTTTGGTGATCCTACCAATCCAACTATTGGTGGAAGGATTCAGGGTTGTTCTGTCAATACAAGAGCAATGTTTACTGATACGGTTGTAGGATTAACAGTTGGTGCTGTGGGAGGAGCTTATTCGGGGGCAATTCTTGGTACAATCGCATCCCCAATTGGAGCCATTACTGGAGCAGTCAGTGGTGCTGTGGTTGGAGGAGCGAGTGGTTTTGTTACGGGAGCACTGTACAGCGTGGTATCCCAACTTTGGCAAACTTGCTGGAGATAAATTTATAATTATTAATTTAAGACTTATCATCTGCTTTATATTCTTAGCAATATTTTCAATGTTGTTTATGTCTTTCGGATCTTTCAATCCTTTAGAGGTAGGATTCTATTTTTCAATTCTATGTTTCAGGGTCATGGACGTTAGTTATGTATTTTTACTTTAAAAAATTTCATAAAAAACCTGATAAAGAAAGTCGAAAATAGGCTCAATTATAAAATTCAAAATCCTGGCAAATAGTCAGGATTTTTTTATTCCCTACTCCCGTACTAGGCTATTCAGATAATTGGGTTATTTTTGACCATGCTTTCCAAAAAGACCAAGTACGCCCTGCACGCATTAACCTATCTGGGCAAACACCGCGAGGAGGGTACCGTTCTGATTCATGATATTTCCGAAGAGTATGGAATTTCACATAAATTTCTTGAGAATATCCTGCTCGAACTTAAGAAAGCGGGACTCTTAGGTAGCAAAAAAGGCAAAGGCGGAGGTTATTACCTCATCAAAGAACCTCAGGATATTTTGTTATCCAAAGTCATTCGATTGCTGGATGGGCCCATCGCCTTGCTTCCTTGCGTGAGCTTAAACTACTACGAGCCTTGCGATGAGTGTAAGAATGAAGCTGTCTGCGGGATAAATAGAGTCATGATCCAAGTGCGGGATGAAACGCTTAAAATATTGGAAAACAAAACATTAGAAGATATTTTGAACGTAGAGTAAAATTTTTTATCCATAAACCCTATAATTATTATAGGGTTTATATACTTTTGGAATTCAATCTTGTATCAAACGCTATGATAATAGATCAACCCATCAAAAAATGGTTTGTCAGCAACACAGGTGAAGACAAACATTTCAAAAGCATATTGAAATCTATTTCCTGGCGGATAGTTGGAACTATGGATACCATGGTAATCGCGTATTTTGTCACTGGACAACTCAAAATGGCTGTATCAATTGGTTCCATCGAAGTGGTATCCAAGGTGATTCTCTATTATTTTCATGAGCGTGCCTGGGAAAAGGCCACTAAATCCTGAACTATGAAAAATAAGTTGGAAGAAATTGAAAGCCAGTTGAACCTATTGTCACCAGCATTAGGGTTGAAGCTTATTTCTGAATTATTCTCTGGGAAAGTAACTTTTTCGAGCTCTTTAGGTCAAGAAGATCAGGTAATCACGGAGTTGATTGCTTCGAAAAACTTACCAATTCAGATTTTTTCCTTGGATACCGGAAGGCTTTTCCCAGAAACCTTGGACTTGCTGGCTCGGACAGAAGCCAAATATCAAACTCGAATCAGTCTCTATTATCCGGAGATCTTATCAGTCGAAAATTTGGTAGCTGAAATAGGTATTAATGGATTCTACAATTCCGTTGAGAACAGAAAATCCTGTTGCCACGTCCGCAAAGTAGAGCCATTAAAGCGGGCTTTAGCTGGAAATGATGTTTGGGTAACTGGGCTGCGGGCCGAGCAATCTGCCAACCGTTCTGAAATGAAGCGCCTCGAATGGGATGAAGCCAATCAGATATTGAAATACAATCCACTGTTGGATTGGTCTTTTGAGGAACTGATTTCATACATCGAAGTAAACAGAATCCCTTATAATCCTCTACATGACCAAGGCTTTATCAGCATTGGCTGTGCGCCTTGTACCCGGGCAATTTCACCCGGCGAAAATCCCCGTGCAGGTCGATGGTGGTGGGAAGAATCGAAGAAGGAGTGTGGGTTGCATAGTAAGTGACCGATGCTGGATGTCGGATGTCCGATGAGGCTTCGACATTCATTATTGAGCATTCATTATTCGAAATTAAAAGAAGATTCAAGACTTAAGATTTTAGAATCAAGACGCCAGACTCAAGACACAAAATTTTAGACAAAAGAACCAAGACTGAAGCAAAGTTTGTCAGTTTGAGCGAAGTCGAAGACAAATAGAAGATAAAGTTTGAAGTGCAGTTTTATCTCGTAAATCGTACTTCGTAAATCATCACTACCATGAATAACCTATTAGTACCTAACCCCAAAGAAGCAGAATCGATCCATATCCTTCGGGAGGTAGCGGCGCAGTTTGAGCGTCCGGTATTGCTTTTTTCTGGGGGAAAAGATTCCATCACCTTGGTCAGATTGGCTCAAAAGGCTTTTTTTCCTGCCAAAATTCCTTTTCCACTTTTACATGTGGATACAGGACACAATTTTCCCGAAACCATAGCATTCCGAGATAAACTGGTAGCCGAACTTGGATTGGAGTTGATTGTGCGGAATGTGCAAGATTCCATCGATCAAGGCAAAGTGCGGGAAGAGCGGGGACGCTATTCCAGTCGAAATTCCCTACAGACGACCACACTTCTCGATGCAATTGAGGAGTTCAGATTCGATGCGTGTATTGGTGGCGCTAGACGGGATGAGGAAAAGGCACGAGCAAAAGAGCGGGTTTTCTCTGTTAGGGATGATTTTGGGCATTGGGATGAAAAAAACCAACGGCCTGAATTATTTGATATGCTCAACGGCAAAATCCATTTGGGTCAAAATGTACGGGTTTTTCCGATTTCCAATTGGACTGAGTTGGATGTTTGGGAATATATCAAAACGGAAGCGATTGCCATTCCGAGTATTTACTTTGCCCACCAGCGGGAAGTCTTTTTCCGGGACGGAATGATCTGGACTGCAAATGAGCATGTGTACCGAGAATCGCACGAGATTGTAGAAGAAAAGATGGTTCGCTTTCGAACTGTTGGTGATATGACCTGTACGGCTGCGGTGCTTTCTGAGGCAGTTTCTCTGGATGATGTCGTAGCAGAGATTCGTGACTCTACGATTTCTGAGCGAGGAGCGCGAATCGATGATAAGCGATCGGAGGCAGCGATGGAGGTGCGAAAGAAAGTGGGATACTTCTAGAAGTATGAAGGCTAAAGTGAGAAAGCTGAAAGTTAAATCGGCGAACATTAGCCTTTCGTTATGCTCCTTCTCCAGAAGCAGTATTAAAAATCCGGCATTTGAAGAGAGGAAATGAAAGTCCTGTGTTTGGAGACATGGGACAACCGAAATCAGGAATGGCCATAAGATATTAAAACATGAATACTGAAAATAGAAAACTCATAAAAATCGCCACCGCGGGTTCGGTTGATGACGGCAAAAGCACCCTGATTGGGCGCTTGCTGTACGAGACTAATTCCTTGACTACGGACAAAATTGAGGCAATTGCGCGAAGCTCTAAACAGCGTGGCTACGATTACCTGGATTTTTCCCTTGCCACGGATGGTTTGGTGGCTGAGCGTGAGCAGGGCATCACCATCGATGTGGCGCATATTTATTTTAATACGGCCAAGACGAATTTCATTGTTGCCGATACGCCGGGGCATGTAGAATATACCAGAAACATGGTGACGGGAGCCTCAACTTCTCAAGTTGCCATTATCCTGATTGATGCTAGAAAAGGTGTGATTGAGCAGACTTATCGACATTTCTTTATTGCCAATTTGCTTCGGATTTCTCACGTAGTCGTCGCGATCAATAAGATGGATTTGGTGAATTATGAGGAGGATATTTATCTGAAAATCAAGGCTGATTTCGATGCATTGGTAACGAAAAGTGACTTCAACGAGGATCAGATCACCTTTATTCCGGTATCTGCTTTGAAAGGAGAAAATATTACAAAATCTTCCTCGGAAATGCCTTGGTATATCGGTAATACGCTTTTGGATCATTTGGAGATTTTGGAGCCAGCAGATCTGGAGGAAAATAGTGTAGCTAGATTCCCTATTCAATATGTGGTCCGACCCAAAACAGAAGCCTTTCATGATTTCAGAGGATTTGCAGGAAAGCTTTACGGTGGTAGTCTGAAAGTAGGCGATCGAGTGACCGTGCTGCCTTCCGGTAACGAGACTCACATCAAAAGTATCCAGCTTTTCGATCAGGAATATGAGGAAGCAGCAGCGGGTAGTTCCATTACGATCACCTTGGAAAATGAAGTTGACCTGAGTCGCGGGGATATGCTGGTGAAGTCCGAGGCAGTGCCGAGAAGTGAAAAGCAAATCACCGCTACCATTTGCCAAGTCAATAGTAAGGCACTGAAAGTTGGGGATAAATACCTGCTTCAGCATGGCGTAAATAGAGTTCTAGCCAAGGTCGATCAGATTGAATCCAGAATTCATACCGATTTCTCCGGGTTTGAAGAAGTAGATCAATTGAGGCTGAATGATATCGGAAAGGTGAAGTTCAGGTTGAGCAAGCCGATTCATATTGACTCCTACTGGGCGAATAAATCAAATGGAGCCTTTATTCTGATCGATGAGAGCAGTTTTGATACCGTAAGTGTTGGATTTATTGAAGAAAAATAGAGAAAAGAGATTAGGAGAAAAGAGATTTTCTTCAATCGAATTTCAATGTTCACCAATCAAAATTCACTAGGGCAGAATTCAATGCTCGGAGTCTTCACTATCCCGTAAATCATATATCTAAAATCTCATATCAATAAACCAATGCAAAGCTTTCGAACTGAATTAGAAGATCCCATCGTAGCGCAAGACATCTTGGAGCTGGAGCGTAAAATTGCGCTCTTCAAAGAAGGAAAAATCGATGAGGAGAAATTCCGAAGTCTCCGACTAGCCCGTGGCGTCTATGGTCAGCGTCAACCTGGCGTGCAGATGATCCGAATCAAATTACCTTACGGGCGAGTGAGCTCTGCTCAGCTTCGACGGATTTCAAAAGTTTCTGAAGAGTATTCCACCGGTCGTCTACACATTACCACACGTCAGGATATTCAGATTCACTACGTGAGTTTGGACAGAACGCCTGCACTTTGGGCTGAGCTCGAGCGGGATGATGTCACCCTTCGGGAAGCCTGCGGGAATACGGTACGAAATGTAACCGCTTCTGAATTGGCGGGAATAGACCCAAAGGAACCCTTTGATGTGACGCCTTATGCGGATGCTACTTTCCAGTATTTTTTGAGAAATCCTGTTTGCCAGGAAATGGGGAGAAAGTTCAAAATGGCATTCTCCTCTTCTGATGAAGATAATGCATTGAGTTACCTACATGATTTGGGATTTATCCCGAAGCTTAAAGAAATCGACGGGTCAACAGTTCGCGGCTTCAAAGTCCTACTCGGTGGAGGCTTGGGATCGCAGCCCCGACATGCGGATGCGGTAAATGAGTTTTTGGAAGTGGATCAGCTGATTCCCTTTATCGAAGCTGTCCTTCGAATTTTTGACCGGCATGGAGAGCGAGCCAGAAGAAATAAAGCCCGGATGAAATTCCTGGTGAAAGACTTAGGCTTGGATACGTTTCTAGACTTGGTCGATCAAGAGAAAAAGGCGCTTCCATTTTCAAGCTATCCAATTGAAACCGAAGAATACGAAGCCAAACAGCTTCTTCCCAATCCGGAAAAACCAGATCTGGACAAGGAGTTGGGTTTGGATTTTGAACTTTGGAAGTTGACAAATGTGCTTCCTCAAAAACAAGCAGGGTATGTGTCTATAGGAGTAAAAGTACACTTGGGAGATTTTTACATTGATCAGGCTAGCGCTTTGGCCGATTTGGTTGAGCACTATGCGAATGATGAAATCCGATTTACAATTCGGCAAAACTTCTTGATTCGAGATGTTCGTGCCGATTTGGTTCCTTATTTCTATCAGGAGCTGCAAAAGATTGGTCTGGGAGAAAAAGGATATAACTCCTTGGGCGATATCACTGCTTGCCCCGGTACTGACACCTGTAATCTTGGAATCGCAAGCTCGACCGGGATTGCCGCTGAACTAGAAAAAGTAATTCTAACCGAGTATCCTAATTACCTGAAAAATAAGCATTTGGTAATCAAAATCTCAGGTTGTATGAATGCCTGCGGGCAGCATAATATGGCTCATATCGGTTTTCAGGGTATGTCTATGAAAGCTGGAAAAACAGTTGTTCCTGCACTTCAAGTGCTGCTTGGCGGGGGGAATCTTGGTAATGGAAATGGAAGATTTGCCGATAAAGTGACCAAAGTTCCTAGTCGTCGCGGCCCACAGGCTTTGCGGGTGTTGTTGGATGATTTCGAGCAAAATTCCAATGGGCTGGATTTCCTCAGCTATTACGATCATCAAGGGCAGATGTATTTCTATGAATTGCTCAAGGAGCTGGCCGATGCATCCACTTTGGTAGCAAGTGAATTCGTGGATTGGGGACATGAGGAAGCTTATCAGATTGCGGTAGGAGTGGGCGAATGTGCCGGCGTGGTCATTGACTTGGTGGCAACCTTACTTTTGGAAGCTTTGGAAAAATTGGAACTGGGCCAAGAAGCATTGGCTGAAGGAAGATGGGCTGATAGTATTTACCATCATTATGCAGGTTTGATTAATTCTGCCAAGGCCATTTTGCTAAGCGAGGACATCAGCACCAATAGCTACGCCAATATTATCGCTCAGTTTGATGAAGCTTTCATCCTTACGGCCAAAATTAAGTTGGAAGGCACTTTTGCGGAAAAAGTTTATCAAATCAATCAGCAGGAGCCTACCGAAGAATTTGCTAGCGCCTATGCTAAGCAGGCATTTGAAATTTACGGTTTGTTGAAAAACTATCGGGAAGAGGAGGTTAGCGGATGAGAAATCTGATTAATCCAAAAGTTACGCTGGTTGGTGCGGGTCCTGGCGATCCGGAACTCATCACACTTAAAGGAGTTTTGGCATTGAACCAAGCAGATGTTGTGCTTTATGATGCCTTGATAGATCCTGTTTTATTGAATCATGCACCTGAATCTGCGATCAAGATCTTTGTGGGAAAACGGGTGGGAAGGCATTCTCAACCTCAGGAAGACACGAATCAGCTTTGCGTCAGCTTAGCCAAAAAGCATGGGAATGTGGTGCGATTGAAAGGCGGCGATCCATTTGTCTTTGGACGTGGAGCGGAGGAAATCGAGTACATCGAGTCCTTTGGGATTCCAACACAATTAATCCCGGGAATTACCTCAGCGATTGCTGTTCCGGCTTCGGCTGGGATTCCGGTGACCATGCGGGGAGTGGCAGAGAGTTTTTGGGTGGTGACTGGTACAACTTCAGCGGATGAGCTATCTGCAGATCTTGCCTTGGCTGCGCAAAGTACAGCTACCGTGGTGATCCTGATGGGGACAAAAAAGCTTCCTGAAATCGTGGCTATTTACGAAAAAGCCGGCAAGGGAAATATGCCAATTGCCATTATCCAAAGTGGAACTACCCGAGAGGAACAGATCACGGCAGGTTACATAGCTGATATTTCTCAAAAAGCTAAAGATGCCAAAGTAGAAGCTCCTGCAATCATCATTATTGGAGAAGTGGTGCGAGAGAGTGTGAAGTTGGCTGAAGTTTATCGCGAGGTGGTAAGGTGCAACCTTTGAGCTGTCAGTTCGAATGAGGGACGAATTTGAAATCTCCTCGAAGGTTTTCAACTAGCGTTCTTTTCAACTTTATCACCTTACGTCTTTCTGTCCTATGCTACTTTTCCAGAAGCAGCATCTGCTACTAATCGGTCCAGTGTC
>Ga0222709_1000141_pt1 | contig 25839 bp, 21 predicted proteins | sample AntAcemetage1692_FD_179822 | JGI IMG/M metagenome (GOLD analysis project Ga0222709, IMG submission 179822) | Saline water microbial communities from Ace Lake, Antarctica - #1692 | ecosystem: Environmental > Aquatic > Non-marine Saline and Alkaline > Saline | place: Antarctica: Ace Lake...
AGTCTACCAAAGCTAATTTTCTCTACTTCTCGACATGCATGGGTCCACAATGAGTCTTCCAAAGTATGAATTATACGAATTGGGAGCCAACTAAGACGATCCTCAGATTCTGTTGTTTCAACTAGTGTTGAAGGATATGGAAGAAGAACCTATAAAGCTGACTTCATTAAGTTTTAATTTATTCTCATGCCAGTCATCAGGAAACCATCAATCATTTGGAAACAATCAAAGTACTGTATCCTGATTTTTAAATTAAAGCCAATTTACTGTTTATTGAATAGGATATTTTAGACGCTCAGACATTTAAGTTTATTGAATATGTCAAAAAGAAATGGAAAACTTGAAAAACAGTTATCGGTTGTCAATTGGAAGTTGTCAATTAGCAGTCAGTCCTCCAACCGACAACCCACAACCGACAACCCACAACCGACAACCGACAACCCGATGATCACCCCACTTCCTTTCGATACCGAACTTTTTGGTTACCCTGTTGGAAAGGCTACTATTGCTGGAGACTGGAAGGAATTCATATTTTTGGAGGAAGCCAAAGCCTACCAGCTAGTTTATATATTCTCAGAAAAAGAAATGTATTTCAGCTCAGATTCTATTAGATTGGTTGATACCAAGATTACTTATGGAAAAGAATTGATAGAACCGCTAGAAAAAGAGCGTTTAATTCCGCAGGTTCACGGCCCTTGGGATGAACGACTTCTTGACCTTGCCTTAGAAAGTGGTAGATTTTCAAGATTCAAAGTAGATCCTCGGCTAGCTCAGGGGGAATTCGAACAGCTCTACAGCTTGTGGGTACTTAAGGCTTGGGAAAATCAAACCCTCATTGTTTATGGTGAATTTTCAGGTTTCATCTCCTATTCCACCAATGCCGAAAGTGCACAGATCGGATTAATTGCGGTCGATGCGGGCCAGCGGGGAAGGGGAATAGGAAAGCTATTGGTTCAGAATGCTGAAAGAAAAGCCAAAAACGAGGGTGCTAAAGTGATGAAAATTGCCACCCAAGCAAATAATAGTGCAGCGGTTGGCTTGTATGAGAAGTTAGGATACACACTTTCGGAGCGAGTCTTTATATATCATTATTGGAATCAAAAATTGAAAGACTGATAAAATCAGAAAATTGAAAAATTTGAAGATCGGATTGATTACTGCTGACCTTGTGCACTAGGTAGTCTTAACTTAGCAGTAAGTCCCACAACCCACACCCGAGAACAGACAACCGACAACTCACAACTGAAAACCGACAACCGACAACCCACAACCGACATAATTAACTCAACGAGTAAAAACAAACAGATTTCCCATCACACCCCACACGAAGCAGAACCCAAAACCCACAACCGACACCCCACAACCCACAACTGAAAACCCACACCCCACAACTGAAATCCCCCATCAAAATCCCATTCAACAAACCCTACCTTACCGGCAACGAGTTGAAATACATTCAGCAAGCGGTGGACTTGGGCAAAATCTCCGGTAATGGTGAATTTACCCAGCGCTGCCAAAATTTCTTTGAGCGACGTTATGGTTTCCAGAAATGCCTCCTCACTACTTCCTGCACAGATGCACTTGAGATGGCAGCCATTCTGTTGGATATCAAGCCTGGAGATGAAGTCATTCTCCCGAGCTATACTTTTGTATCCACTGCCAATGCCTTTGTGCTTCGCGGAGCCAAGATCGTCTTTATCGACAGCAAGTCTGACCATCCGAATATGGATGCGAGCCTGCTAGAACAGCTGATCAGCCCAAGAACAAAAGCGATCGTCCCTGTTCATTATGGAGGCGTCCCTTGCGAGATGGATTTGATCATGGAGATCGCTAACCGACATGGAATTATGGTGGTGGAAGACGCCGCTCAGGGGATTGATAGCTTTTACAAGGGAAAAGCTTTGGGAGGAATCGGGCATCTGGGAACTTACAGCTTCCATGAAACTAAAAATATCCAAGCCGGAGAAGGCGGAATGCTGATCATTAATGAGCCAAAATTGGTCAAGCGAGCGGAGATTATCTGGGAAAAAGGAACCAATCGAGCGGCCTTCTTCAGAGGAGAAATTGATAAATATAGTTGGGTAGATGCAGGAAGCAGTTTTCTTCCTTCAGAAGTGACTGCTGCATTTCTTTGGGCCCAACTAGAAAATCTCGATATGATCCAAACTCGTAGAAAAGTAATTTGGGAAGACTATTTTCGCTTATTTGGAGACGAGCGCTTAGGAGTTTTAGGTGAGCGATACGGAGAAATATTGAGAAATTTCAAATTCAAAATTCAAAATGATTCGGAACAGCCCTCATTGCTAGCAGCCCAAAGAGGCGACGAAGCAAGCTCAAACACCAATGTAGCCGCTTCCTTTTTGTATTCTAAATCAATGGCAAATGCACACCTTTTTTACCTCCTTTTCCCAGGCTTAGCGAGTCGTACTGAATATGCCAAACACTTAAATGAAAACGGAATCTTGGCGGTATTTCACTACCAAAGCCTCCACCGTTCTGCCTATGCTCAAAAGCATTTTCCAGAGCAATACAACCGTGATTTACCTAACTCAGATCGTTTCTCGGATCGTCTGCTTCGATTACCCATGTTTTATGAGTTACCGGATATCAGTTAGTATTTTTCATTGGTCATCGATTAGTAGGTAGCTATCTAGCAGAACTGTTCAGTTAGCAGTAAGTCTTCCAACCCACAACCCAAAACCGACAACCGATAACCGACAACCCACAACCCAAAACCCACAACAGACAACAGACAACCCCAGTAGCTATCTAGCAGACCTATTCAGTTAGCAGTAAGTCTTCCAACCCACAACCCACAACCGACAACCCACAACCGATAACCGACAACCCAAAACCGATAAAGCTGCCACAGTTACAGAAATCTGATCTTGCTTACCTGCCAAAAATCAACTAATTACTAAGCATTATTACAGATTCTGTTCCCGCTATTCCCAATATCACTAAGTTGAGCCAGAAGATTGAAATCAATCAGACGACTTTGCTGACCTATCTGAATTACCTGCATAAAAGTAAGCTGACAAATAATTTGTATTTGTCCAGCACAGGCAGCTACTTACTCCACGGGTCAAAAAAACATCTTCTGAAAAATACAAATCTAGCGTATGCTTCGGGCAGCAGCGTGGACATAGGTAATCTCAGAGAAACTTCTCTTCAAAGTCTTGTCAGTTGTACCCATTCGGTGATTTTGCCGCCAAATGCTGATTTTATAATTGATCATACATGGACGATGGAAGTAGGCGGAAAAAACAAAGATTTGCCAGATTCAGATGCGATAGCTTATTTTGCCGCAGTCGACGAAATAGCGCTAGGGCTAGGTAAGAAAATCCCGCTCTGATTATTTGAGTATTCGTATAGAAAATTCTGATTTTAGCTTGCTACTCAGTACTCCTTTGAAACTTGATCATGCCATAACTACTAAGGACTCCAGTATTACTGTGAAGTACAATTGGTATATCTAAAAACTACAGGCTAAAAAAATTCCCAGTCGCTAACTTCTTTTCCACATCGAACAACTGGGAAAAAGATATCGGGTCGCATTTTTTTATCGTAAAAATCTACTCCTTACTTTTCCAGAAACTGAAATTTGGAAGTATTCTTTGGATTCCATTTATGATAATACCCAGCGCGCCGACTAAGGCAGTTGAAATTGCTTCAAGTTGAGTTAAAAAACCTCTGTTGAAATAAGCAATCAATCCCAAGACCAAAAAAACAAAAGAAACTACTATCCACTGGTAGCCCCGCATGCTGCCGTTATTTTTTGTATCCGCTTCAAATGCTTGCTTCAACTCCCTACTTGTATGGTTCAAAACGAAAAATCTGAAAGTCTTATCAAAATAGTAATAACGACCTTTGGTCTCGTTAAACTGAAGTAAGCCTTTTTGGACCAATTCGATCAGAACCGTCAGATTTTTAGAATTGATAAAGCCTTCTTTTGCGAAATAATAGCAAAGTTTTTTTTCTTCAAAATTCAGCTCTGACCAGAGATTCAAAAAATAGGCCTTGAGATGCCTTTGAAAAATCATCAGTTGCCAAAGTTTTAGATTTTTCTCCTTTTCGCGGTCCTTTGGTTTTGAATTCATTTCCTGGATTACGTCCCAAAGCTCCTGATTGTATCTTTGACCGAGCTTTGATGGGGTCCTTTCTTCCGAATACTTAAAATCAGGTTTGGTAGTTGGGATGGGGATATATCCAAATAAAAAGTCGCTCAATAACGCTGTGATCTGGACTTCCTTCTCCACACTTGGTGATCCTATATTGGACAGTCCATACCGCTCCTGAATAATTTGCTTAAGAGAATATCCAGAACCCAAAATCAGATGGTCTGAATCAAATTTATCCAGCCAGATCCTTAGTTGGCTAATCAGATCGATATCTTTTGATAAGCAGTGAATATTTAGAATAACAACTGCTTTAGGCTTCGGTTCTCCATCAGAGCGAGTCAGCGGCAAAATTGTCTGTTTGTCATTAGTCCCTGAAGTAGCGGATACGGCTTGTAACCTGTTGCAATTGAAAATCTTTATTTCACTTTCTTTAAGTTTCAGATTATCCTTTACCCACTTCACCATCAGTTCAGTTTGCAGTCCGGAAAGAAAAATTTTAGGTGATTTTTTGTTACTGACATAAGAGTTGAATTCCTGATTGACCCTGGAGAACGGCCTAATAATACCTTTGTCAAAGAATACAGCATGTAGCAGTCTATGGGTGAATTTGTACCCCAAAAAGACAATCAGGAAAATAAAACCAACTAGCATCAGATTTTCCAGATTTAATGTGATTCTTGTTTTGATTGCGGAACTCGCTTTATTGAGTTCTTCAAAATTTGCGAAGGCAAAATTTTTCAAATCCTTTTCTTGTTTATCGAAAACTGACAGAATAAAATTTCTTCGATTTAGCTCTGTCTGAACACCGAAAAAATCAATTTTTGATTTCCCCAGATGATAATTGGTATTCCAGATCTGTTTTTCAATAGTGAGATGAGTCTGATGAATGAGAAATGCTGGAATAAAGGCCACAGCTATAAACAATAAAAAAATCATCAAGGAGTACAGGCGAGCTGGATCAAAGTAGTTTGATGTTTTAGTTCCTTTAATTGAATCTTGATGACTTCGGATTTCAGGATCAGATGATCTTTTAGTAGTTGAGGCATTTGCTATACCCGGATCCTTCTCTTTCTGTATTGGATTGGCACTTGGTTGAGCTTGATTTTTCAGCTTTCCTGAATTAAGCTTTAGTTCTATCCAATAGCTATACCAAAGAATACCTACGCTAGCGAGCACATTAAAAATTAAAAATCCAATCACCAAATAAAGTGTTAGGTGACTAAAAAAGATTAAAAAAACCGGAGTAACTATCAAGCCTATAAATGATAGTACAGCTGTACGATAAATAACCCCGTGGCTTGGATTGTATACTAAGGGATAGAAATAAAACCTTTTCCAATTATAATACTTCCGATTTTTTCTGACATAGCACAACCCAAAAATGAGTACTAGCAGCAAGAAATAAAGTAAAAGCGTAGCTATGCTCTCTAAGGCTATGATACTATAAAATTGTGTTATTGGATTTGAGTCAATCAAATAGACTAAAAATAGGGGAGAATCCACTTTATTGAAATCCAACTTTCTCATCCTTGCCTCAAATTCATTTCCGTTCAACCACAAAAACATTCGTTGTTCAGTCGAGTCCCGTTCGGTAAGCAGCTCCATTTCCTCCCATTTCTCTTTACTGATTATATCCTTCATGTTTCTGATCGGGACGTTGATGGCACTGGAAGCATAGATTACATGTCCCTCCTTTTTTATCACCAAATACCTTCTGTTGGCATCCTTGTATAGACTACCCAACTTTACTTCGTAGGTCAATGCTTCTACAGTATCATCATCACTCTTTATGCTGATAACATTCTCAGCGCTTCCGTCTTTTCTGGAAAAATGTCTACTGAGAAAAAAAGTATCGATTTTTTCAATTTTAAAATAATCCCGATCTGCGACAGAAATGAAATTGACAGCTGAATCAGTACCTAATAGGCAAAAAGTATTATCCGAGGAATTATAAGTTGAAAAAGAAATAATTTGGCCATCCTTATTGATCTTCAACTTTTCCTTAATTCGTAAATAATTAGTCAGATTTTTCGGGAATTTATCCTGAGATCTATAGGATTCGATAGTATCCAAATATTCTATCTGTTTCTTCAAACTAGCTATAGTCTCTTGCTCATAGTCTAAAAATTCTGAGTTGTTTCCGGATAAAAAATAGGAACTAGTCCAACCTACCACTGCAAGCAAAAATACAAGAGAGACGATGGCATTTATTGCTTTTGCCTGAGTCAAAATATCTGCAAAACTTATTCTATCCAAAGAAAAAATAGGGATGCCCACAAATAACAAGACCACCATAAGCAGCAGCAAGACCAGTAACTTATGATTAACCTGATAGGATGCTTGCTCTAAACTTTCTTCCGAAATTGCTCCCAAAACCTTAAACTTGAGTTCCCCCAGTTGTATATCGGTCACATAACTCGTATAATTTTGGTTGAGTAGGTTCATATCCAGTACTTGTGTACCACTTTTTTTGACCGAAAGGCTATCTTTTTCCAGATTCAATTTAATCCCCTCCCATTTTGGAGGATAATGTACTAGCCCTACACTATCCAAGAGCATTAACTCATCGAAAAAAGTATTGGAACGTGAGTCTCGTGCAACCAAGGTTTTTATAGGAAAAGAAAAATCTAATAAATAGTTGTCAGAGGAAAATTTAGATTCGTCGTTTTTGAAATCTATGTCAAAAGACAGCGTTAAATCATCATTTTTCCAATGATTTGTTTCAAGCCATTTTAAAATAGCAATGTCAGAGTAGTTCTTGAAAACCACCTGGTCTTTTTCAAAGGAAATGTTACTCTTATTTTGATCAGTTATTTCAACTACTGACAGAGGATATCCTTTCCACTTATCTCCACCAGTTAATTTTTTTACAAACTCTTTTTGAGGGCTGCCATTGCCTAATAAATAAAATTTTGTTTTGTATTGCTCCCTGATTTCCTCCAGTGCTGCTGTATAAGACTCTTGGATATTCACCTTGACCAGTAGCACATTTTGCTCGGCTCGGATTTCCATTTCTTTACGATTCTCTCTGGATTGAGTAATCAAGACAATCATCAAAATACCCAAAATTATCAAGAGCGTTGTTCCAAGAGTCCAATTTGTAGTTTTAGACATGCGTTGGAGAGTTATTCGGAAATTTGATCGTGACTCTTTACTGATTTTGTTAAAGCTCCCATCAAAGTTCTACTGATCTTTCCTGTCAAAAAAAATCTAGCTCCTAACCACAACTTCACGTAATCAGACTTGCCCAAAACAATAGTATTCAGTATGACCTTTTTCACGCGACTTTCGATTGGTTTAGCATACCGCTCCACCTCCCTTGAGCTCAGTGTTGGCCAGTCTTTACCTTCCCACTGAGGCATTTCTGTTTTATCTTTTCTTGTTGTAAATAATGGAATAATTTGAATTCCTGGCTCTGAATCTGTTTTGGAAATAAACTTTTCCCTTGTCAATGAATCCATTGCAGCATAGCCATTTTCAAAAATTGGATTCTTGCTAGCTATTGGGACCGTAAAATGATCCCTTAGAAATTTCTCACAATTTGCTCTTCCCAAAAAGAAATCATGAACCCGAAAATCTCTGGATAAAAATCCGCCAAAACCATCCAAAGAACCACATGCGATAGCTTTGGCCCCTTCGATTTTTGTTTTGACTCCATCCTTACAGGTATATCGACTCGGTGAGATGACATACTGCCCGGCCATATTGGAGGCCAGAGAATTAGCCAAATGCTCAGGTTTGATCCTTGCCTGATTCATCAATGCCGCTAGTACATTTCCCACATAGCCCAACAAATTATCTCCCGCTGTGACAAAGTTGGAGGTGCTGGGAAAAGGATCCACCATTAGCACGGTACTTTTTACTTTGGAATAGTCCTGAATCTCTGCTGCCTTGTGTTGCCCGGTAACTTGTGAGAGGGCATCCTGAACTTTCTCAAAGGGCTCGTTATTTAGCATGCCGCCATCTACCAGGGTAGTTTCGTACCAATCATCTGCAAATCGATTGCCCCCTCCGGCAGACACATGACTCAACCAAGTCAGTTCTTGCATCATCTTTCCGCTTCGCTTCATCTTCACTGGAGAAAGTCCGATCGGGAAAGCCCCGGTACCTATCGCCGCCAACTTATACAATTCTACCAGCACGGGATCAGCAAAGTCTATTTTCGTCCAGCCGGGAAGTATTTTTTCGCCAAATGAAAAACAGGCAAAATCTCGATGATCATGGATTCTATATGGATCCAGATCCAAAGCGCCTCCTTTGAAATTCAAACTGTATTCCAGTCCCTGCAAATTAGTCAACGTGGCAAATACCCGAAGCTCCGCTGACAAAAACTCCCGCTTTACCAAAACCCCAGCAGAAGAATCGATAATCTTATCTGTAATCTTCCGCACAAAATGGGAATTCAAAAGCGATTGCACTTTCCCGCTGGAAATATCTTCATTTGTCAGCAAGTAGTCAAACATCGTACGGCAGGAAGCTGGCAGTTCTTCTTCCAACTGATCTACCCAAGCATGGTAGAGTGGGTTATCGGGAATAGCTTTTCCCGATTGGTAGGAAGAAAGGTGTACTGGTCTAAACTGTTGCAATAAACTCTTGGCAGCAATTAATCCACTCATTCCCCCCGCTGAGGCTCCGCCAATGACCGAAAGTTTCACTTCATGCTGAGGGACCGTTGAGGGATCTTCGCTTTTCTTCTTTTCCTCCCAAATGTCCAATGCCTCTATCAGATAATCTATGACACCCGCGGTATAGGCTCCTGCGGAAATGGCCCCTGCCAAACAAAGGCCAATTTGAAATGAATCAGATTTTTCATTCATAAGCTAAAAATTTATTAAGTATAAAAAACATTAATTAGTATTTAAAAAATATTAAAAGTTGTATTAAAAATAAGAATTTTCGTAACAATCCAATTTAAAGTAAATAAAAAAATTTTTGTCTGTATCCTCACAAGTGCAGGTCACGATCTAAAATACATTCGAATCTAAAGCATTCTGCAAACCCACAACCGATAACCGATCTCAGTTAGCAGTAGGCGATCTCGACGATAGGAGAGACCTAATTACTTTGACGAGTATAACTAACTAGATTTCGCACTATATTAAACACGATGCACTGAGTCCTTCCAACCGACAACCGACAACTCACAACAGCCAACCCAACCGACAACCGACAACCAACAACCGACAACCCAACCCACAACCATCTCAATCAGCCAGCTCAACGATAGAAGAGATCCAATTACTTTGACGAGTATACAACAACAGATTTCGCACTATATTGAACACGATGCACTGAGTCCTTCCAACCGATAACCCACAACCCACAACAGTCAACCCACAACCCACAACCATCTCAGTCAGCCAGCTCAACGATAGGAGAGACCTAATTACTTTGACGAGTATACAACAACAGATTTCGCACTATATTGAACACGATGCACTGAGTCCCTCCAACCGATAACCCACAACAGTCAACCCAACCCACAACCATCTCAGTCAGCCAGCTCAACGATAGGAGAGACCTAATTACTTTGACGAGTATACAACAACAGATTTCGCACTATATTGAACACGATGCACTGAGTCCTTACAACCGACAACTCACAACAGTCAACCCAACCCACAACCGACAACCGACAACCGCCAACCCACAACCATCTCAATCAGCCAGCTCAACGATAGAAGAGATCCAATTACTTTGACGAGTATACAACAACAGATTTCGCACTATATTGAACACGATGCACTGAGTCCTTACAACCGACAACTCACAACAGCCAACCCAACCCACAACCATCTCAGTCAGCCAGCTCAACAATAGAAGAGATCTAATTACTTTGACGAGTATAACTAACTAGATTTCGCACTATATTAAACACGATGCACTGCGTCCCTCCAACCGATAACCCACAACCCACAACAGTCAACCCAACCCACAACCATCTCAGTCAGCCAGCTCGACAATAGAAGAGACCTAATTACTTTAACGAGTATAACCAACTAGATTTCGCACTATATTGAACACGATGCACTGCGTCCTTACAACCGACAACCCACAACAGTCAACCCAACCCACAACCGACAACCGACAACCGCCAACCCACAACCATCTCAATCAGCCAGCTCAACGATACAAGAGATCCAATTACTTTGACGAGTATACACCAACAGATTTCGCACTATATTGAACACGATGCACTGAGTCCTTACAACCGATAACCCACAACCGACAACCGATAACCGACAACCCACAACCCACAACCGATCTCAATCAGCCAGCTCGACGATAGAAGAGATCTAATTACTTTGACGAGTATAACTAACTAGATTTCGCACTATATTGAACACGATGCACTGCGTCCTTACAACCGACAACTCACAACCGATAACCGATAACCGACAACCCACAACCGACAACCGACAACCGACAACTCACAACCGCCAACCCACAACCGCCAACCCACAAAATAATGATCCTAGCCGGAGCCGGAGGCCATGCCCTCGAAGTATATGATATCTTAAAGACAGCGCAAAAGCTGGAACAGCTTGAAATTTTTGATCAAGATCTAGCAAAGAAGTTCTTCAAAGAAGTTTATCCCATCATTTATCAGCCCGACTTGTTGGAGAGTGCCGAGTTTTGCTTGGGGATTGGCTCAGTGGATGGTAGAAAGTATTTGTACGAATTAATGAAGCGTAGTGGGAAAGTACATTTTGTCCTACGCGGAACTAATTCAGTCATCAGCCCATCAGCCCAGCTCAATCAAGTAGATGTGTTTCACCACTGCTTTATCGGACCCCAAACGCAGCTGGGCATCGGCTGCATAGTCAATACAGGCGCTCAGGTGCATCATGAAGTCCAAGTAGGAGATTTCACCGTCATCAATCCCGGCGCATTTCTTCTCGGCGCGGTGCAAGTGGGTGATTACTGCTCGATTGGTTCCCATGCCACTATCCTTCCCGGAATCAGGATCGGAAATGGAGTGACGGTAGGAGCAGGAGCTGTGGTGACCAAGTCCGTTCCAGATGGAGTCACCGTCATAGGCGTACCGGCAAGGATCCGCAAGCAGTAGCAAAAGGGTACTTCCATGCATGTCAAGGACCGAAAAACCAAAAAAATCTTCTGCTTAGAAATAGTAATCTGAGGAAACCTGAATTTTGAATCTTCGGCTAAGGACAGTTCGAACTACAGAAATCCTATTTTTGATTCGCATTGGCTTAGTGCTAGATTAGCATTGGATATCCTTGTTCCTTTTTGGAATAAAATCACCTTCTAATTTGTATTTCCAAATCCACTGAGTAATTTTATTACTCAGTCAGATTAAACATTTATCACCTAACCTCTTGAAGGGAGATTATCCAATTGAGATTTATGAAGTGTGAGTGAAAGGGCGAAGCTCTGAGCAGTTGGCATCCACGATCGGAAAAGTCGCCGCAGTCAAAATAATCAAACCCTTGGATGATCTTTTCTTAAAGCAGGCAGGAAGCAGTTTAGTTAACAGTAGTCCTCCAACCCACAACCGAGAACCGCGAACCGAGACCTGACAACCGACAACCGATAGAAGAGACACCATTGACCTAACGAGCATAAATAAATAGATGTCCCACTACACCCAACACGAGCCACACCCCACAACCGATAACCGAGAACTGACAACCGAGAACCGAGAACCCACAACAGAATAATTTGCCCTTAAAATCCTTTACTTTCCTGATCTTCCTACCTATAGTTTTTCTACTATATTGGTTTGTATTTCAGAGAAGTTTGAGGTTTCAAAACCCAATTTTACTTCTTCTTGCTAGTTTTGGTTCAACTTTAGCTGAAATCGGAGATTCATGCGCTTATTTTGTTAATAACCTATAAGTATATCTTAGGATAAATTTAATTATGACTTTATCTATCTCAAATATTATGAATATTTTTTTTAATACGAAACCGTGCTAGAAATACTATTTTGACTGATTTGCCTCTAATTTCAGTTTTGATTCCTGTTTATAATGCAGAAGATGAGTTAATCGATTCAATAAAAAGCATCACGAATCAATCTTATACTAATCTTGAAATAATTATTATAGACGATTGTAGCACAGATTTTACCGCGGAAAAACTACTTGAACTAACAGATAATAGAATCAAAATTTTCAAAAATGAGTGCAATCTTCAAATTGCTGCAACCTTAAATAAAGGTATGCAACTGTGCCAAGGTAAGTATGTTGCTAGAATGGATGCGGATGATTATTCTTTACCTGATAGAATAATGAAGCAATATTTATTTCTTGAAAAAAATCCAGATTACTTATTGGTTGGCTCGTATTATTTTGCAGAGACCAATGGTCAAAATCTGGGTGTTCGAAAACAAGTAACTGGCTACAAAAGATTAAGATCAAAATTGCTTTTTGGAAATAATATTTGTCATCCGAGTATAATGATTAATAGGGAAGTTTGGCTCCATAATAAATTATCATATAATGTAAGTCTAAAATATGCTCAGGATTATGATCTATGGACAAGGGCAATTAAGGAATGTAAAATGACTAATTTAAAAGAACCTTTGATTATATATAGGAAAAATATTAGAAATACCAACTTAATAAAGTCTATAATTGTCAATGAAAATTTTAATAACTCATTAATAGTATATATTAAATCTACTTTTAAAGATCTCTCAATCTTAGAATCAGAAGAACTTTTTAAATTCTTTAGAAGGCCCATATTTCTCTCTAGACCAAAAGCATTTAAATTATATTTAAAGTCTTTGAGTATAATTTTCAAACCTGATAATTTTGATAAATTGGACTATTTTTTTAGAATAAACAATCAATTATTTAAAAATATTATGAAATGAAGCAAGTGATATTTGAGTTTGAAAATACATCTAATTCATTAGTTTCTGCAAAATATATAATTGATGAGATTTTCCAATATTTTGAAAGTTCTACATCCTTTATAGATTATGGATGTGGTCTAGGTGCTTGGGCTTCAGTTTTTGAATCAAAAGGAATTCAGAAATTCAAATGTTTTGATCATCCAACTCTTCCTAAAGAAAAGTTATTGATTCAAAACAAAGAAAACTTTTTCCCAATGGATTTGGAATATGAATTGCCTGAAATCTCAAAAGTAGACTTTTGTATTTGTATTGAAGTTTTAGAGCATTTTTCTGACACTAAGGGTAGGGATATTATTAATTTCTTAACATCAAGTTCTGATCTTATTCTTTTCTCTGCAGCAATTCCTAATCAAAAAGGAGTGGGACATATAAATGAACAACGCCATAATTATTGGCATAATATATTTCAATCAAAAGGGTTTATGTTTTATGATGGATTTAAATCTGAGCTTTTTAAACATGAGAATGAAATTAAATTCTTTCATTTACAAAATATGTTTATTTACTACAATGATTCTAATAAACATTTATTTTTGGGCCATCACAATGTTAGCTCGCAGCGGTTTGAGTTAGTTGCTAGAGATATTATTGAAAAGCCTCTAGGCATATCTGACCTATTTAAAGAGCTTCCGAAAGCATTTATCAGAAATATCAAGCTTCGAATTAAATAGTTTAGGTTAACAATGATTTATAGTTAAAATTTTGCAAAATAAATTATATATAATAAGGAAAGTTAAATTTATTTTGATGTTAAATCTCCAAATCGTATCTTCTTAAAAAAAAGATTCCAAATTCTCAAGAATGGCTAATGCATTTATCACAGCTAATAAAAGGTGTTTCTATTATTAAATTGGAAAAGCCGCTTTGTCTTATTCGATTACATAAAGGCAGTATGAGTAGTAGGAAAAATAAATCAAGTTCTTATTACTACAATGAATGTTATGCAAGATTTTCAGCAATTGAATCATTAAAAAATGAATCTGTGGGATTGAACGAGTTAGCTATCAACAAAATGAGAAATCAATTTTTTATTTATCATTTTTTTATTTTGTATCGAGGGTCAATTAAGAGTTTTCTAAATGCGTTTAAGTTTTATCCATCATTTATTTCCTTCATATTAAAAGAAAAAAATTGAGTAATTCAGTAATAAGTGTCCATAATCTTTCAAAACGCTATCCATTAGGTCTAAAAGAGAAACAGGCTGAAACCTTAGCAGGTCAAATTGGAAATATGATCAAATCGCCTTGGCAAAATTTAAAGCGACTTCGTGAGATGAGCCGTTTTAGAGAAAAAGATGAATCTGTTTTCTGGGCTCTCAACGATTTCAACTTTGAAGTCAACTAAGGGAAGATATTAGGGATAGTCGGCAAAATAGAATCTATTGAACCAAAACAAATATATCAGTGTACAATATTGATTGTGAAAGATTGATGAAATCAATATTATTCCATGGTTGATAAGATTTCTCAAAGTAACTATATCTCAAAAAGAGTATCGAGAGTTTTGAATATTCTCGTCTCTATTTTTTTGTTATTAAGTGCATTTAGGCTATTAATTTTTAGACTTTCTGACTTTCTAGCCTCAACAATTCCGATCAAGGATTCAGCCTTTTTCCTTCAAAAATATAATTATTTTTTAGAGAATGGATGGTATCAGAGTATTGTCATTGGCACCTCTCCATTTTTCAATGGAATGGTATGGTTATTAGATTTCCTTATTAATGATCCCTATCAAAGTATGAAGGTGCTCAGTATCGCATCAATGATAGGGACTATAATCATCTGGTTTTATTTTGGAAAATCTGTTTTAAAAATTTCTAGCCGATATTCTTTCCTTTTCTTTTCATTTCTAACCTATTTGGCATTTTACAGAAATGCTTTTTTCTCAGGGACAAATGATGGACTGTTTTGTTTACTAATCTCTCTGGGAGTTGTCTTTCTATTCAAAAGTATTCTCCGAGATTCAGCGGTTTCGCTTTGGTTGTCAGGTTTGTTCTTTGCATTATCATTCTCCACACGTGAGATCTTTGTATTTTACTTGGCTGGAATTATCATAATCCTCATCTTATTAGGGTTAAAGAAACAATTTAAAGTGCTTCACATATTGGGTTTTTTAGGGATTTTCATTGTAGTGACATTCACCCTATATTTTCCTTCTTTAATCGAAAATCATACTTTCAAATTTGCTGATAAAAATGAAGGTGTAGGAAATTGGCCTGAGAAAAATTATCTACAGGTTTATTTGGGTAAGGCTCAAATCTCATTTCAGGAGGTAGAGAAATTTAAGGATTCTAATCCAACGATAATTTTACCACAATCTTATTCAGAAGCTATATTTCTTGATCTCGGATTAACAGTTGCGAATTTTTTAAGACAGCTGATTCTTGTTCAAAAACCATTTGTATGGCAAATCGGACTGCTATTTTTGATTTTCCTAGGTGTAGCCTTTTGGAAGCTTATAGAGTTTGACTTTCTTAATTTGAATGTATTAGCCTTAGTGCTGTTCTTCGCCTTTACATTTTCATTTTCTGTTTTATTGATCAATCGAGTGGAGTTTCGATGGTTTATGATTTTTCCTTTTCTTTTTTCAGTCTTAGGTTTTGCCACTTTAAGTGACCATCACAGGATGTATCCTGTTCTTGAAATTTTATTTTTGGTCAATTGTTTAATTATATCCATAATGAACTTCGGATTGATTGGAGTTTGGGAATAACAACAGTGCTACTGTTTTTCGAAAAAAAATATTTCAATGAACAAAACAGTAATTAAAGTAGAGGGCTTATCAAAACGTTATAGACTTGGCCTAAAAGAAAAGCAGGCTGAAACCTTAGCTGGCCAAATTGGAAATTTGATTAAATCGCCTTGGCAAAATCTAAAGCGACTTCGTGAGATGAGTAGGTTCGGTGTTGAAGATGAATCTGTTTTCTGGGCACTCAAGGATACCAATTTTGAAGTGCAGGAAGGTGAGGTATTAGGAATTATAGGGAAAAACGGTGCAGGCAAATCTACGCTACTTAAGATACTTTCTCAGATCACTGAACCCACTTCTGGCAAAATAGAGATCCATGGTAGAATTGCCTCTCTGTTGGAGGTTGGCACTGGTTTTCACCCTGAGCTCTCAGGTAGAGAGAATATCTACATGAACGGGACTATTCTAGGAATGACGCGCCGCGAGATAGATACCAAGCTGGATGAGATCATTGATTTCTCAGGAGTAGAGAAGTTCATAGATACGCCAGTCAAATTTTATTCTTCTGGAATGAAAGTCAGATTAGGCTTTTCAATAGCAGCCCACTTAGAGCCAGAAATTTTGATTATTGATGAAGTTCTTGCAGTCGGAGATTATGAATTTCAGTCTAAGTGTCTTGGGAAAATGGATATGGTGGCTAAACAGGGTAGAACGGTAATTTTTGTAAGCCACAATTTGGAAGCGATTAAATCGCTTTGTAGTAGATGCATAATACTAAAAGATGGTGAAATTATTTTTGATGGTAGTACTCAGAATGCAGTAAAAAAATATTTGAAAAATTCCCAATTTATAAATAATCCAATCATTGATTTAAAAATTCATCCTGATAAACGAAATCCAGAGATAGGTTTAACCAAAGCTGTTATTGAAGTAGATGAGGTTATAACCAATGAAATCTATGCCGGTCAAAAACTTCAAGTATCGTTATATTATGAAGTGAATACTTTTCATTTGGGTATCCCAATGGATGTAGGATTCGGTCTATTTGATGTTGAAGGAAGAGGAGTATTGGCTTTTAATAATTCTAACTTTAAAAACAGAATCGTTCTCAAAGAGCAGAAAGGAAAAATTGACATTTCACTTGACTACTTCCCTTTTTATAGATCAGACCAGCTAAAATTTAAGTTTTACTTTGGGTATATTGACGATCACTTTGAAGTATTGAATGACGCCGGTACTTTGAGTTGTATTCAAAATGATTTTTTAGGATCAGGTTTTCCACTAAAAGAGAACCTCAATACTGTCTATTTACCAGATGTGACCTTTAAAATTAATCATTAATGCTAAGAAAATTTGGAGTTAGCGTAATTAATCACTTTCCCATGTGGTTAAAATGGAATCTCTATAAGAGTAACTATTTTAACCGAAGACTAAGGTTAAATCTAGGGAAGATAAGATCTCATCTTTTATGCGAACCTTCTAAAATTATACTTATTGGAGCTAATGATGGTCTAAGTTTTGATAATTTATTTCAGTCCTTAAATCCCAAACTAGTTAGTGGGTTAGTACTTGAGCCATCGGAAAAATATTTTTCTTCATTGCAAATAAACCTCAAGGATTTTAGTAAACTGAAATTGCTCAATCTTGCAGTTACAAAAACAGATCGTAAGATTCAGCTTTTCCAGCTTAGTGAAAGTGGATTAAATAAACTGCCAGATTGGGGAAGAGGGCTTGGATCTATTTCTAAAGAACATTTACTTCAAAATAGCGAAATCGATGAGTCGGATATTGAAGTAATAGAAGTTCAAGGAGTTAATTTAATGACATTACTTCAAAAGTACTCTGAATTCTCGAAAATTGATTATTTTCAGATTGACACTGAAGGACATGATGCTGAAATTTTGAGTTCAATAAATTTTAATTTTTTCGAATTTTCTATGATAAAATTTGAATGGGTAAATCTTTCAAGTGATGACCATTTAACATGCAGTAAATTATTAGAGAATAGAGGTTTTGTTTTGACACTAGAAGGTGGGGATTGTTTTGGATTGTCGAAATCAGTCAATCCATATTTTAAATGATTCCTAAAGTAATTCATTACTGCTGGTTTGGTAATAATGCTAAACCATCCTACTTTTTCAAGTGTTTTACATCCTGGGAGAGTTCATTTCCTGATTTTGAATTTATGGAATGGAACGAAACTAATTCTGATCTTTCACATCCTTTTTTAGTAAGAGCTGTTAGAGAGGAAAAATGGGCATTTGTAAGCGATTACGTTCGAATTATAAAATTGAATGAATATGGTGGTATCTATTTAGACACTGATATGTTTTTTGTCCGATCGTTTGATCTGAACTTCTTAAATTATGAATTTTTTCTAGGAATGGAACATTCTCACTCTTTGAGTGCCGGAATTATCGGATCAGTCTCACTTAATTTCTATATGCAGGATATTCTAAAACATTATGATACAGTAACTTTTAACTCATTCGAAGAGATATTAATACCACGAATTTTGAATTCTGTTTATCTTAAATATGGAAATCATTCAATCGTTTGTGGGGAATTTCAGAAAGGATTAATTTTGCCGTTTTGGGTTTTTTATTCGCTCCCCTTTAAATTGAAACAATTTCACTGGAAGCAATTTTTGCGACAGGATTCATTAGCCGTGCATTTATGGGCTGGTTCTTGGATGGATTATTCAAGAATTCCTCTTACATCTAGATTATTAACTAAGATTAAGTATTGGGTTTCTAAATATTATGTACCCAAGTCTTTTTTAATTTATGCTAGATCAATTTAAAATCTCTTTCTTCGTATTGTGTGATGATGATTTTGTGTTTGATCGTCGTACGAGACTTCCCTTGATGAAATCACTTCTTCAGGAAAACCAATTGGATATTTTAGGAGGAGTATTTCCGCAACATAATAGAAAGACTAGAAAGGGAATTTACTCCGTCCGTTTAAATGAATTTTTGATTAAACGTGGCTGGGTTTTGCCAGCAACCCAATTTTATGAGTATCAAGCAAATTTCGAGATTGAGATAAATCGAATTTTCTTGATAAAAGTAGATTATAAGGAGCCGCTTACTATAGCGGATTCGATCCACAATTTTTTTATTGCCCGAGCAAGTGAGGTGCGGGTATTTGGCGATTGTAATCCCATACTGAAAGATGGAAGGGAGCATCAGAACTTTTTTATTCGAGCAAAGCTAGCTGTGCTGAAAGTGGGGACAACTCGGAAATGTGGCGTAATACATGATCAATCGACTCCAAATTCTTCTGTTTATAAGTAACTCAGAGATCGAGGTAATAAATATCAAATGTTAGCATTACAAGAATTTGGAGTCTCTAAGCTGGATAATTATAATTCTATTTGTAGAGGGAGGTTTGGAATATGATTTCCGTTATTATTTGTACACATAATAGAAGTGACTTTTTAGAATTAGCTTTAGATTCTCTTAAGAAACAATCAGTTTTAGATTTTGAAATTATAATAATTGATAATAACTCTACTGATGATACTAAGCTGATTTCAGAACAATATATTCTTGGTGACAAGAGAATCAAGTATGTTTTCGAATCAAAAGTAGGGCTTTCAAATGCCAGAAATAGGGGGATCGGCGAATCTTCAGGCAGCTACATTGCCTATGTTGATGATGACTGTGTCATCCCTTGTGAGTGGGTTCAAAAAGCGTACAAGGTTATTGATAAAAAATCGCCTGATATTTTCGGAGGCTCTATAATTCCATTTTATATGTCAACTAAAGTTTCCTGGTATAAAGATGAGTATGCAACTTTTCATTTCGGAGAGGAGGCAAAGGAATTAGAAAGAGGATTAACTCTTTTTGGTGGTAATATTTTTATTGAGAGATCTGTTTTTGATAAGGTAGGCTTATTTCGAACTGACTTGGGTATGATCGGCGATCAGATCATGTATGCTGAGGAGTCTGAATTACAATTGCGTTATTTGAGACTAATCCCTACCGGAGGTGTTTATTATGATCCCGAATTATTTGTGCAGCATTATTTGCGTCCAGAGAAAATGACACTAAAATGGAATATAAAAGCTTTTGTAGGTAAGGGTAAATCTAATTTCATGAAAAATAAGGCTAATGGGAATAATATTTCAAAAATGGCATTACTCAGTAAATTGATCGTCAGTGTTTCTAAAATTACTGGGTTAATAGGTTACGGATTGGTTTTTAGGTCAAGAGCTCAATACCCCTATTTCGAGAATTTTGTCATGGAACGTATGTCTGGACATTTCAAAAAGTGGGGTTGGATAATAGCCCAGTTATGATTCAATTACAGTATCCAATGGTTACATTGGCAATAATCACTAGAAATAGAGTCGAGTCCTTGAAGAGAACATTGAGGGCTATATCAAAATTAAATTATCCTAATTTTGAAGTGTTAGTTATAAATAACGCTTCAACTGATAGTACAAAGTCTGTCATTCAGGAATTTAATTTCACATACTTTTTTAGCCCCAAATCAAATGGGTTTGCGAAGACTAGACAAATTGCTGTAAATGCAGCTGCTGGAGAATTTATTTTGTGGTGTGATGACGATGCTGTGCCCGTTATAGGATGGATCGAAGCGTACGTGAGCAGATTTCAGGCAGATAAAGATATTGCTCTTATAGCCGGTAAAATCATCAATCATGGATTTCCAAAAAATATGAAATTCAAAGGATTGCAGGTTATTACTTCAAATGGCTATCTGCAAAGAGTAGATAGTCCATACAACGCATTTATTTTTTCTAATCTGAATATGGCACAAAGAATGTCGGTCATGAATGAAATAGGTGGGTATGATCCATTTTACAGCGGTGGTTATGAAGAAGTGGATTTAAACTTGTGCATTAGAAGAGCTGGGTATAAAGTAGTTTATGAAGAGAAAGCTACCGTAGATCATTATCACTCTGTGGTTAGTTTTAAGAAAGGTAGGTTATTTTATGGGAGTCAGATGATGAGACTTTATCTATATTTTAAGCATAAAAATATTCTTGAAAATGAAGGGTTTGTAATAAAAGAATTATTTTTTTTAGGCAGGGATATATGGACAAGTGTTAAAATCTCATTATCAGGAATAAAAAGACTTGATTCTCTTTTTCTTTACATTGGTTTGATAGAATTATTCAATTCTTTAAGTTCACGCATTGTCCTTCCTTGGATTGTGTGGAAAGTAAATAAATTCAAATGAGGTTAGCCTATTTAGCACCTTATACAGCAATTCCCTCCAGACTTGCAGGTAGCGTACATATTATGAAGATGTGTGACGCCTACGTAGAGTCTGGCATTATAATTCCCAGTTTGTTCATTTCGAAAGGAAATGATTCAATCGAAATATCTAAAGTTTTTGACCACTACCACCTTAACCATTCCTTTAAAATTTACAGACATATCTTCAGTAACAATAAGATATTTAGAATTATTTATTTCTTTTTCGTTTTGCCAATGCTAATTAAACTTAAAAGATTTGATGTAGTTCATACCAGAAATCTATCTGTTGCGTATGGCTGCAGTGTTTTATTTCAGATACCTACAATTTTGGAATTACATGATTCCCCTGGCTCGAACGAAAGAACGGTTTCTATTTTTGAAAAGTGTATAAAATCTGCTAATCTGAAATCGATAATTGTTATCACTAAATCTTTGGAGAGTCACATTCGGGAGTTAGTTCCATTTGTTGAATCAAAATTGCTAGTTCTCCCAGATGGAGTTAGTGAGAAAAGTCTAGCATTTAATTCTACTAAAGCATTTGAAAAGGAATCTCTAGGTATTTCGTATGAATTTATATGTGTTTATACTGGTCATTTGTATAAAGGTAGAGGAATTGAATTTATTATAAAATTAGCAAAATCAAGTCCAGATTTGGGATTTTTTATTGTCGGCGGGAATGATAGTCATGTAAATTTTTACAAAGAATTGAGCTCAGGTATGTCTAATATCTTTTTCATGGGCTTTATGAATCAAGAGCTTGTCTTGAAATACCAAAAATCAGCTGATGTTTTGTTGATGCCATATGAAAATGAGGTTTTAGTCGCTGGCTCTAGAGGGAACAGTACAGCTTCTTATGCTTCCCCCCTAAAAATGTTTGAATATATGGCGACAGGTAGTCCAATTGTTTCGTCCCAATTGCCTGTATTATCAGAGATATTGTCTGATGGGGAAAATGCCATCATGCTGCCTTATGGAGATTTAGTTGCTTGGTTGAATGCGATCCGGAAAATTCAAGCATTTCCGAATTTTGGTAGGCAGTTAGCAGATAAAGCGAGGAGAGATGTTTCAAATTTTACTTGGGAAAAGCGTGCGAAGAAGATTACCACTATTTTGAATTCACTTAAACTATGATGCGACTTGGAGGATTCATTATCACCTATAATCGATCATCAATATTAAAGGAAAGTATCGCCCAGGTTTTTGCCCAGTCCTACCCTCCAGAATTCTTATGGATTATAGATAATTCGGATAATCTGGAGACCGATCACCTGATTGCCAGTTTGCTAGATACTAGAATTAAATATCATCGAATGGGTTATAATTCCGGACCTGCCGGTGCCGCAGCTAAAGGACTGGAACTTTGTGGGCAGGAGGGAGCAGATTGGATTTACTGGGGAGATGATAATGACCCACCTTTTCGATCAGACTGTTTTGAGCGTCTATTGGCTATTCGAGATGAACACCCATTCTGCGGTATTATGGGAGCTGTAGGGCATTTTTTTGATCGTAAAAAAGGAGTAATCAAGCGTGTACAAACACGACTGCTAGAGAAAAAAGAGTGGATTGAAGTGGATACCATCGCCGGGGGAAAGTGTATGCTAGTTTCCAAAGAGGTGGTGAAGGCTGGTGTATTTCCAGATAAAGAGCTGTTTTTTGGATTTGAAGAATTAGACTTTTGTCTGAAAGCTTCTAGAAAAGGTTTTGCTTTAGTAGTGGATTGTGGACTTTTCCTGGAAGCACGTAAACAAACTGGACGCTTGGACTTTAAGCAACCGATATATCAAATGAAAGAAAATCTGAATCGTGAATATTATAGTTTAAGAAACCTACTGTTTATATCGGATTCATTGACTTTAAATTCTATGAAGTGGAAGCTAATCGGTAAATGGATTGTTAAAGCTTTCTATGGCTATAGATATGGGCTAAGCTATGGATGGAAAAACATGTACTTGATCTATTTGGCATTCTCGCACTATTCCTATGGGATAAAAGGAAAGACAATTCCCTTGTAATTTGAAACTCCTTTTCACCCAAGACGCCCTAGTCAATGCAGGAGCGGAGCGCAGTCATCTGGAGATTTTGTCCCGATTTTCTGAGCAGTCGGAAGTAAGTTTGGTTTATTTCTACCCCAAGCATGAGCTGAAAGAAGAATATGAAAAAGCCGGAATCCGACTTATTTTTTTGGATATCCCTGAGACCTATCATTTTGGATTGGCCATCTCTCGGTTAGTTAAGCTCATTAGAATCGAAAAACCCGATCTTTTGGTTTTGAACGATCATTTGCTTCTTCAACCTTTTTATGTCCGTCGTATTGGATCTTTGCAGACCTGGTGTAGACTTTTAGCGTATCTTGAAAATACCTTCTTACCGGCTAAGCGGGCACAGACGGCTTTTTCGAAATCTTATTCCGCTTTTAGTATATCTTAGAGTTAACAATCGTCGATAAGGTTAAATTCTATTTTTGGAATTATGGAATAGGCCTTCAGTTTATTCTAATCAGTGATTTTAATAGAAGGAGAATCGATTTTTAGGGTAGTTTGTCCGCTGTTCAAAGCTAAAAAAATAAGCTTCATAACTCGATAAGCCAAAAATTTTGATCACTGAGGTTAGAAACTAAAACAGATAAATGCTAGTTTTAAAAGCAAAACAAAAAAAGAAAATGAGTATTATTTCAGATAAAGCACACATTCAAAGGACATTCAAGGAGCTGAGAACCTTTTCTTTTAATGAAAAGAAAATCACATTGAATGCAGAAGAGCGAATAAATGAATTATTGGATTCCATTCTTGACTTCAAAAAGTCATTGAAAGATAAGACTCAGGAGATCTACGATATAAATGAAAAACTTGAAAAATTAACTTGGTTCAATAATTTGGATGAAGCCTGTCTAATGACCTTGAATGATTTAATTTCTTTGGCAAAGGATTTAAGAACTACGTTAATTCGTCGATATGTGGCCATGAATCATTTAAGAACAAGAGGCGTAGCCAATGCAGAAATCAAAGACTTTAAAAATGCGTTGGATGAGATGAAGGAAAGTTACGAAGATTTGGAATCCGTATTTTTTTATCTGCCAAAGATGCCCGAGTTTGTTGAGACGAGTAGAAGGCTATCATTGATTGCCTGATGATTGTATACTGCATCGAAGATTTTAAGATAGCGTATGAGAAACTTTTGGCTAAAAATTCTTACAAAACTTTGGCAGACGAAACGATTAACTATTTTTTTGGAAAATCAATCCAAGATCTCACCTCAGGCACAAGGTTGAATCATAGTGATGTAAGTCCCTATATAAAAAAAAGACTTGGTGGCAGAGGAGGATTTAGAGTCTACTTTCTTATACTTATTAAAAATGATTCACTCTATTTAATGTTTGTACATCCTAAAACAGGGGTTTATGGAGCGGATAATATTACCGATGAGTCGAAGGCCCAGCTATACAAAAGAGTCTTGGATCGCATTGAACAAAGAGATTTGTACCGACTTTCCGTCGATTCAAATAATAAATACTTAGTTTTTGATTTAATCTAAGAAAAATTGATTCGCTCTTTTATTTAGGTCAGGCTATTTTTACTCAGCATACTGAAGAACAATTACTTCTATCCGCTTAACTAAAACTTGAAACTCCTTTTCACCCAAGACGCCTTAGTCAATGCAGGAGCAGAGCGCAGTCATTTGGAGATTTTGTCTCGATTTTCTGAGCAGACGGAAGTAAGTTTGGTTTATTTCTACCCCAAGCATGAGCTGAAAGAAGAATATGAAAAAGCCGGAATCCGACTTATTTTTTTGGATATCCCTGAGTCCTATCATTTCCCACTTGCGATCTCCCGATTGGTAAAACTGATCAAAGCTGAAAAGCCAGATCTGCTAGTTTCCTGTCTCTGGCGAGCCGATCAGATCACCCGGATTGCTTCTTGGATTACTGGTGTGCCACTGGTCGGTACCTTGGTAAATGATAGTTATTCACCTTTGGCCTGGAAAGACAAAAAGGGACTGAAATATAAAATTGTCTTTTGGCTGGATCGATGGACAGCGAGTATCCCCATTCATTGGATTGCGAATGCACAGGCGCTGGCGGACTCGCATGTGAAGACTTTAGGATTGGATGCTTCGAAGATTTCGTTGGTGTATAGAGGACGGAGTATTCCTAGCGTCCTTGCGAGCGCAGCGATGCAATCTGTTGATCATTCCGCGAAGCTTGAAACAGATTGCTTCGTCGTTCCTCCTCGCAATGACGCAGGCGTATCAAGCAGTGAATTTGCATTTCGCTTTCTAAGTTATGGGCGATTGTTGGAGCGGAAGGGGTTTCAGGATGCGATTTGTGCTTTTGCTATAGTTGTTCGGAAGTATCCTCACTGTACGCTCACTATTTACGGAGAAGGTCCATACCGAACCCAATTGGAAGCTTTAATTCATGATTTGAATCTCAGGGAGCAGGTGACCCTGCCCGGTAAGTCAAAGAACCCGACTGCCTTACTGCTCACTGCGGACTGTTTCCTCTTCCCCAGTTGGTACGAAGGTTTTTCAGGAGCTTTGGTAGAAGCGATGATGGCTGGGATTCCCATTATCGCTTCAGATATTCCGATGAATCTGGAAGCTGTAGACAGTGAACAATCTGCCTTAATTTTTAAAGTTAAATCGATTGACTCTCTATCTGAAAAGATGGCCTTGGCAATTGAAAATCCCAAGCTTATGAATGAACTTGGAGCTTCTGCAAGGGTAAAAGCAGTTAAACTTTTCTCCATAAATGAGATCGCTTTTCAATACGAAGAAAAATTATTGGAAATATATAAGCAACTAAGTTGAAATTAATTCAACTCATTCAAAAACCCCAAAGAAGAGGAGCAGAGATCTTTGCCGCACAGCTAAGCGAGCAATTGCGGCTCTCGGGACAGGAAGTTTTGTTAGTCAGCATCTT
>Ga0222709_1000142_pt1 | contig 25548 bp, 21 predicted proteins | sample AntAcemetage1692_FD_179822 | JGI IMG/M metagenome (GOLD analysis project Ga0222709, IMG submission 179822) | Saline water microbial communities from Ace Lake, Antarctica - #1692 | ecosystem: Environmental > Aquatic > Non-marine Saline and Alkaline > Saline | place: Antarctica: Ace Lake...
TTCAGGCGAAGGTTGTTCCGGGATGTAGAAAAAACAATATTATCGGCAGAAGCGATGTTACAAATAGCCTTTATCTCCTTTATTGTCAATAAACTATAAATCCAAAACATACTCTAAACCTTAAATTATTACACCCTCACTGCATTTTTAATTAATTATTAATTAAAAATGCAGTTTTAAACACAAAAATGGGCTGCTGAACCAAAGATTCAGCAGCCCGCAATATATTGATTATAAGCTAAGTAATTTTTATTTGGGTAAACGAATCAGAAAATACGCTTTAATCAAGCTGACGCACCCCATCGCCCGTACCAGACTATTACGATGCTGCCACTTACCTTATTATCAAGTTTCAGGATGAAAAACACCCAAAAATGCAGCAAGATACATAACTATGCAGCCTTTATTTTGGTGGCGTTTTCTCTGATTGTTTTCTTACCTTCAACGGTTATTTTCGAACCTTCAGCAAGCATTACGGAGGCGGGATTCATATTGGTTAAGAAATCAAATTCTGCTCCGTAAACAAGTCCAAAATCAACGTTTATTTCGGAACTTTCTATCGCGTATTGTTGCCATTTCGGATGGGTAACTTCGTATTCATTGGTAACAGCATTGCTTACTTTTGCGTATCCCCAATAATGCTCGGTAATAAATTCAGTTTCGCTATTTTCTACAATTTCCGAAGTGTTCAAAGCAGCAACAACTTTGAAAGACTGCCACAAACTATTTTTCTTCCACTCATATTCTACCACTCTATTTACCTCGTTTTCTTCCCACTTATGTCGCATGGGCATTGTTTCGTAGTGTTCCTTATAGAGCGTATTTGCAATAATAGTTAGAGCGGGTTTAGGCACAATTTCTTTGATAAAAACAACCCCACGCTTCCAAGCATTATTTTCGAATCGTTTGACGTAAAACCGTAGGTTTACTTCTTCAAAATTTACGTGAAACGGAATTTTTATTCCCAACAATTTGGTCTCGACAAACATAAAACCAATCAAACTGATGTAACACTTGCCTTCCCATAAGTCGAGTTCAGTTCCTGGCGGAACGTATTTGGCGACAACACTCGGGTCAATTACATAATTTGCGACGGCTAATTTTCGCCATTCTGCATTTAAAAAACTCATTTTTCTTTTGTTTTAAGAACGTAAATAGGAGATAAGAATTAGGCAATAAAAAATCGTAACTATCTTATTATCAAATAATTACAATCACTTTTCGAATACTTATTAATACCAACTACTTTTTGAATAGTTCTGGTAATCGAAAAGGGTACACTTTTACCCTTCCGCTCCTATCAGGTAAACTGATATATTACCTCATTAGTTTTGGAGTTGAACTCAGCTTTTACTTTCTCGCAGGTTTGACCTTTGGAATGAGAAATATCACTCAATTTCTGTTTCAATAGCGATTGAAAATTTAACGCCAGGCTCAATGACTTTATAGGTCGACTTCTGCGTTAAATCAATCGATTCATTCTCACTATCGGGGAGTCCGAGCCACGGTTCAATGCATACGTAATCGGCACCAGGTTTCGACCATAAGGCAAGGTGGGGATACTCTTTAAACCGAACCACAATTCCTTTCTTCTCGCCTTTTTTACGAAGTCGAAGCCAGTCGCAGGTGATGTCCGCAAATATTAGGGCATCTTCGTTAAATAAAGTATCCGAAAGCGGAAGTATTTTTCCGTCGCTTTCAATACTACGTTTACGATTCGATAGTAACCCTGATACTCCCAATGTGCTTGCCGAAAGATCAAATTCAGTGGAAAATTCAACAACGTAGTCGGCTAACTTTATGCCTTCACTTAACGGACACGCGTACGCCGTATGACCGCCGCAAGCGAAATGCATCGGAACGGAATCTCGGTTTTCAACCACATAATTCATAATTAAACGATTCTCAATAAGCGTAAACTCCACCGAGAACGAAAACTGAAATGGATATTGAATGAGCGTTTTCTCGGAGCTTATCAACGTAAAAACGCACGAAGAAACTCCGCGTTGCTCGAAACTAAGTTGATCGTTATTTCTGATAATTCCGTGCTTAGGCGTGGCGTACGCCGCCCCGTTATAAACGATTTTATCTTCTTTAATTTTCCCGATTGCCGGAAATAAAACGGGCGAACTACTTCCCCATACCGACGCGTCTATTTGCCAAATATACTCTTCTCCCGTTACCTTATTCTTTAAAGAACGTATCTCGGCTCCGGTAGATTCGATGACACAAGTTAGCTGTTCGTTTTGGATGGTGTATAGCATAGTTTTGGTTTGTGGTCATTTAATTTCTGCGAGGTAGTCATCTCGCAAGTGATCATAAAAGGACTTTTCTTCTACTAAACTGGAGATAACATTTGCAATAATGGACCCAATCAGTAACATGAATATAATACTGTGGCGGTCGGTCATCTCAAATATAATTATTGCTGAGGTAAATGGCGTTCGGGTTACGCTGGTCAGGAAGCCAGCCATGCCAACTAAAATCAATAAGTCGGCGTTGCCTCCGGCGAGGTCAAAAACTTGGGCGGTTAATGCCCCAAAAGCTGCACCAGCACTCAATGAGGGGGCAAAAATACCACCAGCACCGCCAAAACTAAAGGAAGTAATCAATCCCGCCATGCGAGCAAATGGCAGGTATATAGCCACCGTTTTGTCTTCGGTGAAGAGTGTTCGGGTCATAATTTGCTTTCCCGATCCCATCACGTCTGTTCCTAAAAAAAAGATGGCCGTTGCCATAAGTATGGCTGACAAAAGTATGATACCGACTTCCCATTTTTGATTTGAAAACGTGCGGAAGAAATTCATTGTTCGCCTCATAACGTAGCACATTTTACTGCCAAAGTATCCGCACAGCACAGAAACGACGATGACGGCTAAAAATACCTCAAAACCCGATACATCGAGCCGGGGTGTTCCGAGATAAAGGTAGGAACCGCCCAAGCCTTGTGCCACTAATCCAGATATAATTACGGCAATGAATAAAGGGGATTTGTAATATTTGATATGAAATTGTGATAATTCCTCGATGGCAAAAATAATGCCGCCCAAAGGCGTATTAAACGCCGCCGCCAAACCAGAAGCTGCTCCGGCAATTAGCATATTTTTTTGGGATACATGCAACCACCAAGCGGGTAATCGCTTTTCGACTACGTAAAAGATTGAACTGGCAATTTGGATGGTGGGTCCTTCCCGTCCCAGAACGCCCCCGCCCAATACTTTAAAAAGACTTGAAATGACTTTGACGATTATGATTCTAAGGCTCAAAAAATGGCTGATTAATTTTGAGCGACGAGGTTTGGCTAAATCAAGCGATGCCATGACTTGTGGAATTCCGCTCCCCTTCGCAAACGGAGCCGTTTTTTTCACCAGCCACCAAGATGCCAGAAAACACAACGGAGTAAGCAAAAATAAATATGCGGGGTTGGCTTCGTAAATTGATGCTGATAACTCTTCGGCGAGTTCAAATAAATTACTGTAAAGGAAAGCTGCCAAACCAGTGAGCGATGAAGCCAACAAAAAAGGTATAAATTGCAGCAACTGCTGTTTCAGCTGCTCGTTTGTACGGGTAGTCTTGAGGTAAACATCTTTGAAGTAATCTAACAGAAAAATGAACCAGCGTGCATTTTTGATGCGAACCATCGTTCGGAGTACTTTAATTTTCACGACTGATTATTAGGCTATGTTTCATTTGAAAGACTATTAAGCTGAATCTTCGTTTTGCTAAAAAGAATCCACGTGCCAATTATCACTATTTTTATCTGTCCTCCTATCTTTATCTTGTAAAAAAATAAGGTGATTTAGCCTAAGAACTCCGTTGGTTTTCTAGCGGCGTAAGTAGTTTGCGGTGATAATGCAGTTTCTCTAATTAATTTATTCAAATTCACCCCTGTGCGACGCTTGTTATTGCCTTAATAGTTGTTGCCGATTTAATGGGTTGACTCGTGTGCATGACCCCTCGTTTTAACTGGATTCACGTGAATATAGCAGAACGCCGCCGTGCTGAGTTTGCACCAGAATAATTTTTTAGAAAAAATTCCTTCGGGGGGATTATTTTGTTTCCAAAACTATTATTTGTTTTCATTAAGTTTGTTTTTACTGCTCAGCGGGACACCTAATTTATCGTGTTTTCCGCAGCATTTTCAATGGATAATTTTAGAATTTGTCGGTCTTGATTAGCAACTTCGGAATTTTGCTCAAAATCTCGTTTTCAGCGTGTGGATAACCCAGTTGATAGGGTGTTATAAGCTTTTATAACTTATCGTCTTTTAACTATATTATAGTCAAACTATTACAAGCTATCTAAATCAAATCTGTGGCACTGCCCCAGCGTACAATTCTCGGTTCGGTAACATTCCTGGTCGATGGCGTGCAACCACTCCAAATAAATCATCCTCCCCCATCCCAATTCCAATTTGTCTAAACTCAGCTCAAGTTTTCTGAATGCAATCCGCAGGTCCTGAATTTTCTCATTCATTTCCAACTGCACCTTTGCGTCGATTCCCCGCAGCTTAGATTTAATCAAATGCTAATCACGCTTGTACTCGAAATAATTTGACAACCGGAACTTGACACTTGGTAAGCCAAACTGCAACCCAACACCTGGCAGGTAACGCCAAATTGGTTTCTCTCTAAAATCTTTGAATTCTTCCCGCTCGGCGATTCTTGCAAAAGTTATCGTGGAGCACACGCCTTACCAATCTGAGAAGGTCAAGAAGTTTTAAACGGCTTCGAGAAGCGAAGCGAGGTAGGAATGGTGGACGTGTTTATGAGTCTGAAAAACGACAATGCATACGTACATTGTCGTTTTTCAGACTTCTTTCTTAAAGCTATTTAGTTAACACGAAAAAATAACCTGATTACTATCAAAAAATGCGTATTTATACTCTTTTTTTGAATCAGTTTATTTCTTTAATTGCCGACTATATACAGATATAAAAATGCAAGACTTAGCCATAACACGTATTGGTAAAATTAAGCTCGCTCAGCTAGGAGATAAAAAACCTCATGAGCTATTCATCCAGAATATGTTTCCTGATAGAGATAGCTATGACATGATTGTAGCGTTTTTTGTAATCACGAATCTAGACGGAGAAGTAAAACTGAGATTCGAGGGAATTGACAGCCAAAAGGTAAGTGCAAAGAACTTTCTAAAGTATGCTTACCGAAAAGGGTCGGCACGAGGTGGAGATATTACTTTCACCACAAAGTTTGGAGATATTGAAAAAAAACTTCGAACTTTAGTGAATAATCAGCTAACAAAGCTGGTATCGATGTCAAAGTTAAATAGCTATCCAAAGGAAAAAACAGTATTTGAAAGCTTACTTGAATTACTTCAGAATAAAGAAACGTATAGTATTGTAGAAGCAGCTCTCACCGAGGTGTATGAAACTCTTGATAAAAAATCTCAGCAAAGTTCGGGTCTTAGTATTGTATTAAAACAAGCAAACACAGAGATTTACTTGGAAGAATTTAATATCATTCAAGACATATTAAATGCGTCGGGTACAGAAGAAAAGTCATCAAAATATGGCGTAATCTCAGAGGGGAATAATCATAAATGCTCAATTTGCCAATGTGACCAAGAAGTATTGCATGGTTTTGCTTCACCTTTCAAATACGCTACCGTCGATAAACCGGGTATGGTTAGTGGTTTCTTTAACCAAAAAAATAATTGGAAAAACTATCCAATTTGTACGCAGTGTAGTTTAGAATTTGAGATAGGGAAAGCTCATGTCACGAGTGAACTTAGTAAATATTTCTACGGTAAGTCGTACTACGCCATACCAAAAACGCTCCTGCAAAAAGATGACAAATCGCTGGTACGCTCCTTGAAATATCTTGAAACACTGTACGAAAATATTCAAGCCCAAAGCAACCTTACTGAGAAAAATGAAGATAGAATTTGGCAGTTAGTAGCCCAAGAAGAAGACTATTTCAACCTTAATCTGCTGTTTTTCGAAGAAAACCCCACCACAAAGGCTATCAAGATAAAACTATTTCTTGAGGAGATTGCACCTTCTCGATTTAGGCACCTTTTCGTGACTACAGCAAATGAAGTAAACAAACACCCATTATATCAACGGGCTATATTTACCAAAAAAGACGGGGCAAAAGATTTAACCTTCAAACTTGGCATACTTAAGACCTTCTTTGAGGAAGACTTCTTTACGCTTATTCAAAAAGTTTTCATGTTAGAGCCAATCTCCGCCGAATTGCTCTTTACGAGGTTCATGAACACTATTCGAGGAAACTATAACAAATCAAAATCCAGTGATGGCTACGTCGAAAATACACGGATAACCATTTTAAAAGCTCATTTGACAATCAATTATTTTCAGCAAATAGGTATCCTTAAATTCAACAAAAATTATTCACCAATGGAAGTAGAAAAAAAAGAAGTAAAGTCAGCTTTTGACATGGACAAGTTAAACGATTTTATAAGCGTAAATGCCTCTTTCTTAGACCAAGATTACAAAGTAGGAGTTTTTTCGGTCGGAGTATTAGTTAAACTGCTATTGAATATTCAACAACGTGAATTAGGAAACACGCCTTTTGAAAACAAACTCAGAGGCTATAATATAAGCCCTGATTTACTTCAAAGAATCTACTTGGATGCACTTACCAAAATATCCCAGTACAAAGGGTATTATACTTACAATAATCTAAAAGAGTTTATAGCTCAATACTATGTACTTAACTCACAGCAGTTAAAGAAAATATCTAATAATGAACTGTCCTTCTATTTTGTGGCTGGACTAGAGTTTGGCAGCAAGTTCAAAACTGATAAAGAAGAAAACTAAGTATTAAAACCATCACATAAATATTTATTTAAAACACCCATGGCAACAATCAACAACAGAACTGAAATCTTGTTTCTCTACGAAATTGAGAATGCAAATCCCAACGGAGATCCACTAAATGAAAATCGTCCAAGGTTTGATACCGAAGACTCAACCGTTATCGTTTCTGACGTACGCTTAAAACGTACTATTAGGGATTACCTTTTTGAATATAAAGGCTTTAATGGCGAAAACGGTAAGGATATTTTTGTGCGTGAGACAAGATATGCAGATGGGGATAATTCTTACGTAGCAGACGGAAAAAGAAGGGCAAAAGATTTTAGTGAAAGCCGTGAGAAAGTAGTAGATACCTGCATTGATATCAGGTTATTTGGAGGTGTTATTCCCCTAAAAAATGATTCAATAACACTTACAGGACCAACCCAATTTCAAATGGGTCGTTCACTTAATCAAACAGAGATTGCTATCGAGCAAGGTACAGGTGCCTTTGCTTCTGGAGACAAAAAGTCACAAGCAACGTTTCGTACAGAATACAAAGTTCCATACGCTCTAATCGGTTTTAACGGAATCATTAACGAGAAAGCTGCCAAGTATTCGAAAATGAGTGTAGATGACAAGGAGTTGCTAAAAGAAGGTATCTGGGAAGGTACAAAGAATTTGATTTCAAGGTCAAAATTTGGTCAAACTCCTGTGTTCCTACTTACGGTGGAGTATAAAGAGTCCTTCTATATTGGCAACCTACGCCAAAGGTTATCCCTAAATTCAGAGAAAAATGATTTGGCTTTACGTGGTCTGGCAGATTTTGAGCTGGACACTACGGCATTATTTGATGAACTGAAAGCCAATAAAGATAAAATAGCATCTGTTGAGATAAAGTTTGACTCTCGGTTAAAATTCTCAGGAAAAGATAAAGTAATCAACGGAAAATTAGATCTAAATGCTCTTTGAAAAAACAATCATATTTGACATCAGCAGTGAGTACGGTCATTTTCGAAAGTTCAATACAACTTCTTCGCCTCTGACCTACCCAGTGCCTACCCGGCCAGCAATCGCCGGAATATTAGGAGCTGTGCTAGGTATTGAGCGAGAGCAATCCGACGGTACAGTGCCAGAAGGAGTAATGCCAGTAGCTGAGGTTTTTGCAAAACACAAAGTGGGTATTGCGGTACAGTTGCTAAATCCTGTTAAAAAAGTAAATATTGGTTTTAACCTTTTGGACACCGAAAAAACCGCTAGTAGCTTTTTTAATATCAAACAACGCACCCAAATTGAATATGAACTTTTAAAGCACCCCAGTTTTAGAGTTTTTGTAGGTATGAATGAAGATGAACTCTTTACTGACCTTGAAAATAGGCTTAAAGAGAATCAAACCCACTTTAGCCCCTATCTTGGCTTGAGCCAGTTTACTGCTAAGTTGCAATATGTGGACACTGTTGCATTGGAAGCTTTAGTAGATGATAAGTTTGTGCCAATTATCACGGTTGTAAATGTGAATCAGACTGCACATGATTTTGACTTCGAACGGTCGGCTGATTTTAAGTATATTTCAGATACCATGCCCATTGAGATGAACACAAACAGAGTTGTCAATGATTATGCTGAGGTAATCATTGAAGCCATGGGGCAGAGCATTAAAACCAAAACTAAGAATGCTTTTGTAGCTGGACAGTATGGCAATATCATTTTTTTATGAAAACAATTTGTTCGCACCCAGATAAACCATTAATTAATCATTTAACTGAGGTCGCAAATAATTGTAAGACCACTATATCGCAATTACAACTTGACGCAAGACTTCAGGGTGTAATTGCAGACGTAGCTTATATATGCGGTGCGTTCCATGATTTGGGAAAAGCCACTGAATACTTCCAACATTATTTACTTACTAAAAATAACGAAATCATTGGTCCAAAAAATCACGCGTTGATTTCGGCACTTTTTGTTAAAGAAGTTACTAAGCTTTATTTGACTACTACCAAACTTACTATTTTCGAGCAGGAGCTTTTCTCCCATTTTGCTTTCACAGCCGTTAAGCGGCACCACGGCAACTTAAATAACTTCGAAGATGAATTGATTGAAACGGTACAAAAAAGAAAAGAACTCATAGAGCAAGTAGAAGTTTTTATAATGCCTGGAGTACAGCAAATCATAGATAACTTTCTCGACAAGTTGGCAATTAGTTATTCATTCAATGACTTCAAGCATTACATAACGAATGCAGTCTATGATGATGAGTTTTTTGAATTCTATGATGAAAATATTTCTTTTGGAGAATTCGCCGATTTGCAGGCAGAGAGCAGAATAAACTATTTTTTTTTACATCAACTGCTGTTCTCTACCCTACTTTTATCTGATAAAACCGATGTAATATTAAGCACCCCAAGGCACTCACGCGTAATGGGTTCCGCACTATACGAGGCTTTAGAGGGATTTCGGGAAAGAGCTGGTTTCAATGCACCTACAAAAGATATAGACAAGCTCAAAAACAAGGCTTATTTTGAATCGCTGGCAAGCCTAAGCGATATATTTGACGAAGAGCAGCACATATACTCAGTGACACTTCCAACTGGTTTGGGGAAAACCATTACTTCGTTTGGGGTTGCATTAGCGATGAAACAGCTCTGTATAAATCAAAACCGTCGTTTGGTAATTGCCATTCCGTATACTTCAATTATAGACCAAAACTTTGAAGTGTATAAGTCTATATTATCTAATCCAAGTAGTGAGGTACTTCTCAAGCACCATCATCTAACAAGTCCAGAATACAAAACTGAGGATGATGAAGTCGGGGCGGTTGCATTAAATTCAAACGAAGCGTCATTTCTAATTGAAACTTGGCAATCGGAAGTTGTTGTAACAACTTTCGTTCAACTATTAGATTCCATTTTTTCGAACCGGAAAGGGCTTCTGATGAAGCTCCCAAATTTGGCAAATTCAATCATCATCCTTGATGAGGTTCAGACGGTGCCTTATGTGCATTGGCAATTGATAAAGGAAAGTTTAGCTGTGATAGGAAAATCGTTTAATTGCTATTTTATTTTCATGTCAGCTACACAGCCACTAATTTTTGATCCTGCTTCCGAAATTATTGAAATCGTACCTAATTATAAATCTTATTTTGAGTATTTCAACAGAACTCGTTTGATCAACAAATCAGAGAGCACTGTGACTTTGACTGAATTTTCAGAGGAAATAGCCCATTACATAGCTGAAAATGAGCAAAAGGACATATTAGTAATTCTTAACACAAAAAAGCACTCAAAAGCCTGTTTTGAGATGTTGAGGGAGTGCATTACACTAGGGGCTGACGAAATAGTTTATCTCTCTACCCTTATCACACCGTATGAGCGTAAAGGTATCATTGAGGCGATCAAACGAAAGGGTATCGCGAAACGAATGATAATTGTCTCTACTCAGCTTATTGAGGCAGGGGTGGATATATCTGTCGATACTGTATTTAGGGTTATTGCCCCTCTTGACTCGGTTATTCAAGCTGCTGGTCGTGCGAACAGGTACAATGAAAAAACTACTCAAGGTGAAGTATTCCTTTATGATGTAAAGGAACTGCAAAAAGCATCATCAATGATTTATGGTGCTGATTTAATACTTAAAACAAAAAATATCCTGAAGGGCCTATCATACGTAGAAGAGAGTGATTACCTAAGTCTCATCGAGTCATATTTTAAAGAAGTAAAAAGACAGTCGGACGGAAGCGTTTCAACGTATTATACAGCCATTCAAAAATTGCAATTTGCTGAAGTTGGAAAATTCTCCTTGATAGAACAGGAATATGAAAGCGAATCTATTTTCATTCAACTTAACTCAGATGCGGTAGAAGCTTGGGAAGGGTACGTGAGAATTTATGCAAATAATGACCTTAGTATTTTTGAAAAACGAATGGCTTTCGCAGAAATCAAATCTACATTTTACGACTTTGTAATCAGCGTCCCTTTAAAACGGGGTGAAAAGCAAATTTCCTTCGATAGAGAAAAGACCTTTGGCTTTTATGTTTCTTACCTTAATAACCCTTCAGCCTATTATTCATATGATTTTGATAACATTTCTTACAATACAGGTTATCAGGAAATCCAACACTTAGTCCTCTAATTTCTTATGACCCCACCCACCAACATACAAGTAACTACCATTACCTTTCCTGAAATATCGCTGCGAGTGCGAGATGCCCATAAGCTGCGAGGATACTTTGGCAACCTGTTTCAAGAGCATGCACCGTTGCTTAGCAATCATTTTGCTGATGGTTCGCTGCGGTATAAATATCCTGAGGTTCAATACAAAGTAATTAATAATATACCCACCTTGGTAGGTATACAAGATGGCGGCGAGCTACTCGTAGAGCTCTTTCTAAAAGTAAAACACTTAAACATCGATGGGCAGGATATTGAGATACTCAGCAAGAATATTAACAGACAAGCCTACCCTGTGGGCGTAGATGCTGACTTACACCGCTATCGTTTCCAAACCCTTTGGATGGCTTTAAACCAAACCCATCACCGAGAATATATAACACAAGACGAAACCGCCCGACAAGCCAAACTCAAGGCTATTCTCACTGGGCATATCTTAGGCTTTTATAAGACTGTTGGGCATTTTCTGCAACGCAACGAACGGATAATGATTCAGCTTGACCTCACCGAAAGTCAGACCCAATTTAAAAATCAAACGATGCTGGCATTCAAAGGTGAGTTTACAACAAATGCCCTGCTGCCCGATGGTATTGGATTAGGTAAATCACCCTCTAGGGGTTTTGGTACAATTATAAAACAATAGAAGTTAGGATATCAGAACAAAGACCAACGCCTTATGCAATTACACATTAACACCTATGGTACTTACGTGCATGTAAAAGATGAGCTGTTTGAAATCCGTATTAAAAAGGATGGCGAAGTAGTAAAAAAGCAGTTTGCAGCTTCTAAGGTCACACAAATAATCATGACTACTGGCATGGCACTCAGTACCGATGCTATCAAACTGGCGATGATTCATAATGTTGATATTGTATTCTTGGAGCAGAACGGTAGGCCGATAGGGCGGGTATGGCACTCAAAGCTAGGTAGTACCACCAAAATCAGAAAAGCCCAGTTAGTTGCAAGTCTTAACGAAGTCGGATTGCTATGGACGAAGACTTGGGTTATCCAAAAAATGGAAAACCAACTCGAACTAATTAAAGACCTGAAAAAACACCGTCCGCAACACGCTGACTTTCTAAATGATAAGATTGGACGAGTCCAAAACCTGATTATATCGATTCAGCAATCGGGTGGAGTAATCGTTTCAGATATTGCCGAATCTTTGCGGGGATGGGAAGGGACTGCGGGACGACTATTCTTTGAAACTCTTAGTCACGTTATGCCTGACCCCTACAAATTCAAAGGACGTAGTAGCCGCCCCGCTGTTGATGCTTTCAATGCTTTTCTAAATTATGCTTACGGAATGCTGTACAGTAAGATTGAAAAGACGCTCATTGTGGCGGGGGTTGACCCTTACGTAGGATTCCTGCACCGTGATGATTACAACCAGCTAAGTATGGTTTATGATTTCATAGAACCCTTTCGAATATTTGCTGACGAGATAGTTTTTAGACTTTTTGCCGCCAAAAAGGTAAATAAAAGTCACCTTGACGAACTTACTAATGGCGTATCGTTGAATGCCGAGGGTAAGCCTCTGCTGATTGAGGCATTCAATAAATTCATGGATGAAACTCCCATCAGGCATCAAGGTAGGAACCTCACCCGCAGCCATATTATCCAGCTTGAAGCCCATAAGTTCGCCAACGACCTCATTAAAGAACAATAAAAATTTTAGCAACGATGATAACTTGGCTCTTGTATGATATTGGGAATAATAAAGCACGCACTAAAGTGTCTAAACTTTGCAAAAAAGCGGGGCTGTATCGTGTGCAATATTCCTGTTTCTTAGGAACGCTGACAGCCAACGAAAAAGATACGTTGAGTCTGCATATCCAAGACTTAATTAACGAAGAAACCGATAAGGTCTATATCTTCCCGATGAACAAAGCCGAGCTCCAACAAACGGAACTGCTTGGTCAAGCATTTGATAAGGCCTTGGTAACCGATGAAGTACGAGCATTATTTTTCTGAAACTATGACCCTTACACCTTCACATATTATTGAATACTTGTATTGCCCGAGGTTCACGTACTTCGAGTACGTGCTCGCCATACCGCAGTATGAAGAAAAAAGCTACAAAGTATTAAAAGGCCGGGAAGTACACAATGCTAAGTTAGAGCAGAACAAAGACTATCTCCGCAAGAAGATAGGGGCGACGGCAAAGCACCTGGATCAATACCTGACCAACGATTTGATACGCGGGAAAGTAGATGAAGTATTAGAGCTGAAAGGCGGTAATATGGCACCGCTAGACTACAAATTTGCCGAATATAAGGACAAGGTTTTTGATACCTACAAAACACAGCTATACTGTTATGCTTGGTTGATAGAGAGCAACTTTGGCAAACAAGTAACAAAAGGATTCTTAGTGTACGTTAGGAGCCGCCACAAACTCATCGAAGTAGAAGTAACTTCCGCTCACTTAGATAAAGTGAAGATAGCCGCCGCCGAAATATTTGATATAATTGACCGAAATTTCTACCCGAAAGCCACCAAATATAAAGCTCGTTGTTTAAATTGCACTTATAGGAACATATGCGTGAAGTAAGCTTGTTCCGAGTACTGATTTATTTTTAACGAATCAAAAATGCAGTATAACACATTTATATACAGTAGGTTATCGTTCCGGAAAGTAGGTAGTTTTACACCTGAAAGACGCTCTTTGACTTATTGGAAAACAAAACTTATGGTTTGGATAAACAGGGTTAACTATACTGTCTATCAACCATATAGGTATTCTAACGACTTCGAAACCACTCCATTCAGAAACTTGGATTGAAACTATCGGCGAATCATTCGCTTCTATCAAGCACGGAGCTTCGAAACCACTCCATTCAGAAACTTGGATTGAAACTTATGATAGAATTAAAAATGTCTCTTCTGCCAATACTTCGAAACCACTCCATTCAGAAACTTGGATTGAAACTAGCCGATTTGTAGTATAAAAATAATCATTATTTACTTCGAAACCACTCCATTCAGAAACTTGGATTGAAACCTCAAAGCGAAGTGGATACAATTGTCAAATCTGCTCTTCGAAACCACTCCATTCAGAAACTTGGATTGAAACGATACGCATTTAGGAAGCGGAAGCATAGCAATAGCCTTCGAAACCACTCCATTCAGAAACTTGGATTGAAACCGAAATAACAAATATGATTAAAAATTCAGAAATACCTTCGAAACCACTCCATTCAGAAACTTGGATTGAAACTGAATTACACCCCCTGACAGAATATACAGACTATGCCTTCGAAACCACTCCATTCAGAAACTTGGATTGAAACTTGTGCCTAACGTTCCGTATATGATTTGCGGAATGAACTTCGAAACCACTCCATTCAGAAACTTGGATTGAAACACAGAAAAGTATAATAAATGCTATGACGAAATGATACTTCGAAACCACTCCATTCAGAAACTTGGATTGAAACTAAAAATAGACTTCATAGAACATTTAGAAAAAAGCTCTTCGAAACCACTCCATTCAGAAACTTGGATTGAAACTCGAGCAGCGATTTTGGGGAAAACACGCGTTTCTGTCTTCGAAACCACTCCATTCAGAAACTTGGATTGAAACTTTGAAACGGAGCAGATCTACACTGCTCCGTTTTTCTTCGAAACCACTCCATTCAGAAACTTGGATTGAAACTTTCCCATCCGCCCCACCATTCTAAACTGAGTGCATTCTTCGAAACCACTCCATTCAGAAACTTGGATTGAAACACGCCGATGAAGTTTTTTTGGATATTGACAAGCTCACTTCGAAACCACTCCATTCAGAAACTTGGATTGAAACTGCATCCGACCCCGATGAGCTCGTAATGCGTGATTGCTTCGAAACCACTCCATTCAGAAACTTGGATTGAAACAATAAATCATAAACGTCTTATTATCAGTACGCTAAACTTCGAAACCACTCCATTCAGAAACTTGGATTGAAACGCAACACAGATAATAAGCTGCACAGGTAAAACTGAAACTTCGAAACCACTCCATTCAGAAACTTGGATTGAAACTCAGATCTCGGCGAGTTGTTTCAGCCGAAACATTAGCTTCGAAACCACTCCATTCAGAAACTTGGATTGAAACATTTTAAAATATCTACTTCTTTGTATATTTCGTCCGCCTTCGAAACCACTCCATTCAGAAACTTGGATTGAAACGAAAATTGCCGAGAATGGGCCGCCGCCGCCCGCCTCTTCGAAACCACTCCATTCAGAAACTTGGATTGAAACTCTAATTCGTTTCGTAATTCAGTTAGCTTCTTTTTTCTTCGAAACCACTCCATTCAGAAACTTGGATTGAAACTGTATTCTAGATTACCCCCGCAATAAGCACACCTTTCTTCGAAACCACTCCATTCAGAAACTTGGATTGAAACGTAATTTGCCGAACAGCGATGTGCTGGAGGCGTTTCTTCGAAACCACTCCATTCAGAAACTTGGATTGAAACTAACGTAAACCGCGGCAAAGTCTATTCTGACATTATCTTCGAAACCACTCCATTCAGAAACTTGGATTGAAACGATGCTGAAATAATTAAAGAAGCATTAAAAGAAGCTCTTCGAAACCACTCCATTCAGAAACTTGGATTGAAACATATATTGAATATATTGAATATATTGGAAACCTGAACTTCGAAACCACTCCATTCAGAAACTTGGATTGAAACTAGAGTACAAGTAGCATTACACATACCCAACCTTTACTTCGAAACCACTCCATTCAGAAACTTGGATTGAAACTTATCCGCCCCCGATGAAAACACTCCTACTCCTATTATTCTTCGAAACCACTCCATTCAGAAACTTGGATTGAAACTAAATATGGCTACTAACGTTGAGTATAAACAGCGTTCTTCGAAACCACTCCATTCAGAAACTTGGATTGAAACTTACAAATAAGCCATCTTCAATTTTTCTAACAATCTTCGAAACCACTCCATTCAGAAACTTGGATTGAAACGTATTACCGTCTGCTTGTCATCTTTGACGAACGTGAACTTCGAAACCACTCCATTCAGAAACTTGGATTGAAACTGCCACTCCTCGCTACGTTGGGGCATATCAAATACTCTTCGAAACCACTCCATTCAGAAACTTGGATTGAAACGTTAAAAATGGTGGGTAAGCTTCTCTTGTTGTTATTCTTCGAAACCACTCCATTCAGAAACTTGGATTGAAACTAAGCCTTGTATTCTGTTTCGGTGGCCGTTCTTAGCTTCGAAACCACTCCATTCAGAAACTTGGATTGAAACGATGTAAAACCATTTTCTAGTATTACTTTGTAGATCTTCGAAACCACTCCATTCAGAAACTTGGATTGAAACAAAACCGTCCTACTTTCTAAAGTGGGGCGGTTTTATCTTCGAAACCACTCCATTCAGAAACTTGGATTGAAACACTTTTGATACCACGACCAGAATAACCCGCTCACAACTTCGAAACCACTCCATTCAGAAACTTGGATTGAAACCTAAATCAAAAAGTTACAAGCAAAGAATTGACCAACTTCTTCGAAACCACTCCATTCAGAAACTTGGATTGAAACGCCGATAATGGGTCAAAGTTGCGGGGTGGACGTAGACTTCGAAACCACTCCATTCAGAAACTTGGATTGAAAATTTAATTCCTCTGAGTATTTCAGTGAGTACCTCACTGGAGCTTCAGAAATAACGCTCATTAATCCGTACGTTCGATTACCGTATCAACTCCGGAATTTTATGGAGTTCGCAAAATTAGTTTCTGAGAAGAAAGACCCTAGAGCTGAAGTCAAAGTTCATTTAATAACGGCCAACAACGAAAACTACATTGAAAATGCCCAAGAGTCATTTCAGCAGATGGCGTATTCCTTAGAATCAATTGGCATTCTGTTCTCCTACGAATTTGATGATAATATCCACGACCGTTCCATCAATTTAAACAACAGCTGGGAAGTTATTTTAGGTCGGGGGCTGGATATCTGGCAAAGAACTAGCGGTTGGTTCGATATAAACGAATACGTGCAAGAAAAACAAATTTGCAAAGCGTATGAAGTGACAGTTGTTAAAGGATAAGGGCTGGCTTTCGTTACTGATGGACGAAGTTCACTTTTCAAACCGTAGAAACAGAATTCGTATAATTAGGCGGTTTATTTTTCGATGCTCCATCAAAAACCGATTTAGGATTCTAAGGATTAAACACAGATTTTTTTGCGTGAGGTACGGTTATTCCTCAATTTGGCTATGTTTACATACATAAGACCTTAGCTAAATGAGCACAGCGGGTAAAGTCAGTAAGGATATACACGCACCTTTTGCCAAAATAGCACCAAAGGTATGGTTATACGGATGTTGTATGCAATTAAAAAGAACAAATGGATTTCACTCAATTAAATTATAAAGGGCACATATTTGCTAGAGAATTTTCCTTGGCGGATGAAATGCGATTTAGCTTCGAAATGGCTGATGCGGCATGTCTTACATATATTGATAATGGAAGCCAAGAGATGATTTCGCCTAATCAAAGTACATCCATTAATTCATCTCATACTGTGTTGGCAAAATGTGGGAAGTACGTAACGGAAGTTAAAGGAGGTGGAGAAAATAATAAGTTATCAGGAATAGTATTTCATTTAAACCCTGAAATTATCAGAGAAGCTTTCAAGGGGATTAACACCGACTTTCTCCATGCATCTTTGTCCAGTGGTTCTTCTAAATCTATTGTTGACCTAGGTTCCAGTCGTCTAATCGATTCTTTTGTGGATTCAATGAGACCTTATTTTTGTTCAGATTCAAAAGTCAATGACAGACTTCTTGGATTAAAACTTCAGGAACTCGTAAGTATATTAACAGCCGAAGGAAATGAAGAGGTGCTTTATATACTCGGCACCATTCGACACAAGGAAATATTTGATTTTGAGGATGTCATCGAATCAAACTTATATAACAATCTTAGCCTGGAAGAATTAGCTCATTTGACAAGTAAAAGTATATCGACTTTCAAAAGATTGTTTAAGAAACATTTCGACACTACACCTGCAGCCTATTTTAGAAATAGAAAAATTGCTAAAGCTGCTGAATTATTGTCCTCAAGTAACTTGACAATAGGTGAAATTTGTTGGGATTGTGGCTTTGATTCTTTGTCTCATTTTAGTTCAAGTTTTAAAAAAGAGCTATCTTTTTCACCCAGTGAGTTTAGACGTAATCAATCAAGACTCCCCTAAACGTTTAATATCCGCACCCTAATTTACCGTTATTTCCGTTTTATTTTTCAGACGCAATTTTTCTAGGAGAAATTTTGTCGTTTTCAGCATAGTACTTCAAATCTTCCAAACCCTTTTTTATTGCACTACCCAATCCTGCTTTAATCAGTGGGCTCATTACTTTCCCTAAAAATGTTAGGTCTACATTTGGCGACGCTGTTATTCTTGATTTGTTAGCATTTACTGGAATAACTATCACTGTATTTAGTACATTACTAAATACAGGAGATTTTATGTCTCCTTGGAAACTAAAAGTCATTCTCTTCTCATCATAAGTGATGAACTTTTCATTAATTGTTCCAAAACTAGTTTCACAAACTCTTCCACCATATGGAGATCCATTAACTTTCGGAAAGTCATTATTTATTTTCGAACTGGATACAGTACCATCCCATTCTCCAATTTTAGCAAAATTTTGACCTACGATAGCCCACACCTTTTCTGCCGGAACATTAATACTTACTTCTTTAAAAATTTTCATAATCATTTGTTTTTGTGATGCCGATGCTTTTCGTGATCGGGTTAAAAATCCATATAACAAATGTCAGAGTTATTAGCCGAAATGATTTTACTATAATGTTCAATAATTTTAATATTAAGTCCACCATAAACTTGTAACCGTTCAGTCAAGTAATAATTAATATCCCAAAAATCTAAATCAGAAAGTCCTTATTTGACAAGTAAAAAAATAAAATAGTGCTCCAACAATGTATATAACAAATATGGCGTTCGGTGCTTTAAGAAAGCTCAGCGTTATTTACAAAGACCGCCAAACTTTTAAATTTGGCTTTTAGGATTGATTAGTTAAAAACAAAATATTTATATGCGGCTAAGTACAAGATTGAAAGTTTATCGCTTTCTACTGCCCCACTTACCAGATACAAAACGTTGGCAAATATTTGAAAAAAAACGAGACGATACATTTAATAGTTGGAAATACAGGTTCTGGAAAACAACATGTCCAACAGAATTGAAAGGGAAAACGGAAGGAATTATTTTTTCAATTAACAAATGGAATAAAACACTATTTCTAGACGACAAAAAAACTACTGATGGACTGGAATGGTTTCTCGAAAGAATAAATCGAGCCGAAGAAATGATTATGGATCTAATTATTCAGTTAGAAAACGTAGAAACTGATTCTATTCTGGATTTAGGACTATCAAAATTTGAACACCGTGAAAAATTTTGATAGTTTTTGGAGTTGAATGATTACGAATTTAAAACTCATTTTTTAGACATCTCAAAAGAAACTCGACTAAGTAGAGTTACTAAAAGAAACATAGAAAAAGGAGAAACTTTTGAATTTGTAGTAAGTAAGGAAGATTTTTATTTTGTGGAAAACTGGTTCGAAAAACCAAATGAAAGAGAAATGATTGGCGGAACAGCCATAGCGGAATAAAAAACGTGTGCCAACACCGCACAAAACTAATTGCTTGGTTTCTGGCTTATTTAGGAAAGCCCTCTCGAACTTTCTATTCAGTTATTATTTATTAACTTTCATCGGTTAACCACCACAACTATTCTTATACAACAGCATCATAGGCAATTACTGAACCAAATAATATGACTCAAGAATTATATCAGGAAGCAATAAAATATGCTGGAGAGAAGCACAGCGAACAAAAAGTTTCTGGGACAAATTCTAACTACCTCTTACATGTTTCAAATGTGGCTATGGAAGTACTGATGGCCTATAATTTTGACAATGGATTTGACATTGATTTTGCTATTCAAACAGCAATACTTCACGATACCATTGAAGATACTGATGCAGACTATGAGGAAATTAAAAACAAATTTGGAGAACCTATTGCAGAAGCAGTTCAAGCACTAACTAAAAACGAAAAGTTAGAGTCAAAAAGTGAACAAATGACCGATAGCCTAAATCGAATAAATAAATTACAAAAAGAAGTTGGACTGGTTAAAATAGCAGATAGAATAACAAACTTACAAGCACCCCCAAAATATTGGAATGCTGAAAAAATTAATGAGTATTGCGAAGAAGCCAAAATAATCTCTGCAACACTAAGTGGCAAGAATGATTATTTGAATAAGCGTCTTGAGTCAAAAATTCAGGAATATGAAAATAAAATAAAAAGTCTACATCACGGTATATAATAAATAGGGCGTTCGGTGGTTTACGAAGTTTTAAGGCTATTTGCCAACACCACCAAATCGTTGATTTAGCTTTTAAGAATTAATAAATTAAAAACAAAATACAACGCTTTGGCTCAGGGCAAACTTAATAGTTCATCGCTTTCTACTGCCCTACTTGCATATACTTACAGCTCAGTAAAATACCCGTTTTTGGCAGGACTCCGTTCTGTGTTTTACAAGTCATCTTATGCTAAACCAAGGGGAGCTATTCCAAGGACAAAGTAGCGGTGGTGGACTAGTTTATACCGCCTCAAATATACACTGTTCGACCGGACACAAACCAAAACCTCAATAATATTCGCTTATTCAGTTGAATCGTTTCTTCGCGGGGAGTATTTCAGGACGGATAAATTCAGGAATACGGATTCGATAAGTAGCACTTGTACAAGTGCAGGTGGCACGTTGTTATATACCGTGGCACGTTGTTATATACCTCAGAAGTCACTCATAACCCTAAACAACTCAGTAGTATTACATTCCCAATGGGCAAGGGGAATCAGAGTCTGGACGGGACTAAATAACACGTTTATTATCAACATATTAGCCTAGTTACACTAGTTTAGTATCATAGTCGGTATCAAAAAAGTAGTACGGTTGTATGAACTTTGCGTAACTATAATCATAGAGGGAACATTCCCTATTTACTATATAATTCTCGAATTGGTATATGAATTTAAAGAGAACCAAAGAAGCGTGCTAATTAACCTTGTTTAAAACATGAAATTGAAAGTGGGTAACAAATTAATTCTATCTTGCTTTTAAAAATGCGTAACGTAATACGATACGCACTAAATGGTCGAAATTGAAAATTTAAAGCAAGAAATTATTTATCAATGAGAAGGCACTCTTTACTTATCCGAAGCATGCAGTATATCTTGGGTTTTTAATGCCGCTACTCGCTTCATTAATGTTTCTAAGACTTCATTCTTTTTTTTCAAGTCATCAATTTGGCTTTGCTGCTCTTCATTCTCCGCTTTTAATTCTTTTACAGCGTTAACCAGCGGCATGATAAAGTCAGAATAAGCCAACGAGTACATACCCTCAGCATCTTTTTTCAAGCCGCTAAATGCCACACCCAAGTCTTTCATGGTTTGCCCCACATCTTGAGCAATAAAGCCGTCGTGCCGTACCTTTGTGGCATCTGAAATATAATTATAATACCGGCTGTAAGCGGCTAATAAACTCCAAACCTACATCATTATTAGCGGTAATGTGTTCTTTGAGTCTTCTATCGGAGGGATTTGTAAATGCAACTTGCCCTTCTATTACTATTACGCTGCTATTGCCAATTCGTACTTTATTGCTGGCATTTACAAATGCTTGATAACCAATTGCTGTGGAATTACTAAGATCTGCACTGCCACTATTAGCCAAGGCATCTAAATACGTATTATTATTTCCTGTTCTATTGAAATATCCTGCTTGATAGCCAATTGAAATATTATTACTTCCAGTGGTATTTCCACGTAGAGAATTATTTCCAGAAGCTATGTTTTGACCTCCAGTGGTGTTGGAATATAAAGCCGATACACCAGAGGCTATGTTAAAATTTCCAGTGGTGTTGCGAAGTAAAGCATTCAAACCAAAACTTGTATTACCTGTTGTGGGATTGAGTTCGCCAGCATAAATATTGTTTACTTTAAAACGTAAAGCTTGAGCATCGGTAGTGCCAATAAAGTTTGTGGCTGCACCTGTACCGATATTACCAAAAAGACTCCAATCTTAAGAGCCACCACCCTGCATTTTCCATATAATGCCGTCGTAGACCATGTAACTCTTAAGGTCTATATTATAAACTTACACCCCTTCTTCAGGTGAAGTAATAACCGCATCAATGGCAGCTTGGTCGGCGTACTTTGCCGCCGTGATACTCTTAGCATCCAGATTGCTCGACTGAGCATACGTACCAAGTGAGGCTAAAGTAATTGCAAAGAGTAAAATGATTCTTTTCATATATTGTTGTGCTGATAATGATATTGTGAAAACTGGTTTGGATTTACTGTCAAATTTATTTAGAAACGTAGTAATTATGCTGGCATCAGTGGGTTATACTAAAACTTCTGAAACCTCCGTCAATCGCTCATCGATGATACTTGACTGCTTTGGGTAGTTAAAAACTCATAATAACTCCCTCAAACGTATTACAAGTAGATAGAACTTTTATTTAATAGTAAAATATGCCACAAAAGCGATTAGAAATATGGACGACTTACTTAATGAGTTCTTTGGGCAAACTGATTTGAAATTGGGCGTTGCTTGTTATGGAAGTATTCGCACACGGGCCTTGGATCTGAGCCTTAAAAATCGACTTTGTTGTCACCTCGAATCCGGGGCTTAGTAGAATAGATTTACCCGATTGAAAGATGACATTTGGGGCGGGGGTTACATTCATATCCCCTATTTTCTTGTCTGACTGAATGGTTTCTAACGCATGAACTTGACTCGTTCCGGTAGAAATATTGGAGCTAATTACTTCATTTACTTTCACTATTGAAACATCCACCGTTCCAGAACCACCCGTACTACAAGTAACCGAGTAAGTGGTAGCGATTACAGGGTTAAAGCTTGCCGTGCTTCCGATTTGACTAGCGAGACCGCCAGACCAAGTCAATGTGCCCGTACACCCTGATGCCGTAAGACTAATTATTTCCCCTGGGCAAATCGTGGGTTTTGCCGGGCTGATGGCAATAACCTGCTCACTACCACAATTGGTAGATTCGGTGATTACGATGCTTACCTCTCCACTCCTACAACCCGTTGTAGTTTCACAATAACCCGTGTAGGTACCTGCTGCGTTTATTACTCGTTGGTTTGAATTTGATAAAGCGGAAGTAGTGGCTCCGTTGGTATTTTCAACTGGTGTGATCCAGCTGAAAACAGTATTGGTTTCACAAGAACCTGAAAGTGTCACGGTTTCGCCCGTGCACAAACTGGCATTGTTGCTAGTAATTACAGGATTTGAGGGCAATTGATTTACGGTGATACTAACCGCATCTGATGAATCGCTTAAGCAACCGTTGGCTGATTGAACCGCGACTCTGAAATCGCTATTTGTGCTTGGACTCACGGTAATTGTCTGTCCAGTATAATTCCCGGTCCAGTGAATAGTAAGACCATCAACTGAATTAGGAATATTGGTTGCAGAAAGGGTCATTGACTCGCCCAAGCACAGCTCGGTTTGACTGACAGAAATACTCGGGGTAAGCTCATAGGTTAATAATAATGTATCAATCGCTACCGGATTACTACCATAAGTTTCGGTACAAGCAGAAGCTTGTTCCCTTACTATTATTGTATAATTTCCGACGGCTAAACTGCTAAAGGTAGCACTTGCTTGATAAGTTGAACCATCATCAACGCTGTATTCTAATACTCCTGATGTCGTTGTAGCATTCACTACAATTGTTCCTGTTGGAACGGCACAAGTTGGTTGTGTTACCGTGGGTGCAGTTATTGAAATCGCTATTGGTATTCCTTGATATTCATACGCACCCATATCTACAATACCACTATTGAATGGACGGGTATTTCCTGCTAGATCGCTACTTAAACCTGTATTTGTCCAAGCCGTATTATCACCTGCATCTATGGCAGGAGAACAGCCCCGTAAAGTATAATCACCATTCGCAGCATCTACAAAAAGTGGGTCAGTATCTAAGTTCGCTCCATTATCTGTACCATAAGCGGTATTCCAACTTCCGCCACTTCCGTTACTGCTTTTTATAATGGAGTTTTTAAAGATTGGCGTACTATTACTACTAAAAATTTCGTTACTGCCATTATTCCAAATGATAGAATTCGTAATGGTTGGCGAGCAGCCGTTAATATTAACCATTCCGCCGCCGCCAAGGTCTGCATAATTATTCGCAAAGGTCGAATTCGTAATCGTGGGCGAGGAAGAGGAGCCGTTAAGCATTCCGCCGCCAAATATTCCACTATTATTATTCGTAAAGGTCGAATTCGTAATCGTGGGCGAGGAGGAGTCAGTGTTGTACATTCCGCCACCGCCATAATCTGAATTATTATTCGTAAAGGTCGAGTTCGTAATCGTGGGCGAGGAGAGGTAATAGTTATACATTCCGCCGCCATACTCATCTGCATCATTATTCGCAAAGGTAGAATTCGTAATCGTGGGCGAAGAAGAGCCGTTATACATTCCGCCACCCTGACCTGCATTATTATTCGCAAAGGTAGAATTCGTAATCGTGGGCGAAGAAGAGCCGTTATACATTCCGCCGCCATTCCTTTTAGAAAATTCTTTAGACTGATAAGAAATCGAAACATTAGCATTAACATCAGCATTACCACCTTTAATCGTAAATCCATCAATTACCGCTGCTGCTGTTAAATCAGCGGTAATCATTATATGGTAAGCATTTTCAGTATTATTACTGAAAGAAAGCGTACTCCCACTACCTGTTACGATATCATTACCAAGAAAATCGCCACTTAGAATGGTTACATTAGCCGCTGCATCTCGTGCAGAAAGTTGTGTTTCTCCACCCGCAAAGCCACCGTATATTCTCATATCTGTATGCAAGTGAAAGGCTTTATCACGAGATTCGCTCGTTGTTCCGTCAGGTGAAGCCGTTGGATAATACGTGCCTGCGGCTACCCAAACAGCTAAACTACCGCATTGATTATCTATGGCATCTTGTAAGCCTGTGTAAGCATTGGTCCAAGAAGAACCGTCATTGTCTCCTGCCGCAGCTTTATTTACATAGATAGCCGTTCCATCATACGGAGCTCCTTGATATTCATACGCACCCATATCTATTCTACCCCCAAATACTCTAGCGTTTTCGGCTAAGTCTATTAAGCCTAAGTCTAGACCTGTGGTATCTGCCGTACCCGTATTAAAGGCGGAAGAACAGCTCTTTATTCTATAATCTCCAGTTGCTGCATCCACAAAAAGTGGGTCTATATCTAAGTTATCTTCATTATCTGTACCATAATCAGCATCCCAAGCAATGCTTCCCCCACTGTCTTTTATAATGGAGTTTTTAAAAGTTGGCGTACTACTATTATCATTAACTACTTCGCTACTTCCATTATTCCAAATGATACTGTTCGTAATCGTGGGCGAAGAGGAGTTGTTATTGATTCCACCACCATCACGATTTGCATTATTATTCGCAAAGGTAGAATTCGTAATCGTGGGCGAGGAGGAAGCGTTATACATTCCGCCACCAT